>Ga0268386_10000331_pt1 | contig 29147 bp, 26 predicted proteins | sample RVTome_15_FD_200260 | JGI IMG/M metagenome (GOLD analysis project Ga0268386, IMG submission 200260) | Soil microbial communities from uranium-contaminated site in the Upper Colorado River Basin, Wyoming, United States - RVT150D86... ... | reverse complement strand
CCTCGTCTTCCTCGCCGGTCAGCTTGCGAGCGACTTTGAGACCGGGGTGCCGCCGGAGGCAACGGTCGACCCGAACTTCCGCTTCTACGGATCGGAGATCGAGTCGCAGACCGACTACGTGATGACTAGGCACATGGAGCCGGTGCTCGAGGCGGCGGGGACCTCGCTGGAGAACGTCGTCAAGGCGCAGACGTTCCTCACCGACCTCGACAACTTCCACGGCTACGACAAGGTCTGGAAGCGCCACTTCGAGACACCTCCGCCGCGGACGACGATCGAGCTCGCGGGGGACGGGTTGCTGGTCCCGGGTACGATCGTTGAGATCGATGTGATCGCGGTCCGGGAGTAGACAACGTGATTCGAGTGCAAGCCATCGCTCCGAAGCCCCACCGGTGACGCTCGCAGCCGCGCTCGCACAGGAGGAGGCCGTCCATGTCCCGATGCTGATCGGCGGGGCGGAGGCGGAGGCTGCAACCCACCAGGAGCTGCCGGTCATCAATCCCGCGACGGGTCGAACGATCGCCACCGTTCCCGCCGGCGGTCCCCAGGATGTGGACCGCGCCGTTCGCGCCGCCCGAGACGCATTCGAGCACGGTCGCTGGCCGCGGCTCTCGATCAATGACAGGGCCCGGATCCTGAACCGTTTCGCCGATCGCATCGAGGGCCAGCTCGAGCAGCTGTTTCGACTCGAGACGGCGAACAACGGACGGCCGGTGATCGAGACGCGGGCGCAGCTCGCGCGCCTCCCCGAGTGGTACCGGTACAACGCGGCGCTGCTTCTCGCTCAGCGCACCGACGTCGTTCCTATGAAGGGGCCGTATCTGAATTACCTGGAACGGTTCCCGCTCGGGGTCTGCGGGATCCTGCCGCCCTTCAACCACCCGCTGATGATCCTCTCGAAGAGCCTCGCACCGGCGCTTGCGACCGGAAACTGCGTCGTGATCAAGCCCTCGGAGCTGACGCCGCTCACCACGCTCGAGCTTGCCACGCTGGCCTCGGAGGCCGGGATTCCGGACGGCGTGATCAACGTCGTCACGGGCTACGGCGAGCAGGCGGGCGCGGCGCTCGCCGAGCACGAGTCGGTCGCCAAGGTCTCGTTCACCGGCGGGACGGAGGTGGGCAAGAGGGTTGCCGCCGCGGCCGCCGGGAGGCTGGCGCGCTCGACGACGGAGCTCGGCGGCAAGGCCCCGGTGATCGTGTTCGCCGACGCGGGGCTCGACCGGGCGGTCGCCGGTGCATCCTTCGCCGCCTTCATCGCAGCGGGCCAGACCTGCATCTGCGGTTCGCGCATCCTCGTCGAGCGGGCGATCTACGATGACTTCGTCGCCGCGTTCGGCGTCCGCGCCGAGCGCATCCGGGTTGGCGATCCGGCGGACGAGCGGACTCAGCTCGGGCCGGTCATCTCCAATCGACAGCGGGAGCGCGTGCTCACCTACGGGGAGCTCGGGGTCTCGGAGGGGGGACGCCTGGTCGCAGGGGGCGGGCGGCCCGATCTCGACCCTCCTCTTGACGAGGGGTTCTTCGTCGAGCCGGGCGTGCTCGCGGACGTAGCCAACGGCGCGCGAGTCGCCCAGGAGGAGATCTTCGGGCCGCTGGCGGTTGTCGTCCCGTTCACCGACGAGGACGATGCGATCGAGAAGGCGAACGCGGTTCGCTACGGGCTCGGATCGGCGCTATGGACCCGGGACGTCGCCCGGGCGCACCGGGTGGCGAGCAAGATCGAGGCGGGAATGGTGTGGGTCAACGATCACCATCGGATCGATCCCTCGTCCCCATGGGGCGGCGTCAAGGACTCGGGGGTCGGGCGGGAAGGCGGCTGGGAGTCGTTTCACGACTTCACGCACATCCGCAGCGTCACGGTGCGAACCGCGGCGGACGACGTCGACTGGTACTCGGAGAGCGCGCCGCGGCGCCTCAACTAACGAGCTCGAGCCGAGGAACGGATTGGGCAGATGCTGGAGCCGGTGTTGATCGAGATCAGGATTGAGGCGCGTGCCTGCTCAGCCACTCCGCCACGGTCGTCATGAACCGCTGCGGCTCCTCGATGAGGAAGAAGTGACTGCAGTCCTCGAAGATCACGGTCTCCGCGTTGCGGAACCCCTCCTGCATCCAGCGGGTCGCCGTCAGCGAGCAGATCGGGTCGCGGCCCCCCGCCATGATCAGGGTCGGAGACTCGATCTCGCCGAGCCGGTCGAGGGTGTCGTGCTCGAGGCAGGCGTGGTTCTGGCGGACGTAGCACGCGGGCAGGCGGGTCTCACCTCCGATCAGCCCCTCGATCTCGGCGATCGTGTCGGGATTCTCGTTGTAGAAGGTGGGAGAGACGAAGTTCGGCACCGAGTGGCGGGCGTGGTCGCCCCAATCCCCGCGCCACTCCAGGACCTCGCGCATGCTGGTCAAGACTCGGGTCCCGACCGGGTCGAACTTCGCGAACGAGGCGCACAGCATCAGCGTGTGGACGCGGTCGGGCGCCAGCAGTGCGATGTGCTGCGCGATCGCGCCTCCCATCGAGCGCCCCATCACGTGCGCCCGCTCGATTCCCAGCCCGTCCATGAGCCCGACGGTGTCCCTCGCCATGTCCTCGGTGGAGATCGGTTCGTCGAGCTGCGTGCTTTGACCGGCGCCGCGGTTGTCGAAGGCGACGACTCGATGGTCCTTGCTCCAGGTCTCCATCTGCACGGCCCAGGCGTTGTGGTCTCCGGCGAGGCCGTGGATGAGGACGAGCGGGAAGCCGCTGCCTCCCTCCTGGTAGAAAAGCTCGTAGCGGCCAACGGGGGCGAGGGGCATTGCGACTCCTTTCGGGCTGACGGACAGCCTGTGCGCGGACAACACGCTATCGGGAGCCGCCCAGATGACGGTGATTGACGTCCACACGCACTTCATCCCGCCGTTCGTGATCGAGGAGGGAGCCCGAGAGGGCGGCGTGTTCGGGGTGCGGGCGACGGACGGGCGACTCGCTCATCCCGAGGGGTTCCACTACCCGGTCGGTCCCCAGTTCAACGAGCCGGGGCTGATCCTGAGGGGGATGGACGAGGCCGGGATCGACGCCGCCGTGCTGTCGCTGATTCCGCCCCTCTTCTTCTACGACCAGCCGGCCGAGGATGCGATCGGGTTCGCGAGGCGCGCCAACGATGCGCTCGCGAGCATCATCGAAGGTCACGATCGCCTGCTCGGCTTCGCCCACCTGCCGCTGCAGGCGCCCGAGGAGGCCGCCCGGGAGCTCGGCCGCGCGGTCACGGACCTCGGGTTCCGCGGCGCCCACATCGGCACCGACGCGGGAACGGGCCGCCCGCTCGACTCGCCGGAGCTCGCCCCCGTGTACGCGGCGGCGGAGCACCACGCTCTGCCCCTCGTACTGCATCCGTCCTACGTCGGGTTGAAGGCCGGGCTCGAGGACTTCTACTTCACGAACTCGATCGGCAACCCCCTCGAGACCATGATCGGCGCGGCGCGGCTGATCCACAGCGGGACCCTGGATCGCTTCCCGTCGGTCCAGTTCGTCTTGGTCCACGCCGGCGGCTTCCTGCCCTACCAGATCGGTCGACTCGATCACGCATACTCGGTCCGGCCCGAGCCAAAGGTGTCTCTCGATCGCCCGCCGAGCGAGTACCTCGACCGCTTCTTCATGGACACGATCACGCACGCGGACGCGCAGCTCGACTTCCTCGCCTCGCTGATCGGGACGGAGCGCATGGTGTTGGGGACCGACATCCCCTTCGACATGGGCGATCCCCGCCCGCTCGAGCGGATCCGCCGCGCCGGCGTCGACGAGGGCGCGCTCGGCGACACCGCGGCCGGGCTCCTCCGACTCGACGGAGCGCACTGACGAACGCCCCGGAGCGCTCACTCGAGCGAGGTGATGGCGCTGTCGCCGGTCTGGCGGAGCCCGAACGGGATCGGGTCCCCGATCTTCCACGTGTTGTCGAACTGGACGCTGACCCCGGCCCGGCGGGTTCGCTCGAGCGCCCGGTGCTCCAGCGCGAGCACCTCGGGCTCCCAGCGCTCGAGTGCCGCGACCACGTCGTGTCCGCACGCCTCGACCGCGTCCGCCAGCATCCACGCGGCCTCGGCGGCTTTCGCGGTGCCTGCCGCGACGTGGGGACGAAGCGCGGAGGCCGCGTCGCCAATCAGACACACGCGTCCAAACGCCATCCGCGGAACCTCGATGTCGAAGACCACCTGCAGGAACGGCTCCGCGGTGAGGCGGACCAACTCCGCCAGCTGCGGGGCGAGGACCTCGGCGGCGACCCGCCGCAGCTCCGCGACGCGATCCGGACGGACAGTCCCCGGAGCGAGCGAGATCTCGTGTCGCGTTCCCTCGACGTCGATCATCAGGGCGTCGAGCCCGGCGCCGGCCTCGACGTTCCGGTACCAGACCCAGTTGATCGTCCGCTCGCCGGGCCGCAGCGACCCCTCGACGCTGGGGATCGGGTAGGTGAGGATGTGGCTGTGGGGGATGACGGAGTAGGCGAGGGCATCCCCGAGCGCGGCGTGCGCTTCGCCGCTCAACTCGGACTCGGTGACCGCCCCCCGCCACCCGACATAACCGGCGTACCGACGCTCGACCTGCGGCAGGAGCCGATCCCTGGCGCTCGATTGGATCCCGTCGGCGCAGACCAGCAGGTCGCAGGCCTCGCGGTGTCCCCGGCGAAGCTCGACGATGACCCGGTCGGGGTCGTGCTCGAAGCCGACCACCTCCTGTCCGAGGTGGTAGCGCTCACCCCCGAGGAGCTCGAGCAGATCGCGATACAGCGCGTAGTAGGAGGTGAACCTGAACTGGGTCTCCTCCTCGTGCGCGACACTGCCGTCGCGACCGAGATAGCGAATGAAGCTGACGGGTGAGGTTGGGTCTCCCTTCCCTCTCTCGACGAGGTAGCGGATAGTTGCCGGGTGGGCGACGATTCCCACTCCCCGCGCGCTCAGGGGCTGGCGGGAGCGCTCGTACACCTCGACCTCGCAGCCGACGTCACGAAGCACCAGCGCCGCCGTAAGCCCACCGAGAGAGCCGCCGGCGACGATCACCCGCGGCTTCGACATCGAGCATTCCTCCTGGAGTCGTGATCGCGGTCGCCTGAACTCCGCGATTATGTCGGCTGCCCGCCGCCCGGCGGCGACCGGGGAGCGGGGCGGGTGGCGACCGAATATCGTCAACGTGGTGAGCGGAGCGAGGCCACAATGAGCGCGACGCTCGACCCGGCGCGGATCGTTGATCTCACCGAGCCGTGGAGCGTCGACTCCTGGCCGTACCCGGGGCACCCCCGGCCCGGGGAGGAGATCGTGCAGACGATGCCCCGGGACCGCATCAACACCTGGAGGCTGACCACCACGATGCACGTGGGCACGCATGTCGACGCGCCGCTCCACTGCGCAAGCCGTGGCGCCGACGTGGCCTCGATCCCGTTCGAGCGGCTGGTCCGCCCAGGCTACGTCGTCGATCTGCGAGACGTGGCCGAGCCTTGGCATGTCGTCACGCCGGAGGAGGTGGAGGCGCGGCTCGCGGGCCCGCTGGAGGCGGATGACGCGCTGATCCTGCGCTACGGCTGGCAGCGGTACGGAAAGGGCCACGAGGAGGAGGACGCCGAGATGTTCTTCAACCGCCATCCAGGCCCGGGTCGCGCCCTGGTCGAGTGGCTGATCGAGAGGCGGGTCGCCTGGATCGGGACGGACGGGCCCTCGTTCGAGCATCCGGCCAACATCTACCTCCGTAGCATGCGCCCCGATCTGATCGGCGAGATGGAGAGCGCCGTGGACGGCTCCGAGATTTTCGACGAGTCGAGTTGGATGATCGCCCACCGGCTTCTGCTCGAGCGGGGCCAGCTTCACGTCGATCAGGCCGGCGGGGACATGGGGGCTGTGGGCGCCGAGCGGGTCACCCTGGCGATATTCCCCTGGCGTTACCGGGGCGGCGAGGCGTCGGTCTGCCGTCTGGTCGCCTTCACCTAGTGGTGCCTCTCGTAACGTTCGCCAGGAAATGACGAGACCCAGGCGCCGCCAGGCAAGAACGCAGGGAGCCCGCGTAGCAGCGCTACGCGGGCGACCGAGGACGCAGTATGGCGGCGAGCTGGGGCCGTCATTTCCGGTGAAACGTTGCGTGCGGTACCACTAGAAGGAGGAGCGTGATGGACGAGCCCAAGCCCGGGCAGATCGGACCCGGCGACTATCGCGACGAGGTCGAGATCGAGTTGCTCGGGCGCCGGGTGCGGGTTCTCGAGATCTCACGTGAGGTCAGCCCGACGATGCCGGTGTATCCCGGGCACGTGTCAGTCACGTTCTGGGATCACCTCACACACGAGCAGGTGAGGCGGAACCGACTCCCCGAGGATTCGCCGTTTCGCGGCTACGCGGTGAGGGGGCTGGTGGCATCCGAGCACGTCTCCACCCACGTCGACGCGGTGTGGCACTTCAACCCCGACCGGCCCGACCTCACGATCGACAGGCTGCCCTTCGAGCACCTGATCACTCCCGCGGCATGGATAGACCTCAGCGACGTCACGCCGGAGACCCACATCGGCGTGGAGCGGATCCAGGGCGCGCTCGAGCAGGCAGGGATCGAGCTTCGCCGTGGGATGACCCTGCTCTATTACACGGGCTGGGGTGAGCTCTGGCACGACCCGGTGGCATTCGTCGAGGGCTACCCGGGCCTCGATCAGGAGGCCAGCGAGTGGCTGCTCGACCAGGGGATCGTCAACCTCGGCACAGACGCGCCGAGCACGGATCACCCCGGGGACCTCGGCTACCCTAATCACAGGGTTCACGGCGAGCGGTGCGTGATCCACACCGAGATGGTCCACAACATGACTCGAATCCCTCGCCACGACGGCTTCTGGGTCATGTTCATGCCCCTCCGCCTCGAGGGTGGCACAGGCTCTCCGGCACGCGCGATCGCGCTGTGGGAGGTGTGAGGGGACACGCCGACGCGGATCCGAGACTCGACGGGCAGGGAGAAGAGGCGCGAGCTCCTGAGGGGGCGCAGCGGCTTCGAGAAGGGGGTGGTGCTCGCGTACGTCGTCCTGATCATCGGAGGGGCCATCCTGGCGCTGCCGCTCAGTGGCGTGATCAGCTACGAGGAGCCCGGCCCCGACGAGTGCGTGTCGGGGTACTCCGCCTGCCTCGACCCGCGCGCGTCCGACTACGACTGCGACGGTGAGGGCGACGGCCCCGAGTACGTGACGGGCCCGATCCGCGTGACCGGTAGCGATCCGTTCGATCTCGACCCGGACGAAGACGGGTACGGCTGCGACTAGGGCCATGGACCTCGGCAGGATCGGCGTGTGGACCGGTGCTCTCGGGCTCATGCCCGCCGCGCAGGCTCGGAGCGCGGTCGAGGAGATCGAAGCGCTTGGGTTCGGCGCGATCTGGTACCCGGAGCCGGTCGGCGGCAAGGAGGCGCTCAGCCACGCAGCCCTGCTGCTCGGGTGGAGCGAGCGGATCGTCGTCGCCTCGGGGATCGCGAATATCTGGGCTCGCGATGCGATCGCGATGGCAAACGCGGCGCGGGCGCTCACGGACGCGTTCCCCGGACGGTTCCTGCTCGGGATGGGTGCGAGCAACGAGGTGTCGGTGCCGGCCCGGGGCCACGAGTACTCGCGCCCGTTCTCGCGCATGCGGGCGTACCTCGACGCCATGGACGAGGCCCCCTACACGGCGCCGGAGCCCGAGCAGGCCGTTCGCCGGATCCTTGCCGCGCTCGGGCCGCGGATGCTGGCGCTGGCGGCGGAGCGAAGCATCGGCGCGCACCCGTACTTCGTCCCGGTCGAGCACACGGCGTTCGCCCGCGACATCGTCGGCTCGGGGCCGGTTCTCGCGCCCGCGCAGACTGTCGCGTTGAGCGAGGATCGCGCCGAGGTCCGTCGCGTCGCGACCGAGCACATGAGGTTCTACCTGGCACGGAGTCCGTACCGGAACAGCCTGAGCCGGTTCGGATGGTCCGATGCCGACATGGAGGACGCCGGGAGCGACGCGCTGCTCGACGCCATCGTCGCCTGGGGCGGCGTCGGCGCGATCCGGGATCGGGTGCAGGCGCAGTTCGACGCCGGGGCCGATCATGTATGCGTCCAGCCGCTCGGCGCTGAGCCGGACGACCCGCAGCTCGGCGCGCTGAAGCAGCTCGCGCCGGCCCTCATGCATGCGTAAGGATGTCGCTTCCGCCTAGAAAGTGGAGGTTCCCGCGATGACCATCGACGTGCGAGGGTCGACGATCCTCGACCTCTCCCAACCGATCTACAAGGGGATGCCGGTATACCCCGGCCACCTCACCACCGCCGTGTTCGATCACCATACCCACGCCGAGACGCTCGGCAAGTTCGAGAGCGACCTCTCCTATGCCACCAAGGGCCTGATCCTGAGCGATCACGGCCCCACCCACGTCGACTCGATCAGCCACTTCGACCCCGACGAGTCGGCCGCGACGATCGATCGGATGCCCCTGGACGCGTTCTGGGGGAACGGCACCTGCATCGACATCTCATCGACGCCCGCGCGCGGCTACTGCTCGGCCGAGGGCCTCGATGCCGCGCTGGAGGCCTCGGGTGCGGAGCTGCGCCCGGGCGACGTCCTGCTCCTCAACACCGGCGCCTTCGAGCGGCACGGGGGCACGGCCGAGTACCTGAGCGAGTATCCGGGGCTGGACGAATCGGCGGCCGAGTGGCTCGTCGAGCGAGAGGTGAAGGTCTTCGGCGTCGACTCGCCGAGCCCGGACAGCCCGGCGAGCCCGACCTACCCGGTCCACCTCGTGTGCCGTCGCGAGCACCTGACCCACTACGAGAACCTGGCGAATCTGGAATCGCTCGTCGGCAAGAGGTTCGTGTTCATGGGCCTGCCCCTCAACGTTGTCGGGGGTCACGGATCGCCGGTCCGCGCCGCGGCCCTGCTCGACGAGTGATGCGCGGGCTCCCGCGATGAGGCTCGAGGGCAAGATCGCGGTCGTGACCGGGGGCGGTCGCGGCATCGGCCGTGCGATCGCGCTGCGGTGCGCCGGGGAGGGCGCGGACGTCGCCGTCGCCGCACGTTCAGCCGAGCAGATCGAGGAGGTCGCCGGCCTGATCGAGAGCGAGGGCCGGCGCGGGCTCGCGGTCGTCACGGACCTGCGCGAACCCGACCAGGTCGAACGGCTCGCCGACACCGTGGCCCGGGATCTCGGCGAGGCCGACGTGCTGGTCGCCAACAGCGGGATCGCGGGACCGATGGGCGTGTTGTGGGAGATCGAGCCCGATGGGTGGGAGGAGACGATCCAGGTCAACCTGACCGGCACCTATCTGTGCTGTCGAGCCTTTCTGCCGGGGATGGTCTCGCGGCGGTCCGGCAGCGTCGTGGTCATCGGCTCGATGACCGGCAAGCGCCCGCTCCACGGCCGCACGCCCTACGCGGCGAGCAAGCTGGCGCTGGTGGGCCTGGTGCGAACGCTGGCCTGGGAGGTCGGCGAGCACGGGATTAGGGCGAACGTGGTCTCGCCGGGAGCCGTCGAGGGGCCGCGGATCGCCAAGGTGATCGAGGGCCAGGCCAAGACCAGGGGGCTGTCGCGCGATGAGGTCCGCGACGAGCTCGCCGCCGCGTCGCCGCTGCAGCGCTTCGTCGATCCCGAGGACGTGGCCGAGGCGGTGGTGTTCCTGGCCTCCGATGCCGCGGCGTCCGTGACCGGCGAGGACCTCAACGTGACCGCCGGAATGGCGATGTATTGACGCGGCCGGTGTCAGGCTCGCGCCCACGGTGAGGACGGGTGGGCGATGAGTGAGGCGGCCCTGATCACCGGCGCGGCGGGTGACATCGGTGCCGCGACGGCGCGGCGCCTAGGGGAGTCAGGGAGCCACGTGGTCGTCTCCGACCTCGACCGCGGCGCCGCCGAGGCTCTCGCCGGCGAGCTGCGCGCTTCCGGTGTGACGGCCACCGCGTTGCCGCTCGACGTCGCCGACGAGGAGAGCGTGGCGAGCGGAATCGCCCGCGTGCGCGAGCGGACGGGATCGCTGGACGTGCTGGTGAACGCCGCGGGGGTGGTCGTGGTGGGGGAGTTCGATCGCTTCACGCGCGACGAGTGGCTTCGCGTCTACGAGGTCAACGTCTACGGTTCCTATCTGTGCCTCAAGCACGCGCTTCCGTTGCTTCGCGAAGCCGGTCGACAGGCCCGCGTCGTCAACGTCGCCTCCGGCGCCGGCAAGCGGCCGGGGCCGCTGATCACGCCGTACGGGTGCGCGAAGGCGGCCGTGATCAGCCTCACGCGCTCGGCGGCCGCCGCGCTGGCGCCGGATATCCGCGTCAACTGCGTCAGCCCCGGGATCGTCGAGGGGGAGATGTGGGAGCGCCTCGACTCCCGCCTCGAGCAGATCGGCGCGCCGCCGTCCGCGCGCTACGCCGGCCGGGTGCGAAGCCTGCCCCTCGCGCGCGGCGGGTCGCCGGACGAGGTCGCGGAGGCGATCGCCTTCCTCGCGTCACCGGCGAGCTCCTACGTGGTGGGGGAGGATCTCAACGTCGACGGCGGCCAGCTGATGCAATCCTGAATCGCTGAGCGATGACGAGGACGCAGGCTACGGCGCGGGAGCCCTGGCTCGCGCTCTACGATGAGGGCCTTCCGGCCGAGATCGGGCCGGAGCACGACACCGCCCTGGCCATGTTCAGGGCCGGGGTCGCCCAGGCGCCGGAGCGCGACCTGATCCGGTACTTCGACACCGGCATCACGCTTGGCCGCATCGACGAGCTCTCCGGCGCGCTCGCGGCCGGGCTGGCCGAGCTCGGAGCAGCACGCGGTGATCGAGTTGCCCTGTTCCTCCAGAACGTCCCCCAGTTCGTGATCGGACTGCTCGCGATCTGGAAGCTGGGCACGATCGCGGTGCCCTGCAACCCAATGCTGCGGGAGCGCGAGCTCACGAAGCAGCTTTGCGACTGCGAAGCGATCGGGATCGTGACCCTCGAGTCCCTTTACCGGGAGACCGCCGCGGCGGCGTTGCCCGACACGGAGGTGCGCTTCGTGGTCACCACCTCCGAGCTCGACCTGATCGATGGGGAGCCCCCCGACATCCTCTCCGGCGTCCGCCGGGACCGTTCCCCCGAGGCACATGATCTGCTGGAGCTGACCGAGGCCCACGCCCGCCCTGAGCCCGAGCCGGCGGATCTTCGGCCCGATGACGTCGCCATCCTGACATACACGTCCGGTACGACCGGCCCACCGAAGGGGGCGATGAACACGCACCGGAACGTCACCTTCACCTCACGCGTGTTCCGGGATTGGCTCCACGTCACGGAAGACGACGTGGTCCTCGGCATCGCCCCTCTGTTCCACATCACGGGTCTGATCGCGCACATCGGATTGGCGCTCAGCGTGCCTGTGCCGCTCGTTCTCGCCCATCGCTTCGATCCCGGCGAGACCTGCCGGCTGATCGAGCGGCACCGCGCCACGGTGACCGTGGCCGCGATCACCGCGTATATCGCGCTCGTCAGGGACGAGGCGCTGAAGCGCCACGACATCTCCTCGCTGCGCAAGGCGTACAGCGGCGGGGGGCCGATTCCGCCCGCGGTCGTCGACGATTTCGAGGAGCGTACGGGGATCGTGATCCGCAGCGCGTACGGGCTGACGGAGACCACGTCGCCAACCCACCTGACCCCGCTCGGGCGCCGTCCTCCCACGGACAAGTCGACGGGGGCGCTGGCCGTCGGTGTCCCCGTTTTCAACACTGCGATGCGCATTCTCGACGACGACGGCCGGCCACTCCCGGCTGGTGAGCTGGGCGAGGTGGCGATACGCGGGCCGCAGGTGGTTCCGGGGTACTGGAACAAGCCGCAGGACACCGCACACGCGATTCGGGACGGCGAGCTCCGCACGGGCGACGTGGGAAAGACGGATGCCGAGGGGTGGCTCTACATCGTCGACCGCAAGAAGGACCTGATCGTCGCCTCCGGGTACAAGGTGTGGCCGCGGGAGGTCGAGGACGTGCTGTACGAGCACCCGGCCGTGCACGAGGCGGCGGTGGTCGGCGCGCCGGACGAATATCGCGGGGAGACGGTGCATGCCTTCGTCAGCCTGACCCACGGCGAGCGCGTCGCACCCGACGAGCTGATCCGCTTCTGCCGCGACAGGATGGCGGCGTACAAGTGCCCGCGCAGGGTGGAGATCGTTGACGAGCTGCCGAAGACGGTCTCGGGGAAGATCCTGCGCCGCGAGCTCCGCGAACCGTCCGGCTGGGGGAAACCCGCATCAACGAAAGGGTTTTCTCGCATCCGCGGCTCAGAGCGTCGATAAGCGGCTTCGCCGGTGATAGAAATCGCCGCACGGTCTGTGCTCGAGCACTGAGCCGGGGTGGACGATGGCGGATGCAAGGACGGACAATGGCGAATGAGGCCGCCCAGGCGCCGGAGGGAACGGTGCGCCGACGCGGTGGGGGCCTCCGGTCCGGGCTCGCGCGCATGCTCAGGCGCGTGCCGATCGCCACGATCTTCTGGCCCACCCTCGTGGTGTTCGTCATCCTGGCGATCTGGGAGTGGCTCAGCCAGACCGGAGTAGTCGACCCGGTCCTGGTTCCGGCGCCGACCGAAATCGCGGATGCGTTCGGTCGGCTCATCAACACGTACTTCTTCTGGGAGGCGACCTGGGTGACGACCCAGGAGGCCGTGATCGGGTTCGCGCTGGGGGTAGCCGCGGCCTACATCGTGGGGACGATGATCGGGCTGTTTCAAGTCGTGAACCGCGCCCTGTTCCCGCTCATCGTCGCGATCGAGATCGTCCCGCGCGTCGCGCTGGCGCCGGTATTCCTGACCTGGTTCGGGTTCGGGATCGGATCGAAGATCGTGATGGCGGGCGCGATCTGCTTCTTCCCGGTGCTGATCAACGTCGTCCACGGCCTGGAGGGAGTCAACAAGGACGCCCGCGCGCTGATGCGGTCGTTCGGCGCGTCGAGATGGGAGGAGTACCGGAAGCTGCTGCTGCCCTCCTCGCTACCGGCTATCTTCGCCGCCCTCAAGGTGGCGATCACTTTCGCGCTCATCGGCGCGGTCGTGGCGGAGTTCGTCGGCGCCGACGAGGGGATGGCGGTCCTGATCAAGACGTTCAACTTCCAGCTCCTGGTCGCGGAGGGATTCGCGACGATCTTCGCGCTCTCGGTGCTCGGGCTGGTCCTGTACGGGTTCACGATGCTGCTCGAGGCGAGAATCGTCTTCTGGCGAGGCCACTGAGGGCTCGGGACGCTGGGAGCTCGCGCGCCAAGGCGGTCGGGAGGGGCCGACCTGACCCGGACGGCCACAGCGACGTGAGCGACGTCGAGTCGGTCACGGCAGCTCCGGGGCCGGGCGACTCCGTGTTGGAGTTCGAGTGGCCCGTCGTCACGGACCTCCCGGTGAGGCAGTACGGGATCAACACGACCAACCACGGAGCTCACACCGTCGACCTACCGCGGATGAGGCGCTATTGCCTCGATCGGGTTCGGGAGCAGCTAAGGCGCCGAAGCATCAGCGCGATCCTCTGTCTCGATGGCTGGAACGTGGGTTACGTGACCGGCACGACCGTTCCGTACTGGTCGACCGGTCCGGCCAAGGGGGTCAGGTATGCCCTGATGCACGCGGAGCTCGACGCGGCGATTCTGTACGAGAACGCCGAGAACGGGTACCACGCCCGCACGTCGTGCCCCTGGTTGCACAAGGTCAAGGTGGCGATCACGGGCTCGGGCGTGATCGGTCGGACGATGGGACCGAGCTACGCCGGCGTGCAAACCCGCAAGCTCGTCCAGCAGGTCATCGGCGATCTTCGCGATGCCGGCTTCTCGACCGACTCCGACCTCCTCGCCATCGACGCGCCCGACCCCGCGGTGGTCGCGGAGTTCGAGCGCGCCGGGATCACTCTGCGGCCGGACGGACCCGAGATCATGGAGGAGGCTCGAAAGATCAAGGGTCGGGACGAGGTCGAGTCCCTGAGGATCTCGTGCGCGATCGGCGACGCGATGTTCGGTGCCCTGAAGGAGAACCTGCGGCCCGGCGTGCGCGAGAACGAGCTGCTCGGATGGATGCACAAGCGCTGCTATGACCTCGGGGGCCGGATCTACAGCGGGGTGTGGCTGGCGTCGGGGCCGGCGGCGTGGCCGATTCCCCGCGACGAGAGCGACCGCCAGATTCAACCGAACGACATCGTCTACTCCGACGTCTACAACACGTCGTTCTTCGGCTACAAGATCTGTTACTACCGCACCTTCAGCTGTGGACAGGCCTCCGCCCAGGCCCGCAGCGACTACGCGACGGCGCTCGAGTGGCTCAACCGGGTGGTCGAGATGATCCGCCCGGGCGTGACGACGAGGGAGCTTGCAGAGCGCTGGCCTCCCGCCCGGGAGATCTGGGAGAACATCCACGTCTACTACGAGGATCAGACCGCGGGCAGCAACTGGGGGCATGGAATCGGGCTCAGTCTGTACGAGCCTCCGATCATCTGGCGGGAGGCCTCACTCGAGGATCCGGTTCCGCTGGAGGCGGGGATGACGTTCGCGGTGGAGACCCAGCATGGAACACCCGGGGAGCACGGGGTGCGCATCGAGGAGATGGTCCACGTAACCGAGGACGGCGCCGAGCTTCTGAGCGGGTGGCCCGTCGACGCGATCACCGAGGTGGACCTGTGAGGCGCTTGGAAAGCGAGAAAGGAGATAGGCCATGGCTGCGGATGCTTCGACGACGATGACCGGTGACCAGATTCTTCCCGCGCCCGCCCATCGGCGAGCGGGGGACTTCGTGTTCGTCTCCTCGCTGTATCCGGTCGACGGCTCCGGCGAGGTCGTTCGGGCCGACTCGATCAGCCCGTATGTGGGCGAGTCGGAGATGGGCGCCCAATCCCGGCGAGTCCTCGAGCTGCTCGCGGACGTTCTCGCGGCGGCGGGCTCATCCCTCGAGCAGACGCTCAAGGCCGAGGTCTACCTGACCGACGCGTCCGACTTCCACGAGTTCAAGCTCGTGTGGAAGGAGTTCTTCCCGGACTCGCCTCCGGCGCGAACGACGATCGTCGTCGGCGACGAGCACATCCTGCCCCGCTGCCGGCTGAACCTGCACGCCGTCGCGCTCGCGAACGACGCGTCGGTCGAGCGCGAGGCGATCATCGTCGACGGGATTCCGAACCCGATGGACGCGGAGCACGCCCCGCACGCCGTCAAGGCGGCTCCGTTCGTGTTCCCCTCCGCCTTCCCGGCCACCGACTTCGAGACCGGGGTCCCGGTCGGGAGGAATCTGCCGCACTTCCCGAACTACGGCTCCGACGCCGAGATGCAGGCCCACTACATCCTCCAGAACCTCAGCAAGGTGTGCGAGGCCGCCGGAACGAGCATCGACCAGGCCGTCAAGTCGCAGTTCTACGAGACCGACCTGCTCGACTTTCACGACGTCGACGGGGTCTGGGCCGAGTACATGGGGCTGGCTCCTCCGCGAAGCTCGATGGGCTGCCGTGGGTTCGTGGTTCCGGGGGCGCTGTTCGCTCCCAACCTGATCTATTTGATCCCCGATTCCGAGCACCGGAAAGAGGAGACCCAGAAGGGGATTCGCTGGCATCCCGAAGCGGTTCGCAACGTGCACTTCACGCCCGGGCTGCTCGCCGGCGACTGGTTCTTCACGGCAGGTCAGGTGCCGATGCCCGACTTCGGGGTCCACGAGTCGATCGTCCGGGCCCCCGAGAGGCTGCCGAACTACTGGGACGACATCGAGATCCAGACGGACTTCACGATGGTGCTCCTGAACGAGCAGCTGACGGCGAACGGGCTGGAGCTCAACGACATCGTCGACGCGCGCGTGTACCTGATCGACCCGCGCCGCGACTACCGCGGTTTCGCCCGGGCCTGGGCGCGGTTGTTCGAGTCGGTCGAGCCGAGGCCGTCGATGAGCATCATCCCCTCGACCCAGCAGGACGGCGACTCGGGGATCATGTTCCACGGGCCCGTGATCGAGATCGACCTGATCTCGAAGAGGGGCGACTGATCGCATGTTCGGGGGCACGACGCCGGAAGACCACCCGGCCGAACGCCTTTGGGTCCGGGGCGGGGAGGATGGCCTTCCCCAGGTGATCGCCCCGTACTCCCTCGGGGTTCGGGCGGGCTCTGTGGTGTTCACGGCCGGCCAGGTGCCAGTGGACTCGGAGAGGAACGTCATCGGGGTGGGCGACATCCGGGCACAGACCGAGCAGACCCTGAGCAACGTCTCGGCCGTTCTCGAGCGCTGCGGCGCCACGATGCGGGATGTCGTCAAGGTGACGATCTGGCTGCGCGACTTCGACGACTACGCGGGCATGAACGAGGTGTACGGACGCTGGTTCGAGGAGCCCCATCCAGTTCGGGCGTGCGTCCGCGCGGACCTCGTCCAACCGGAGCTGCTCGTCGAGATCGAGGCGACCGCGGTGATCGGCGGAGACTGACGCCCAACAGCGATCGGGAGGCAAGATGATCGTCAGACGGCTCAACGGCGACGTGCAGCTGGTGCTGCAGACCGACCACGACGACCTCTCGGGTCAGTTCGCGTCCCGCTTCGGTGGGTCGGCGTTCTGGGATCCCGAGCCGCGCGACCCCGTGATGCTCGCATGCGCGGAGCACGACGACGGGTGGCACGACTGGGAGGCGCGTCCGGAGGTGGACCCCGAAAGCGGTCGGGCGTGGAACTTTCGCGACCTGGAGATCCGCCGCCACCTCGCTTTCTACCGCGCCGGCATCGCACGAATCACGCACCGCGATCCTTACGCGGGACTTCTCGTCTCGATGCACGGCGCCGGCATCTACCGGGGCCGCTACGGGCTGCAGAACGAGATGGTGATGCGCTACTCGCCCGAGCTCGAGTCGGAGATCGACGAGTTCGTCGCCGAGCAAGAGGGCGCCCAGGAGCAGCTTCGCGAGCGGCTCGGGGCGGATCGAGACCGCGTGTGGAGCGCGTATCGGTTGCTCCAGGCCGCCGATCGGTTCTCGCTCTACTTCTGCATGGACCGCGACGGGAGCGCGGTTGAGCTCGGCGCCGTCCCGGACGCGCACGGCGAGGACGTCGAGCTGGTCATCGAGCCGATCAGTGAGTGGCACGCGCGACTCACCCCCTATCCGTTCGCGACGGGTCGGGATCAGAGCTTCACGCTGATGCGGCGCGTGCTTCCCGATCGTGCCTGGAAATCCGACGACGCGTTTCGCCGTGAGCTGTTCGGGACCCCGGTCGAGACGATCGAGATCGCGGTGACCGCCGGATGATCGTCGACGTACACGCACACGCGTTGAGCGCGAGCCTTCTCGACCGGTTCGCCCGCGACGGCGCATTCGGCTTTCACCATGACCGGGACGGCGACGTGCTGGTGCGACGTTACGGCCGCTTCGACCGTGATGTCTACGACCACGAGGGGCGGCTGGAGCGGCTGGCGGACATGAACGTCGACCTGCAGCTGATCTCGCCGATGCTGAACCTCACCAGCTGGCCTGGCGCCGCCGCCGACGTCGAGCTGGCGCGGGCTCTGAACCGGAGCACGGCCGATTGCGTGGCGAGCTCCGGAGGACGCTTCGCCGGGCTCGCCGTGCTTGCTCTGGGAGAACCGGGCCGCGCGGTCGAGGAGCTGGGGCGAGCCGTCGAGGAGCACGGCTTCGTCGGGGCCGCGATCGGTACCTATGCCGGCGACCGGCCCCTCGATCATCCATCGCTGGAGCCGGTGTTCGCGGAGATCGAGCGCCGCGGCCTGCCCCTGCTCATGCACCCCACGAGCGCCGTAGCGGACCCTCCTCCGCCGGCGGCGCAAGCATGGACGGCGGCCGACCAACCCGCGCCGAGCTGGGACGAGTACACGCTGACGACGATTCTCGCCTGGCCAAACGAGACGGCGCGCGCCACGGCGCGGCTGATCTTCGCCGGCACCCTGGAGCGACACCCCGACCTGCGCCTGGTGCTCTCTCACGGCGGGGGCACGCTCCCGTTCCTCCGCGGCCGGCTCAACCTCGCCTACACGGCTCCGGACCATGAATACAACCCCGACTGTCACGCCTACATCTCCAAGCCGCCCGGTGACTACTTCGACCAGCTGCTCTTCGACACCGCGGTGGGGGCGGCGGAGAGCCTGCACTTCCTGATCGACACCCTGGGGGCCGAGCGCGTCGTGCTCGGCACCGACGACCCATTCGAGATCGGAGACACCGGAGCGCGCATGGCGATGCCGGCGCTCCGCGAGCGCGAGCCGGCCGAGAGTGCCGAGATCCTCGGCGGGACGCTGAGGCGCGTGCTCGGCCTGTGACGTGACGTGCAGCCTCGGCCGGACTCACATATCGCGAGCAGTCTCTTCGAGCCGGGGTCGATCGGCCGGCTGGAGATCCGCAACCGGCTCGTACGGGCTGGGACCTCGGAGACGATGGCGAGCGCAACCGGGGAGGTCACCGACGAGCTCGTCTCGCTCTACGAGGAGCTGGCTCGCAACGGCGTTGGCCTGATCATCACCGGCCACCTCTACTGCGATCCCCGCGGGCAATACGCGCGGAGGCAGACCGGGATACACGCGGATCGGCTGGTACCGGGGCTCTCCTCGATCGCGTCCGCCGTACGTCGTCACGGGGGGCGCCTGTTCGCCCAGGTCGCGCACGCCGGAAGCCAGTCACGCATTCAGGGAGTTCGGCCCCTCGCTCCCTCGCCGATCCCGAACGCTCTCACCGGGCGGGTCGTTCCCGCCGCGAGCGCGCCGGAGATCGCCGACGTGGTGCAAGCGTTCGGCGCGGCCGCCGGCCGGGCCGCGGAGGCAGGCTTCGACGGGGTGCACATTCACGGCGCCAACGGGTACCTGATCAGCGAGTTCTCCTCCGCGCTGACCAACGTCCGCGAGGACGGGTGGGGGGGCTCGCCGGAGCGGCGGGATCGGTTCGCGCTCGAGGTCGTCCGCGCCGTACGGGGGGCGGTCCCGCCGGAGATGCCGGTGACCCTGAAGCTCGGCATGGTCGACGCTCAACCGGAGGGGCTGGCGCTCGCCGAGTCGGTGGAACGGGCCGAGCGACTCGTGACTGCCGGCCTCGACGGGATCGAGGTATCGGTGAACCTGATGAGGCAACCGACGGACTCGGCTCGTCGCTATGTCGGTGTGAACCGCCTCCGCGCGATCTCCGACCTGCTCCCGCATCGTCTCTTCGCCTCGCCGGCGTCCGAGGCCTACTTTCTGCCCCTGGCTCGCGCGCTTCGCGAACACGTGGGTTGCAGGATCCTCCTTGCCGGCGGCTTTCGGACGCCCGAGACGATGCATGCCGTGCTCGACCGGGGAGACGCCGACTTCATCGCCCTGGCCAGGCCGTTCATCCGCGAGCCCGAGCTCGCCACGCGGCTGGCCGAGGGCCGAGCCGGGCCGGCCGAGTGCACCTCGTGCAACCTCTGCCTCATGCACGAGGGGCATCACGCGCTTCGTTGTTGGCGAGTCCCCCGGCGCCGGCTCGCGCAGCATGCTCTGTATCGCCTTCGAGGCGGCTTCCGCGAGGGAATCGCCCCTCGTGCCGATACCTGAACGCCTCGTGGTGCCGCGTGGCGAAGAAGCGCTAGCTGCAACTGCTTCCGCTACCGTCGGTCCTCGGCCTCGGCGAGGCCGGTGCGCCACGCGATCGCCACCGCCTCCGACCGACTCGCGGCGCCGAGCTTGGCGAGGATGCTCTTGACGTGGGTCTTGATCGTCGTCTCGGCGACCCCCAGCGCGGCCCCGATGTCCCGGTTCTTCATCCCCGCCGCCATACATGAGAGCACCGAGCGCTCGCGCGGCGAGAGCAGCGGATCTCGCACCGCATCCCGGGTCCTGATCACCGGGAGGGCCGTGTAGGAGTCGACCAGCTTCGCGGCCATCGGCTCCGAGAGCCAGGACTCGCCCCGCGCCGCCGCGAGCGCCGCCCGGACCACATCCCCGCGGGCCGCCGACTTCAGCACGTATCCTCGCGCTCCGGCCCGCAGCGCTCCGGAGAGGTCCTCCTCGCTCTCCGACACGGTGAGGGCGACCGCGTGGGTGTCCGGGAACCGCGCGGTGATGGTGCGGATCAGGTCCGCGCCCCGAATGCCCGGCATCCGCAGGTCGACGAGGGCCACCTCGGGCTTGCAATCGGCCAGGAGCTCTAGCGCGCGGCGGCCATCCTCCGCAATGCCGAGGAGCCTCACCCTCGGGTCCCTGGACAGCGCGACCGAGATCGCGCGCCGGAAGGCGAGGCTGTCGTCGACCACGATCACCCCGACCGGATGCCCCGACCGGAGCGGATCGGCCGTCGATCGCGTGTTCTGGACGCGCGCAGTCAATCTCGCGCCGCCACTCGCTCACCCGATCGGAGGATGAAGCCGCGAGGCGGCTCCCGCATCCTATCGGCGTGGCCTACACCGTAGCCGTGGACATCGGCGGCACGTTCACCGATCTCGTCGCAGTCGAACGGGAGACGGGAGAGACACTGACCGCCAAGGTCCCGTCGACGCCCCCGGACTTCGTACCGGGCGTCAGTGAGGCCCTGCGCCGGGTCGAGCTCGGCGCGATCGCGCAGTTTCGCCACGCGACCACGATCGGGACGAACGCGATCATCGAGCGTGCCGGGGCAAAGACGGGTCTGATCACCACGCGCGGCTTCCGCGACGTGTTGCTCGCCGGCCGCGCGAACAAACCCGACCTCTACGACTCGGACTGGGATCCGCCCCCTCCTCTCGTCCCGAGACGGTTGATCGTCACCGTCCGCGAGCGCCTGGACCACGCCGGCCGCGTGGTCACCGAGCTCGACGACGAGGACGTCGTCGCGGCGGCACGGACACTCGCGGAGGAGCAAGTGGAGGCAGTGGCGATCTGCTTCTTGAACTCGTTCATGAACCCCGATCACGAGCTGCGAGCGAAGCAGGTCGTGGAGCGCGAGCTTCCCGACGCCTTCGTGTGCACGAGCGCCGAGGTGCTCCCCGAGATCCGGGAGTTCGAGCGCACCTCGACGGCGGTGGCGAACGCATACCTCGGCCCGCGCATGTCCACCTACCTGGAGGCGCTCGACGAAGCGCTGCGGGCCGGAAACGGGAGCGTCGCGCAACTCGACGGTGAGCTTCTGGTCAGCCATTCCGGGGGTGGCCTGATGACCGTGTCCTCCGCCCGCGAGCTCCCCGCCCGCATCTGTCAGTCGGGTCCCGCCGCCGGCGTGATGGGCGCGCATGCGGTCACGCAGCGGCTTGGCTACGACAACGTGATCTCGCTCGACATGGGCGGCACGAGCGCCGACATCGCTGCGATCACCGCCGGGCGGCCGGCGTTCCGAAGCGAGTGGAGCATCGCTTTCAACATCCCGATCATCTTCCCGGCGGTCGACCTGGTGACGATCGGCGCCGGCGGCGGGACGATCGCATGGCTGGACGAGAGCGGCGCCCTGCACAGCGGCCCGATGAGTGCCGGCGCAGTCCCCGGCCCCGCCTCGTACGGACGTGGGGGAAGTGAGCCGACGAACACGGACGCGAACCTCGTTCTCGGACGCCTGCGGCCGGAGCAGTTCCTGGGTGGGCAGATGGAGCTCGACGTCGAGGCCGCCGAGCGGGCGATCGCGGATCGCGTCGCGGGCCCGCTGGGCATGTCCCTCGAGGAGGCTGCCGCCGGGATCCTGCGGCTCTCCAACGCCGCGATGCTGAGCGGGATCCGCCTCATGACCACGCAGCGGGGCTACGATCCCCGGGAGTTCTCGCTGATCGCCTTCGGCGGCGCCGGCGCCCTGCAGGCCCCGGACCTGGCGCGGGAGATCGGGATCGAGCGAGTCGTGGTGCCTCTGCTTCCGGGCCTGATGAGCGCCCGCGGCATCCTCGAGGTGAACGTTCGCCACGATCTGCTCGAGCCACTGTTTCAGCGGGGCACGAGCATCGACCCCGAGCGGGTGCGGCGCGCGGTCGAGGGCCTCGAGGCGAAAGCGCGCGAGGTGAAGTCACGCGACACGAGCGTCGACGCCTGGCACCCCGAGTGGCGCGCCGACGTGCGGTACTTCGGACAGATCTCCGGATACCTGACGATGCCGATGCCCGAAGGCGAGCCCGTCGCCGCGCTCGAGGAGGTCGTGCGCCGGTTCGGCGAGGAGCACGCACGCGAGTTCGGGTACGAGCTGCCCCCCTCCGTCTCCGAGGCCGAGATCGTCAACCTCCGGACCGCCCTGGTCGGCGAGATCAGCCGACCTCCCGAGCCCGCGTTCCAGCCGGCAGCCGAGTCCGGCGCGAGCAAAGTCGCGCAGGTCTGGTTCCCGGGCACGGGGCGAATCGAGGCCGCGTGCGTGGACCGCGAGGGTCTCGCCGTGGGCGAGCGGGTCGAAGGGCCCGCGATCATCACCGAGTGGGACTCGACAACCATGGTCCCGCCCGGCGCCGTCGCCTCTGTCCACAGCTCCGGCGACCTGGTGATAGCTCTCGAGTAGGGGGCCGGCGCATGGGCAGCGGACGAGCGAGCGCAGGGACCGGAGCGGCCGGAGCGGCCTCCGGCGGCGGAGTGGAGCGGGACCCGATCACCCTGGAGGTGCTCCGAAACGGCTTCCGGGCGATCTGCAACGAGTCGAGCGCGCTGCTCGCGCGGGTGGCCTACGCGCTCACGATCACCGAGGGCCACGACTTCTCGGGATCCCTGCTCACCTGGGACGGACGGCTCGTGTCCCATGGCCAGAAGGACCAGGCCGCGCATCTGGGGACCTTCGAGGCTTCGGTGCGCACGATCATCGCCGCGTATCCGGATCCCCGCCCGGGAGACGTGTTCGTCTTCAACGATCCGTACGACGGCGGCTCGCATCAGCCGGACATCAAGGTGGTGCGACCGATCTTCCGTGACGATCGAGTGATCGCGTACGGGATCTCCTGTGGCCACTGGCCGGACGTCGGGGGTCCGGTCCCGGGCACCTTCAACCCGAAGGCCATCAGCGCGTACGCGGAGGGCCTGCGCTTGCCCCCGACGCTCTTGATCGCCGGGGGGAGCCCCGTCGAGTCGACGTTTCGCATCCTGCGCGCCAACATCCGTCAACCCGAGGAGCGGATGGCGGACCTCCACGCGCAGATCCGCGCCACCGAGCTGATGGAGGAGCGGATCGGCGAGTACCTGGAGGAGTTCGGCGTCGAGGTGGTGGTCGACGCCATGGAAGCCAGCTTCGAGCGCAGCGCCGCGCTCTTCCACCACGACGTGGGCGAGCTGCCGGACGGCACGTACTCGTTCACGGACTACGGAGACGGCGACCACATGCACCCCGACAACCCCCGGATCAAGGTTCAGCTGGAGATGACGGTGCGGGGCGACGAGGTCACCTTCGACTTCACGGGATCGGACCCGGCGCCGGTCGGCGTGTTCGGGTTCGCCCGCCCCGCCCTCGTGGCGGCGGTCTGCGACGGGACCCTGCACTGCTTCCCGGACCTGAAGCCCCTCAACCACGGAATCATCGGATCGGTGACGATCGAATCGACGCCCGGCTCCTGCGTGGACGTGCTCGAGCCGACCCCCGTCACCGGCTATGCCTCGGGGGCGTACGAGAAGGTGGCCGCGGTCACGATGGCGTGCTGGGCCCAGGCGTTCGCCGACATCGACCCCACCCGCCAGCACGCGGCGACGATCAACCTCGCCAACCTGGTCGTCGCGGGGCCGCATCCCGAGACGGGCTCCGAGTCGGTCGCGTACCTGTGGAACGAGGGCGGTCAGGGCGCCCGCAGCTACAAGGACGGAAACAGCTTCCAGCTCATGATCTTCATCGGCGGCGCCACCAACCAGCCGATCGAGGTGCTCGAGCGGATCGTCCCGATCCGCTATCTGAGCTGCGAGGCGCGCCCGGACTCGTGCGGCCACGGGACGTTCCGGGGCGGCTTCGGAATCGATCGCTCGTTCGAGGCCGTCGACGACCTCGTGCTGACCATGCACGGCGATCGGGCCGAGGTCACCCCGTTCGGCCTCGCCGGAGGCTGGAACGGCGGCCCCAACATGCTCGTCATCGACCCCGGAACCCAGGAGGGGCGAAACCTCGGCATGGACGCCACGGGAATCGCGGTCGCGAAGGGAAGCAGGCTCCTGTATTGCTCGAACGGCGGCGGCGGCTTCGGACCCCCTCACGAGCGCGATCCGGACCTCGTCCTGCGCGACCTGCGGGAGGGTTACATCGACGCCGAGCTCGCTGCTCGCGTGTACGGGGTGGTCCTCGAGGGGGAGGACGGAGCGATCGACGCGGAGGCGACGGCACGGCTGCGCGCCGAGCTCGCCGAAAGGCCTCCCAGGCTCGGCTTCGGGCCGGGCGAGGTTCACCCCGTGGGGGCCCGACTCCGCCTCAGCCCCAGGGCCGGCGAGGAGGCTGGGTCGCTTGCGAATCGTGACTGACGACGCGACCGCGCTCGCCGACGCGGTGCGCGGCGGGCGGGCGACGGCCGTAGGGGTGGCCCGAGACGCGCTCTCGGCGGCTCGGGACAGCGCGAGTCTCGGCGCGTTCTGGTCGCTCGATTCCGACGGGGCGCGGCGCGCGGCCTCCGCGCTCGATCGAGCCCGGACCCGCGGCGAAGAGATGGGGCTGCTCGCCGGCGTGCCGGTGGCCGTCAAGGACAACGTCGACGTGCGCGGGTTGCCGACGACCGGCGGCCTGGGCGGGCCGCACCGGCCCGCACGCGGCGACGCCGAGGCGGTTCGAAGGCTGAGGCGCGCCGGGGCGATCCCGCTCGGCAAGACCGCCATGGACCCGCTCGGCTGGTCGACCCTGGGCGAGGCCCCCGGACACCTCCCGTGCCTCAACCCACGCGACCGCTCGCTCAGCCCCGGCGGCTCCTCCGCGGGCTCCGCGGCTGCCGTCGCCGCCGGCATCGCGCCGCTCGGGATCGGGACCGACACGGCGGGATCGGTTCGAATACCGGCTGCCCACTGCGGGATCGTGGGACTGAGGCCCGCCCTGCGCGCGATTCCCCGGCGGGGGGTGCTCGTGGTGACTCCGAGCTTCGAGGTGCCCGGGCTCCTGGCGCGCTCCGTCCGCGACTGTCGCCGCGCATACGAGACGCTGACCGGGCGCCCGATCGGCGCGGTCCCCGACCGGCTTCGGATCGCGCTGCTTGAGGACCTGCTCGACGAAGCGGAGCCTCCAGTGGCGGAGGCATGCGAGCGCGCGACGCGGGCGCTCGGTCGCGCCGGCGCGGGGGCTCCGCGGATCGCCATCCATGGGGCGCGAATCGGCTGGCGGGCCCCCGGCTTCGGGCGAATCCTCGCGGTCGAGCTCGCGCGAACGTGGGGACGGCGGATCGATAGCGAGCCGGAGCGCTTTCCGGCGGCGATCCGGGCCAGCGCCGAGCACGGGCGCCGGACACGGGCCGCCGATTACGAGCGTGCGCGGCGCGAGATCATGCGCGCGCGGCGGCGGATCGGCGCTCGAGTGAGGGAGTTCGACGCCCTCGTCTGCCCCACCCTTCCCACGTCCGTTCCCTCCCGAGGCGAGCAGCGAGTGGACGTGTCGATCGAGTTCACCCGGCGTCTCAGCGCCCTGGGATGGCACGCGATCTCGGTTCCCGCGGGCCGCGACCCGAGCGGTCGGCCGGTCGGTGTCCAACTCGGCGCTCCGCGGGCGAAGCTCGGGCGACTGCTGGCTGTGGCGGCCGCGATCGAGGCGGTCGGAGCGGCCTCGCAAAGTGCCGGGTAACCCCGCCCAGAAAGGGGATTTTCCCCGATGCGGCCCGGCCGCCTTGCGATGACACTGACGCCGAACCCACCCGCGGTCGCTGACCATGGACACGGCATCCGAGCGACAAGGCTACGAATATGCCCCGGTGGCGCAGCGCGGGCTCATCGACTTGACGATGCCGCTGTCGGGGCGGACGATCCCGGTCCCGGGCCATCCCCCGGCGGAGCTCGAGCCCCTGCATCGGATCGAGAGTGACGGGCTGAGGAACACGATCATGCGTTTCAGCATCCACACCGGCACCCACATCGACGCGCCGTCGCATTTCATCCCCGACGGCGCCACGATCGACGAGATCCCGATCGAGCGGTTCTGGCGCCGGGCGATGCGGCTCGACCTCACCGACGCGGAGCCGGGGGAGGCGATCGACCTCGCCAGGCTCGAGGCCGCGGGCTTCTCGCCGCGCGGCGCGACCGACGCGATCGTGCTGCTCGCCACCGGCTGGACCGACCGGGCGTGGCGCTCGGAGCGGCTCTACGACGACAACCCCTTCCTCGGCGAGGACGCGGCCCGCGCGTTGGCCAGGGCTCGGCCGGCAGCCCTGGGGTTGGACTTCGCGGTCGACGCCGGACGGCCGTGGCCCAACCACACCACCCTGCTCGGGGTCGAAGTGCTCCTGATCGAGAACCTGATGGGTCTCTCCATGCTCCCGCCGGACGGCTTCGAGCTGATCGCCCTGCCCCTACGCCTGGCGGGCGAGAACGGAGGGCCCGCGCGCGTGATCGCCAGCATTCCGCGGTGAGGATCCCCCGCCTCAACCACCTCGGGGTGGTGGTCGACGACCTGGCGGCGTCGATCGAGCACTTCTCGGAGGTTCTGGGCCTTCCGCTCGAGCGGATCGAGGAGCACGGCTCCGAGCTCGACATCGCCTTCCTTCCCTGCGGCGATACCCAGGTGGAGCTGATCTCCCCGCGCCGGCCCGACGGGTTCACCGGCGGGTACCTGGCGGAACACGGCCCCGGGATCCAGCACGTGGCATTCGAGGTCGAGGACCTGGAAGCGGCGCTTCAGGAGCTGGCCGAGCGGGGAGTGCAGCCGCTGGGTGACGCGCCGCGGCCCGGAGCCGGCAACACGATCATCGCCTTCCTCGACCCGGCGGCGTTCGGGAACATCCTGGTCGAGCTATGCCAGCCGCTGTGATGGCGCGGCCGGGTGCCGGGGCTTCACGCTCATCCACATCGAGCGCGCGGGCGAGCCTCGGTGGCGGGGCCCCGGACGCCCGGTCCGTGAGCGCGTGGGAGCACCACCTCGCCGAAGAGGTGGACCCGGACGCACTGCGCGCCGAGCTCGCCCGTGGCGACCTGCCCTCGGCGTTCCACCGCGTCGCCGTCGAGGCTGGCGAGCGGGCGGCTTTGACGATCGGCGAGCAATCGATCGCGCACGGGGAGCTCGACCGGGCTGCCGGCAAGGTGGGCGCGTGGCTTCGCGAGCGCGGGGTGCAGCCCGGGGACCGCGTCGTGATCTGCGCGTCGAGCTCGGTCCCGTTCGTGATCGCCGATCTCGGCATCCTGCGGGCGGGTGCGGTGGCGACTCTCGCGGACGCGACGCTGACCGAGCGCGAGCTGCGGCATGTGGTCGCGACCAGCGGAGCGGTCGCGGCGTTCGCCTCGGGCGATCCGGTCGGCCGGCTGGAGGCGATCGCCGAGGACACCCCCCTTCGGTGGGTCGCATCCCTGGATGCAAGGGATCGAGGGCCGCGGCTCGAGGAGGCGCTCTCGTCGCGGGTTGCGCTGCCCCCCGGGAAGCCCGACGGGGAGCGCGCGGGCGTGCTCGGCTATACGTCGGGGACGACAGGGGATCCCAAGGGCGCGCCGCTCTCGCACTCGAACATGCTCAGCTCGGCCCGAAGCGTGATGCTGGCGTGGAGGTGGCGGGAGGATGACGTGCTCGTCCACAGCCTCCCGCTCAGCCACCAGCACGGGCTCACCGGAGTCCACGTCACGCTGCTTGCCGGCTCGCGCGCAGTCATCCAACCCTGCCTCGATCCCGCCCGGCTGACGGCGGCGATCGCCGGCGAGCGGGCCTCGGTCCTGTTCGCGGTCCCGGCGGTGTACGAGCGACTCCTCTCCTGGGGGGGCGGTGGCGACTTCTCGTCGCTGCGCCTCGCGACATCGGGGTCCGCGCCGCTCGCTCCGCGGTTGTGGGAGAAGGCGCGGGAGCTGATCGCGAGGGAGCCGGTGGAGCGCTACGGGACGACCGAGTCCGGCCTCGACGTGTCGAACCCCTACGACGGCCCCCGGAGACCCGGCTCGGTCGGCATCCCCCTCCCGGGCATCGAGATCGCGATCGCCGACCCGGAGGGCAACGTGCTTCCAGATGGTGCGGACGGGGAGGTCCTCGTGCGAGGCCCGCACGTCTTCGACGGCTACTGGCGGGACGATGGAGCGACGCGACAGAGCTTCCACCCCGGGGGGTGGTTCCGCACCGGCGACGTCGGCCGGCTGGACCCGGACGACGGGTATCTCTCGATCACGGGGCGGCTCAAGGAGCTGATCATCTCCGGTGGCCTGAACGTGTACCCGCGCGAGGTGGAGCTCGTCCTCGAGCAGCACCCGTCGGTCGGCCGCGCCGCCGTCGTCGGCGTCCCCTCACGGCGCTGGGGCGAGGAGGTGGTCGCGTTTGTCGTGCCCGAAGGAGGAGCGGGGCTGGACGAGGAGGAGGTCCGCTCGCACGTGCGGCGGGTCCTGGCACCGCACAAGCGCCCCAAGGCGGTGCACGAGGTCGACGACCTTCCGGTCAACGTGGTCGGAAAGGTGCTGCGGGCCGAGCTCGTCGCCCTGGCGCAGCGGCTTCGTGGGGAAGCCGGTCGATGACGAACGTGGAGCTCTACGAGACCCAGCTCGCGTTCCTGGACCAGGTCGTGGAGCGGGGAGGCTTCGGCGACACGAGGGCGCAGGCCTTGCGCGGCGTGCTCCTCGAGCACGTCAAGGACCGCCTCGCGGGCGCCACGGCCTACGTGGGCGGGACGGTTCGCGATGACGTCCTCGAGGCGTCGTTTCCGGACTACGGTCCGAAGCGCCTGGAGATCACCCTCGAGCCAGTGACGGGGAAGGCCCTGCCCGTCCACCGTGGTGAGGTTCTGAGGATCGAGCAGCTGGTTGGAGGCACGTGCGTCGACTTCAACGCGTTCAACCTGCACGACCACAAGGAGTTCCTCGACTGCGGCTTCACGCGCAGCTTCCAGTCCTTCGATCCCGGCGCCGGGGAGTTCATCTGGACCAATGCTCCCCGTGGCCGACCGATGTTCTCCATCCTCGAGATCGGGGAGACGTGCGAGCTCGACATCGTCGGGCACAGGTGCAACCGCGTCCTGCAGGAGCTGGGCTGGGGGATGACCGCCCACGCCAACTGCCAGGACACGCTCGCCGAGGCGATCCGCGAGTACGGCCTGACGCCCGACGACGTGCACGACTCCTTCAACCTGTGGATGGCAACCACGATCAACGAGCAGGGACGCCGCCAGTTCAAGTGGAACCCGGCGAAGAAGGGGGACCGCATCGACCTGCTTGCCGTGTTCGACGTCCTCGCTGCGGCGGTGATCTGCGGTCTCGGCGACCTCGTCGGGATCAA
>Ga0268386_10000330_pt1 | contig 29196 bp, 25 predicted proteins | sample RVTome_15_FD_200260 | JGI IMG/M metagenome (GOLD analysis project Ga0268386, IMG submission 200260) | Soil microbial communities from uranium-contaminated site in the Upper Colorado River Basin, Wyoming, United States - RVT150D86... ... | reverse complement strand
GGGCGTGGGCTCCGGCACAAACGTTTCCGGCGTCCGAGAATTCTAAAGATCACTCGCCCCACGCGCTTACTGTCCACAGATTACGCAGATTTATCTGTGTAATCTGTGGATACGTCTTTGCGCCTTTGCGCCTTCGCGGGAAAATGCTTTAGCCTACAACGCTGACAACGCTCGCCGTCCCAAGTCCATACTAGAGAAAAAAATGATTACCAGTTATAGCCACGGATGAACACAGATGACACGGATCAGGCAGAAATTTTAAATGCTTGATCCGTGCTAATCCGTGTCAATCTGTGGCTGATAGTTAATTCAGTAACTGCAGTCCCAGGATCTGTTCGACGATCGCTCCGAGGATGCTGTAACTTCCATTCGAATAACGGCCGTACTGCGAACGGCTGTGGTAACCGTCCTCATAACCACGCCTGAAACCTTCACGGAAGTAATGCTGATACTCGTTCAGGTCAACGTAGTAAGCATCGTAGCCATAGCTCGCGTCCTGGTAGGCGTATGCCTCTTCAGGATTGAAGCCATAGCCATCTGAACGGTCGGCCTGCCCGGCGGAAAAGCCTTCTCGATAACCGTCGTTGATCGCGCGCTGCAGCATCTCCGCCCCATACCTGTTGGTTTCGTAGTAGCTGCCGCCTCGGCGATACCGATAGTTGTAAGGGCCGTAATCCTGGTAGCGCCACTGCTGCAGGCGCAACTGATCGCGGCGCAGTCGTTCGAGATATCGTTGCTGGTACCGCAAATGATTCAGGCGCCGTTGCTGCTGAAGCAATCGCTGTCGCTGTTGTAGGAAGCTCTGCCGTCGTTGCCAATCCTGACGATAGCGCGTGGCTCGCTGTTGTTGCTCCTGCTGCCAATTACGCTGCCGCCAGTTGTTGTTGTTTCGGTCGCGATTGCGGTCACGATCGAAACGCCCATCCCTGTTGTCGCGATCGGAACGCCCACTCCGGTTTCGGTCGCGTTCCCACTGCTGGCGACGTAGTGATTCTTGTTGCTGTTGCTGCTGACGACGCAGCGCGTTTTGCCTCTGTTGTTCGAGCTGACGTTGTCGCTCCGAGCCGCGGTTGTACTGCTGCTGCTGACGACGCAACGCGTCTTGTCGCTGTCGTTCGAGCTGACGTTGCCGCTCGATTGGCTGCTGTGGCTGACGCTGTTGTTGCCCACGCTGCTCACGCTCCTGCGACTGGCGTATCTGTTGCTGACGTTGCCGTTGCCCACGCTGCTCTCGCTCCTGCGACTGACGTATTTGTTGCTGACGTTGCCGATCGTTGCGCTGCCGCTGCTGACTATTTTGCTGTTGCGCTTGCCGGCGTTGTTCCGAGCGTTGCTGCTGTTGCGCTTGCTGCGCGCTTCTTTGCGGTTGCTGAGCGGCTTGCCGCTCTTGCCGGCGGTTTTGTTGTTCTTGTTGTCGCTGTTGTTGGCGTTGGTCGCGCCCGGCCCGGTTTTCCTGCCTCCGCTCCTCGCCCCGACCGCGTCGTCCCTGGGCGTTGGCGAGGTCACTCGCTCCCAGTAGCGCGGCGGATATCGCCAAAGCCAATCCTATTTGGTTTACGTATTTCACGTTCTTCATGCTTCCTTTCAGTACTGACAGCGGAGAGAGGTCGACAGTCGCAAGCTCCGCAACTCTTATTCCATGCTGTGAATGCGAGGAATGCACTGTGTTTGTGTAGGCTTACAAAACGATTTGATTCAGAAATTAACGATATGGGTTAAAAATTAGCCACAGATAAAACGGATAGCCACTAATAAAGCCAGACCCGTGTCAATCAGTGTTGATCCGTGACTCAATTCGTGTTGGATTCCTGCAATCGCATGACGATTGAGTCACAAGACAGCCGTCCTTAGGAGAACTTCCCCAGTGGGCATGGTGCTTGCCAAAAACTCCTTGAAAAATAACTTGAGGGGGTTCTTATGAAGAATCTTAAAGTCTGGCCGCACCTCACAATTATCGCAGTGATATGCGCCGTCTTAGCAGGCGTGGGCGTGGCAATGTGGATGAAGCATGATCGGACTGCCTCGGCTGAGGCATTGCCAAACGCCGCACGCATCCAGCGCGTCGAAGGTGAGGTCGCACTCAACAACAGCGACGCAACGAACGCGGAAAACGATCAATGGATCGCGGCGACTGAGAATCAACCTTTTTCAGTCGGTGATCGTATCTACACGCGCGAAAATTCCCGCGCAAGCCTGGCATTTACCGGACGCAACTTCGCCCGGCTCAATCCAAACACGTCTCTGGACGTGCTTTCGCTGAGCGACCAACGCACGCAACTAGCGCTGCGCGATGGGTCAGCGGTGTTTGATGTGGGTTATCTCGGCTCGGGTGATCTGTTTGAAGTTGCCACACCTTATGGCGCCGTCGATTTTCAGCAGCCGGGTCTGTACAACGTCGGTATCGACGATGGCCAAGTGCTAATTTCTGTGTTGAGCGGTCTGGCGCAGGTCGTCGGTCTCGGCGGCAGTGGACAGATCGGCAAGGGTGAACTGCTCACTCTTATAGGCACAACCGCCGCCGACGTTGTCCTTTCACAAGTCGATGGACGCGATGCCGGTTATCTAGTCGACGACTATTACGGCAATCAATATCCGCAGTACTACGACGGTCGTTATCGTGATTACAACGTCTATCTAAACGATCCGTATTACTTCGATCCTTACCGTCGTAACGTCAGTTACCAGTACGCGAACTCATACATCCCCGGCCTCTATGACCTTGACTACCACGGCGACTGGCGAGATATCGACGGCTACGGAAACGTATGGGCGCCGCGCGTCGATGCGGGTTGGATGCCGTATCAGATGGGTTACTGGTACACAGACTATCCGTACGGCCCAACGTGGGTTTCGAGTGAGCCGTGGGGTTACGCGCCGTATCACTACGGCCGCTGGGCGTTCGTTGGAGATCGGTGGTACTGGGTACCTGACAGCGTAAACACTTCGCCGGTCTACTCGCCGGCACTGGTCGCGTTTATTCCATTTGCGCAAAACGAGATTGGCTGGGTGGCGCTTGGTCCAGGCGACGTTTACGTGCCTCATTACTACAACACGAGTTGGCAGCCTTACTACTTGACCAACGGCGATCTGTATCAGCGCGTTGTGAATCTTAACGTGCCAGGAGCAGTCACCGTGGTGACGATCGACCAGTTCACGCGAGGCGTGGATTGGAGGCGCGCACGCAAGGCTGATCGGAACATGCTTGCTCAGGTAAATCCGGTGTTGGATCCACTGCTGTTGACGCCTTTGCGAAATGCCGTGCTGAATTCAGCGTGGGGTCGTGGCAAGAAGGATATTCCTCCGGGAATCGCCAGAAAACTCAACGACACGACGGTGATTACCAGTACGACGCCGGTTGCGCCGCCATTCCGGCCAAACCTGGTGAAATCGATGCGCGTGAATACAGTCTCGGATCGCGCGAAGGAACAGAAGTTCCAGGTGAGAGATGAGCGTCGGGGCAGACGTGCGCAGACCTCTGAACAGGTTGGTCCTCCCGATCAAACTCAGCGCGGGGCAGGATCACAACGTGAATTGCGACGCGTTGAGCAAGAGCAACGCAGACAGACAGCCGAACAACAGCGCAGAGGTCGAGGGGCAGGCGCGGCGCAAGGCGAGCGCCCGGTGAGACCAGCGCGGCAGCAAGCGCAGGGCGAGCGCGTTGGAGCGCCGCAGCAACAGCGACGACAGGCTCCTCAGCGGCCGCAAGTCCGTAGGGATCCTGGGCCGGTGAGAAGCACGCAACCGGCACCACGTGCCCAACCCCAGCCGCGGCCTGCTGCGCCGACACGTACGCAACCGCAGCAACAACAAAAACAACAGCGTCCTGCCCAGGCGCAGAAGAAACAGGAGCGACCTGCAAAGGCGCAACCTACGCCAGGCGGCAAGGGCAAAGGTAAGAAGCCTTAGCATTAAGCCCCTCCCTGGAGGCGTTACTCTTCAAAAGGCACTAATCATCGTTCCTGATGGTTAAGTGCCTTTTGTGATTTTTGTGGCTAAGACTTGGATCGGAGTTCGACGACGGCGACACCGCCTGGGGCGATTCGAAAAGAAATGTTGCCTCCATCAACTTTCAGCAGAGTGTCGCTGGTCCACTCCGTGGCGCTCTGAATCTGATGACCAGGCAACGCAATCGTCACGTTGACGTACGCGCTTCGATCCACCTGCGTCATTCCCTGCTGCGTCTTGAAGACGCCATTGTTATTCAAAAGGGTCACCACCCATCCATTACCGGTACGATTAATCAAATATTCGACGTCACCAGTTACCTTCACAGGCGCAGCATCAGCAAAAACGTGAGCCAGCATGTGCGCGGCGAAAGGTGTGATTCGCTCATCCACACCGAGCAAGTCCGGCAACGCTGCGAAAACCACGTTGCCCTTTCCTACTTTATTCACAGTCACCAGCGGGTCGCCGTTTGTAGCGGCAATGAAAGCCTTGGCGCCTCTGAGTTCCACTTTCTCATAGCGGAACATCTGACCGCTTAAATCCTGAGGCTCTTCGCCGGGCGCAAGACATCGAGCCGAATCAGCCTCGGCAGTAGCGTTGATCAGTCGAACACCTGAGAACTGCTCAGAAACCTTTTTGAGCTGCGCCGCATTGATAACGAAAGTTCCGCCGTTGCGCACGTAATCGTTGAGTCTCTTTATCCATTCGGCTGACCAATCAACCCGCCCACCGGCGACGATCGCGCGATACGATGAAATAGAATCGGAGACACGGGGACGCGGCGACGGGGAAACGCCTCCCCGTGTCTGCCCGTCTCCGCGTCTCCCCGTCTCCTCAGCGGCAGTCAACACATCAAAAATGTCACCAAAAACACCTGAGACGAAAGGCTGCCGGTCGGCGATGGCCGGTTCACCTTCAACAACCAATCCCGGATAGTAGGCCACGCCAAACAACTCTCTCAGCGCACGATCGCCTCGATCGATCTGCGACACTTCAAAGGGCCAGTGCGGATAATCGGTCATCTCGAAACCGTGCGCCGGATCAAGCAGGAAAGCTATAGGTGTGTATGGCGTGCCACGGTCCGGATGTTTCTCGGCGAAACGCACAAACTCATCCGTGATTCTTCCCAGCGGGTTGAGCTGGAACGGATGATCGCCTGGGCCAGGTTTGAAGAATTGATCGTGACCCTGCTCCAGATAGATCGCAGATGCCCCGGCCATGTAGTACAGGTAATAACTCTTCCGGTACCAGGAGAGCGAAGGTCCCATAGTTGGACCATAGCGCGAGTGGTAAAAAAAGTCAGGGCCTGCAAAATTTTGCGCTTTGGTGAACGTCGTTGCGGTGTCGCCGAAGTTTGGCGCGTGGTAGTAAAGAAACGCGCCGCCGAATTGCCGCGCGGCGCCCCGCGTAAATGCGATACGCATTCCGGTCATCGGCATCACCGCCGCGGTTTCCATGCCGAGCAAATTAACGCCCCACTGGCTCAACGCATGTGCAAACGAAGTGCTCGAGGTCGACTGCGCGGGAATCAACTTATCCCACATTGGACCAGTTTCAGTTTTAAACGTGTCGCGCCATTTGCGGGCCAATGCATTTGAATAGAATTGACGATGTGCTTCGAGTAACTCACGTCGCGACATCGACGGCAGGACTTTTAACTCTGCAGGGGCAGACTCCCACACATATCCAACGCTTTCACCCGAAACCCAACCAAGAAACTGATCTTTGAGTTCACCGTTGAGCAGTTGCCACGCGGCCTGTCCCTCGGCGTCGTTCAACTTCGCCGCGCCGTAGTTGATTAGTATTGCGAAAGGCACCCTGGTCTCACGGATGAAGCGCAGAAAGGGACTGCCTTCTTTCAGATATTCAGGGACGTTGTTGATGTAGATCACCGGAACGACCAGCTTTGATTGAAAGAGCGGCACATTGCGAGCGCTTTTGTAAGTCGCAACGAACTGGTCTATTGGCTCGGCATTAAACGGATACAACGGCCGTTCCTCGACTGGCTTGTCATAGAGCGGCCAGAACTCCTTCGCGATGTTCCATGGCATCAGAAAGTCACGTCCTGCAACCTTGGGCCGCACCCACGATTCCGGAATGCGAACAGACTCCTCATTCCTAAGCAACGAAGAAATGGGTTTCCGAGCCTTGGACCAGGTCCGCAAGTAACGCATCGCTGCAAAGTCTGGCTTTTGTCTGCCGGCAGGTTTGAAAGCAGGATCGTTAGTAAGAAGAAAACAATCGACGTGTCGACGCGCTTCCGCGGCTTTCTCGATCTGAAGCGACAGTCGCGCAGGACCCTTTTTCAATGTGGCGGCCACACTGTCCCAGGCAAATGCCCAGCCCCAGTACAAGTTCACTTCGTCATGAGCATCGATGACGTCTTTTGCGCCAAACTCGTGACGAAAGATCTCGGCGCCATCTTGTGCAATGGTGACGACGAAGTTCTCATTTTTCCTGGCCCAGTCGGCGTAACGAATCCACAGCGAATATTGACCGGCGCGAGGAATTTCAAGGTCCTGGTAGAGCGTCGCACGTGTTTCATCAGCGCTGGCGGCCGCTGAGTTCCATTCGCTCTCGCCACCCTGGGTCCACTCGGCCGACACCCCTGGTCCATTCATGCCCCAGCCGGGCGCCTTATCACGCGACAGATTCTGGTACGACGGATTGAGCAGCGGCTCACCGAGCTTGCCGGTTGTGAATCCGCGCATGTTCTCGGCCTCGTACCAGAGGTACTCGTGTGACGCAGCGATTGGAGAACGATGGGACACGGAGAGGGTGAGACGGAAAGACGGGGTGAAGAAATCGTTCGCCGACTTCGTGCGTTTAGCGGCCAGAGAAATGGCGACTCCGAATAGCAGAAACAAGCCTGCCAAATAGAGTCGCCGATGTAGGAGTCGCGCCTTCCTCAATTCACCCTTCGGGACTTGATGAGCCATTGCTCGGGCCGATCGATCATGGTAACCAGTTGTGCCAATATCCTGTCATATTCACGATCCGAACCGTCAGCTCCAATCTGGAAATGTAGAGGCCCTCCTGTAGTGGTGTTGATAAAGCCGAATTCTAGTTCTGAGTCCCGTCTCCCCGTCTCCCTATCCAAGCGCGTCGAGACACTCACCAAGCGTTCTTTGACGACAAGTAAACATCGGAGTGTCGCGAAGTGTGTAAGAGCTGGCTTTCGTTTCACGAAGTTCCTGGACCAAATCAAGGAAATCCGCCGGATGGTCGGTTTCAAAGGCGACGACAAACTCCTGATCGTCGAGTCCAAAGGAATAAGTGGTGTGTAGTTTTACTGAGCGGTATTTCGAGCCGATGCGGATATGCTCGTCCATCATCTCCTGCCGCTGCTCGGCCGTCCGCGAGTACCACTCGCGTGTTTTCACAAATGGGTAAACAAAAAGATACTGCGATTTGCCTGGAACAATGTGCAACCGGTCCTCGACGTGTTCCGGATTATCTTTATCGATGTACATCGATCGCTTGGTCATTGAGAGAAACGATTGCGCGGGTTCGATGTACCTAGCCATCTCAGTCTTGTTGAGTCTGGAGGTCATCTCCTGAATCGGTTCGAGCTCGTAACCAATCCGCCAGATCATAAAATCGACATTGGTACGAAGTCCGATAGTTGAATAGGAGTGAATCAGTAATGAAGGGCGAAATTCATCGATGGTCCTGACAAATTCATCGCGGCAATGCTGTTTATCGTTGGAAGAGAGCAACCGCCACTCGGGGCGCGCGTGATAGAAAGTGAAATTAACGAACTGTCTGGGGAGCTTTGCTTTTTCTATTTCTATCTCCGAGCAGTTGGGTGCGAGACGAAGGGAACCGCGTGCGGCACTGCCTGGATCCTTATCGCTACTCATTTTGTTTACCTCTGGTTCGGATTAAAGATGACTGACCCTGGAAGATTCAGCGATGCAAAGTCATTCTGCCCAGTCTCAGGTCTGAATGCAACCGGGGAAGAAAGCCCTGGAGTTGTGCGTCAAAGTTGCATGAAGCCGGAACATTTGCCATATATCATTTTCCATTTCTCATTTGTCATTGAAATCGGGTGCGGTTCTTAAAAATGGCGAATGGCAAATGGAAAATGATATATGACAAATAATGGGATTCTTTTATGAACAAAACTCATCTGCACAAATCACGTCGCTCTTTTCTACAGATCGTGCCGCTTACTGTCCTGGCCGGTGTATTCGCATCGATCGGTGGCGCTGCTTTTCGTTTTCTACGCCCGAGAATATCCGCAGCGAGCGAGCGTTGGCTCGACGTGGCAAGAGTGTCGGAGTTGACTGGCCCACAGCCTCTCAGCCGGAAGATTGTTGCTGAACACATCGCAGGCTGGGCTGTCACGACTGAAGAGCACAACGTCTTTGTATTGCCGGCGAAGAATAATCAGGTGTTATCGGCTGTCTGCCCGCACGAAGGTTGCGAGGTCGCCTGGGAACAGAATATGAATCGGTTTTCGTGTCCTTGCCATGAAAGCTATTTCACTGCTGAAGGCGTGCGCATAAACGGTCCGGCTCAGCGCGGTCTCGATACCCTTCCGATGCGCGTTCAGGACGGAAAACTCCAGGTGCAATATGTTTCGAAGGAACAAGCGACGCGCGCATGACTCGACAGGATTACAAGATTTACAGGCATCCAAACATCCTGCCAATTCTGCAATCCTGTCAAAAGTGGGTTCAGACAACAGGCGGCATCGCCGCGATCTTGCTTCTCGTGCAGTTTCTCACCGGGGTGTTGCTGGCGTTTTACTATGTGCCCTCGGTGGACCACGCATACACTACCGTTTCTTACATTGAAAAGGTTGTATCGTCAGGCTCGTGGATTCGCTCACTACATCACTATGGATCGCAGTGGCTTACTCTCTTTCTCTTCATTCACGTTATACAACTCTTTCTAACTAAGGCTTACGTTTCTCACAAAATTCAGTGGATCGCGTCGATCCTGATTTTGGGACTGGTACTGGCCGGAGGTGGCACCGGTTATTCCCTTCCCTGGGACGCACGCGCGTTTTTCAGCACGCGCATCGCCGAAGGGTTGATGGCCGGACTTCCGTTTGCCGGCCGTTACGCAAGACTCTGGCTACTGGGCGGCAGTGAGATCTCGACTCTCACACTGTCGAGGCTCTTTGCGGTTCATGTGCTTTTGATTCCGGCTTTTTTGGTCGCTGTGATTGTTTGGAGGATGTTTAGGTCAAGCTTTGCCGCATTCTTTGAGCGGCGCAACGCAATCGCTGCTGGTCTTGTTTTTGTAGCACTGGCTCTATGGTCGTTGAGGTATCCTGCGCCGCTTGGACCATCAGTTGCGGAGATGACAGCCGAGTATTTGCCTCGCCCAGGCTCGCAATTCCTCTGGCTTTATCAATCTCTGAAGTACATCCCCGGAGGACTGGGATCGCTTGCGGGCGTAGTGCTGCCTGGAATTGCTCTGCTGGTTCTTGCTTTATTGCCGTGGCTCAAACGCCAAAAGTTAATTGGCGGTTTAATACTAGGTGGCTGCGTCGTTTTGGTCGGCATGATGACAACCGCTTCATATCTCAGTGACCGCAGGGATCAACAAACGTGGACACAACTTTCGCGACAAAGTGCTCAGGAGGAGGTTGCGCGACGCGAGCCTTTTAAGCCGGCATCGATCACACTTGCCGCAGCCCCGCCGGATACAATTCCCGGGAATCCGCCTGCGATGTTCATCGAGTTTTGTGCACAATGCCATGGCCGGAATGGCGAAGGGGCGCGTCAGGGACGCTTGAGTTTTCCGCCGCTGCTTGGAGTTTCTGCCAAACCGAGTCGCACTGCCGAGGACATCGTCAACTTGCTTAAAGACCCAACAGCTTACGGCCTCGAGCCACCGATGAGATCCTTTGCTCAAAAACTATCGGAACAGGAGATGAGGAAGATTGCAGAATGGATAGTGAGATTGTAGGTGCGGCCACGGAATGCCGCCCCTACAAACGGTTTCAAAGGTAAGTTATACTCGCGGGCCTTTCTAAGAACACAACCGGAGAAACTGTCTGATGAAACGAATCTCGCTTGCTCTAACCTGCATCGCCATCGCACTAGTCGCTATTGCTTGCACTGAAACTGCGACGCCAACCAACACATCGACACCGACAACCGCGGCGTCGCCAGCTCCAACCGAGCCACCAGATCCGTTTGCGGCAGCTCGAGCCAACTATGCAAAGAATTGCGTACCTTGCCACGGTGAGACCGGGGAGGGAGGCCTCGTGAAGGTTGAGAATAAACAGATCAAGGTGCCTTCATTGAAGGCGGAGCATGCAGTCAAGCACACGGACGAAGAAATCACGAACATGATTACGAATGGCGAAGAAGCAATGCCGTCGTTCAAAGACAAAGTGACACCGGAAGAGATCGCTGATCTTGTGAGGTTTGTTCGGAAAGAGTTTCAGGGGAAGAGTTGAGCTTGGTACTTTGTGCTTGGTGCTTTGTTTGGTCTTAAGCTCGAAGGGGTAAAAACGCCGAAGGCGTTTTTATTCGACAATCTTCAATTCAAACTGAACCAGCAACGCAAAGCACTCGTTCCCGCCTTTACCATTCGCCACGGAGCATTTACCATCTGACCCGTGCACTCGTAGCTCAGTTGGATAGAGCGTCTGACTTCGAATCAGAAGGTCGCAGGTTCGAGCCCTGCCGGGTGCACCAGTTTTTTAGTTCCGCACACAACACGCAAACAAATTCCTGGTCGTGACAAGATTGGTCGACTCTCGAGCGAACCGTAGCTGTCCCGCGAACTAATACAGACCCTAATCTTCAGCAGGCGCCAGCCCTCTACGCTGCGAGTAGTCGCGTGCAGCCGACGGTGCTTCTGCTCTACAAAACTCGGCTGGGTCACAAAAGGAACAAAAAGCACAAACGAGTTCCAGAGCTTTTCCGCCCGACTTAGGATCTACCAAAGATTACCGAAGCACAACTCATGCAGGGCCCACCGACGCTCTGCGTGCTCTGCGCCTCTGCTAAGCGTGACATGGCCCCTGAAGTATCATGGATTCATCGATCATCATCATCATAGTCTTGTCGGCACTGCCGTTGGTCCGCTTGTGCGGATGAAATTCCACTCAAGCTGGAATTAAACCGACCAAAGTCCAGGAAGTCACGAGAAGGTTCCTATAGAGGCTAAAGAAACCGCCCCGTGATAGCTAGAACTTGCAGGGACTCGCGAATTTCGAGAGAAGGGGCTGCGTCAACCCGATTCCAGAGCATCTGCTTTCACGAAAGTGCAAGGTCAAAGTGATGTCTACAATCATGTTCGAGGTATTTTTCATCTTCCTATTGCTCATCGCCAATAGCATTTTCGCGATGTCGGAACTGGCAATCGTATCGTCTCGCAAGGCGCGCCTGCAGAGGATGGCCGAGGCCGGAGATACGAGGGCGCGCTCAGCCCTTGATCTGGCGAACGCGCCTGACCGCTTTCTCTCCACTATCCAGATCGGCATCACCCTGGTAGGCATCCTTGCCGGAGCCTTTGGAGGCGCCACCATCGCTGAGCAACTCGGGGCACAAATAAGCACCGTGTCGATGCTGGCTCCCTATGGTGAGGCGATTGGACTTGTCATCGTAGTGCTTGCGATCACCTACTTTTCGCTGATCATTGGTGAGCTCGTGCCAAAGCGTCTCGCCCTGAGCCATCCGGAGCGCATTGCTACTCTGGTTGCCGGTCCCATGCGCAAGCTATCGCGGGCGGCGTCCCCGCTCGTTAGCCTTCTCAGCGTATCAACATCAGCAGTTCTCAGTCTGCTGCGCATGAAACCGTCGACAGAGCCTCCGGTGACTGAAGAAGAGCTCAAGGTATTGATTAAGCAGGGTACGCAAGCTGGTGTGTTCGTGGAGGCCGAGCAGGAAATGATCGATCGTGTCTTCAAGCTGGCGGATCGCAGTATAGAGGCTCTGATGACGCCGCGCCGAGATATTGTTTGGCTTGACATAAACGCAGAGTCCGAAAGGGTCCGGTTGAGGATCGTTGACAGCCACTATTCGCGCTTTCCCGTCTGCCGGGGCAACCTTGACAACCTGCTCGGAGTGGTCAAGTCCAAAGACCTTCTTTCCCGCTGCGTCTCGAGCGAACCTTTGGATCTTCAAACAGCTCTGAAGCAGCCGCTCTTCGTTCCGGAATCGACTTCCGCCATGCAGGTATTGGAGATGTTTAAGGCTGCTCGAACACATTTGGCAATCGTCGTAGACGAGCATGGAGCTGTCGAGGGACTAGTCACCACTAACGACATTCTGGAGGCTATTGTGGGTGATATCGCTCCAATGCAAACCCGAACCGAGCGAGAAGCTGTCCGCCGCGAGGATGGCTCGTGGCTGCTCGATGGCGCGTTGCCGGTGGATGAGTTTAAGGAGATATTCTCCGTCGATCGGCTGCCTGGCGAAGACCGAGGTGTCTATTATACTTTGGCTGGCTTCATCCTGTTTCAGCTAGGCCGCGTTCCACGCGAGGGTGACTACCTGGAGTGGCAGGGGCTCCGTTTGGAGGTCGTGGACATGGATGATAAGCGTATCGACAAGGTGCTGGCGATGACCTCAAACATTCGGCCCGGACGAACGTAAGAGCAGTTATGGGAGGAGAGCGGCGAACTCGATGGACATGTTTGCGGACTCATTGAAGGAACTGCCATCCAGCATTCGATCGCCACGCGCCGCGGTCTTAGTAAGACCCGGCGCCGGAAGTGATGGGGCAGGACTCAAAGGACCATCACCTGGAATGAGGAGAGAATAAGTCAATGAAACCAGTCAAGGAGACGGATCACGCTCGGGCAGGTGGCGCGGTAGTAGACCCGGTTTGCGGCATGAACGTTAATCCCGAGTCTGCAGCAGGCTCTTACAGATACGACGGGGAAGACTACTACTTTTGCAGCACGCATTGCGTGAACAAGTTCCATGACGATCCAGGACGATTCCACAACAAATCAAGCGAAGCGACGGCGTCAAAGCCGATCGGAATTCATGAAGCAAAAGCTGCGGCTCGAGTGACTCAGACCTACACCTGTCCAATGCATCCCGAAGTGCGGCAGCAGACACCCGGCTCCTGCCCCAAGTGCGGCATGGCGCTCGAGCCTGTCACTGTCGCTGCGCCGCAGCAGAAGATTGAATACACGTGTCCGATGCATCCAGAGATAGTTCGCGATGCGCCGGGCAATTGTCCCATCTGCGGCATGGCGCTCGAACCACGGACCATATCCCTCGCTGAAGAAGAAAATCACGAGTTGAAGGACATGCGGCGGCGTTTCTGGGTCAGCGTTGTTCTTACCATTCCGGTATTCGGCGTCGGGATGAGCGATCTCATCCCCGGTGCTCCGCTGCAGAGCCTGGTGTCACCGACGGCGCTGGCATGGATCCAGTTATTACTTGCATCGCCAGTAGTTCTCTGGGGTGGGTGGCCGTTTTTCGTTCGCGCCTGGCAGTCTGTACTTAACCGCAGCCCAAACATGTTCACTCTGATCGGCCTGGGCGTCGGCGTCGCTTACGGATACAGCGTTATTGCAACCCTAATCCCCGATATTTTTCCTCATGCTTTTCGCGCACACGGCGGCAGTGTTTCCGTTTATTTCGAAGCAGCAGCCGTAATCACCACCCTCGTGCTCCTTGGGCAGGTCCTGGAACTGAAAGCCCGCAGTCAGACCAGCGCGGCAATTAAGGCATTGCTTGGCCTCGCTCCCAAGACGGCGCGCAGAATCGCATCGGACGGAAGTGAACGGGATGTTCCGTTGGATGAAGTGCAGGTCGGCGATCAGTTGCGCGTGCGTCCGGGAGAGAAGGTTCCAGTCGATGGGGTGGTGGTAGAAGGAACAAGTTCTGTAGACGAATCGATGATAAGCGGTGAGCCGTTTCCTGCTGAAAAGCGGCCCGGCGATCCGGTTATCGGCGCAACCGTTAACGGCACCGGCAGTCTCATAATGAAAGCTGAGCGCGTCGGGTCTGAAACCCTGTTATCGCAGATTGTACAGATGGTTGCTGAAGCGCAGCGCAGCCGCGCGCCAATTCAGAAACTGGCGGATCGCGTGTCGGCGTATTTCGTACCGACCGTAATCGTTATTGCCATCATCACATTCATAGTGTGGGCCACTATTGGGCCCGAACCGCAGTTTGCCTACGCGTTAATCAATGCCGTTGCCGTGCTGATCATCGCGTGCCCGTGTGCCCTAGGTCTCGCAACTCCCATGTCAATTATGGTGGCCATGGGCAAGGGTGCGCAGGTTGGCGTGCTGTTCAAGAATGCCGAAGCCATCGAAGTGTTGCGGGATGTTCAAACGCTGGTGGTAGACAAGACCGGCACGCTCACCGAAGGTAAACCCAAACTCGTCACGGTTGCCCCCGTCGCCGGTGTAAATGAGCGAGAGTTACTGCGGTTCGCTGCCAGCCTTGAAAAAGGCAGTGAACATCCGTTAGCAGCAGCCATCGTTTCAGGCGCTGAAGAGCGGCGTGTGGAAGTTGTGAATGCACAGTCATTCGAGTCCATCACCGGCAAAGGAGTCAAAGGGCAAGTGGATGGGCACGTAGTAGCTTTGGGAAATCGCAGCTTGCTCGATGATCTGGGAATCGACCCGACCGATTTGGTTGGACAGGCCGAGAAGTTTCGCGCCGACGGCCAAACAGTGATGTTCGTTGGCATCGATGGCAAAGCGGCGGGCTTAGTAGGCGTTGCTGATCCGATAAAGAAGAGTACGCCTGAAGCGATCAAGCAACTTCATGAAGAGAAAATCCGGATCGTAATGATGACAGGTGACAGCCGCACGACAGCCAACGTAGTGGCGGCGAAGTTGAATATCGACGAAGTGGCTGCCGAAGTGCTCCCGAATCAGAAAGCTGAAATTGTTAAGCGCTTTCAGGCGCAAGGTCATAAGGTGGCCATGGCAGGCGATGGAATCAATGACGCGCCGGCCTTGGCCCAGGCGGACGTGGGCATTGCGATGGGAACTGGAACTGATGTGGCAATGCAGAGCGCCGGCGTGACGCTTGTTAAAGGTGATTTGCGTGGCATCGTTAGAGCACGCAAGTTAAGTCGAGCCACTATGGTAAACATCAAACAGAACCTTTTCTTTGCGTTTATCTACAATGCTTTGGGCGTACCCATTGCAGCCGGAGTTCTGTATCCGTTTTTAGGTCTATTACTTAGCCCGATGATTGCAGCAGCCGCGATGAGCTTCAGCTCGGTGTCGGTGATCGGCAATGCCCTGCGTCTTCGGCGAGCACACCTCTAAGGTGCAAGCCGGGTTCTCGACGTCGGGTGCGATACGAGGCACTCGGTACGTCTGTCAAATTTAAGACCAAATCACATGTTGCTGGTCATGTATCTCAAGACTACAATTCCCATCCAGGACTTCCCCCGTCAACTAACTCACGTTGGACTAACGTCAACGACTTCACTCTTAAAATGGAGGAAACATGAAATACCTAAGAGCAACATTGATTGCCGTAGCGTTTGCTGCGGTCTCGATAGGATTTGGAGCCGCTGGTGCCATAGATAAGAGCAATGGCGAGCAAGGGGCTGCAGCTTGCCAAAGATGCGGAGATGGATTCTGCGCTCGGTCTTGTGAGAACGCGCAAACATGCCCGCAGGACTGCGGTGGCACCTCAACGGCTCATTAAACCCAGCACCTGGCAAAACAATGAGTTGCTTCAGTACCTGCGGCTCATTTTCGGCCGATTCATTCTGGATGCCCAGACAAGTATGAATCGGCCCTTCGAATCGTGATCTATTACTTCCAATACACGATCCCACAGGTTTCCTTCTAGTGTAGATGGATAAACTTACCCTCCGAGGGAACGCCTTGAGTGTTCAGGATGAACAGCATGTAATAACCTCGAGGCGCCATAGCGTGCGGGTGAATGCCGTCAGGCGCGACGCCACTTACAGTGTTCGCACCGGTCTTCGAGAATGTACATTGGATCACGCGCTGCTCTGTATCGGTATTGTGTGTAATCGCCATCGGTCGCACGAGCACTACCTTAGCGATATCGGAGGCTTCCGGAGTCTCGATAGCGAAGGTCGAGCCGTGATGGACGGTCGGGGCGACGGTGGTCGTTGGAGTAACGCCGTCGATGCTAACGATGGTTGGCCGAGTAGCCGGGCTTCCGTCGGAGTTGAATAGATAGGGGGGGCTAAAGACTTCAATCGTATTCTCCACGCTTACGGTGCATCCTCCCGCAGCAGCTCCGCCGGCTGCCATCACCTTCCCGCTTGGCAGCAGCAGTGCACAAGAATGGTAATGCCGCGGTGCGTTCAGCTCATCCATCTCCTTCCACGCACTCACAGGCGTTGAAGGATTATAGCGGTAGCAAGTTTGCGGAGGACTCTGCAAACCGCCCAGAACCAGAACGGTTCCATCAGGTAGAAGAATCGCGTTGACGTTGACCCGTGATCTTCCGTCTGGAATCGAGATTGGTGGACCCCACGATGGCGAGAGTGTGGAAAGATTGATCATCTGGGCTGTAGGACTGGTGCCCGTGTCGCCCCCTCCCACGACAATCACTCGCACAAACGGGTAGGTTGGTTGTAGAAGCAACGCAGACATTCCCTTCGTTCGGTTCATGCCCGCACCGACATTGGTCCAACTGCCCTCAAGCGCGCCGGAGAACGTAAAGTACGAGGAAGGATCGCTTAGAGAATAGACGCCTCCCGTGCCGCAATTGCCGAACCCGGTGGGAACGTAGAAGACTTCGCCTCCAGGCAGAAGGTGAAGACTGGGATACGTTTGGGAGAAGTTCTTTCCCGTGCCCGTTACCGTGACAGGGCTGAAGCCATCACTCGCTTCAGAATAGACCTCCATCACCGGCGGCGTGGCGGCATTCAAAACCCCCGAAGCGATCAGGACGCGGCCTGATTTGCCCGTAGGACCCGCCTCATCTCCCAGCGTCATGACCGTGGGATACCAGCGCTGAATCGACATGTCACCGGTAGTCTTGGTCCAGGTCTCTGCTACGGGATCAAACTTCCAACCCTGGATGGAAGTCAGAGCGCCTGGTCCAAGTCCTCCTCCACCGACGGCCAGCAACTTGCCGTCTGATAGAAATGAGTGACCACAACATACCAGGTTTGCAGTCAGACCCGTGGTCGCTCCGGACAGCCGCGACATGATGGGCGTCGTCTCATCCGAAGGATCCCAAAGCGCAGTGTCAGTGCTGTCTGCGAGGAAAGCGACTTTGTAAGTGCGCAGTAACGCTGCGTGTTCGATGGCAAAAGGGTTGCCTCCCGGGTTTAATGGATAGAGCAGATCCCATCTTCCGTAATTAGCTGGGCCGAAGCGTGAGAAGATTCCGCGGAGAAGCTCAAGTATCCTGGGGTCAATGGCAAATAAATCCCTCAGGTGTGCAAAGCCGTGCACCGGGCTAAGTTTATCTCTTGCGTCGATGATTTGCTTCGCTTGTTCCCGCTTGAGTATCTGCCTCTCGTGTTGGTGGTGTTCAATGTGGTCGGTATGCGCCTCTTCCTCGTCTACGAACTTCCTGTCATGAGGCGCCACCATAAGATCTTCGGGGCTGCGAGCGGCGTTGATGAAACGGAGGAGGCGACGATGAGTTCGGACATCAATGTCTTCTTCTTTATCCTTTTTGGGCGGTGGGTAATCCTTATCCTTTGCCATAAAGTCTACCTTTCATTTTTTCAATGACAGAGGGGCCTTGCTTCTTGCGGCTCATTGCTTCGGGCAACAGAACTTACCGCAATTTACGAAAGGCTCTTCGGTGATCAATGGATTGGGTCAGCAACAATGGTTCACTCCTGTTGCTTAAGACGCTGACGTAAGGCTTAAAGGGGGGTTGAGTCGAACGTGAGCGTGAACTTTTGGGAATTTCGAGGCGGACTCTAATCCAGGTCCGGGCTGGCCGTCAAGAGCAAGGTTGTCTGGTCCTTAGGGCTAGTGAGTAAGGGTAACTCTCAGCAAGCATAAGGTTGGTTTGAGGCAGCACCAGTGATTAGAAACGCTCGAAATGAAAGATAAGGGTGGGGCTGTGGAATTCTTCGCAGCGCTTGGGATTTCTACGACGAGCCTTTGCGACGGGAATCCCACATATTCAAGAAAATCATGGAGCCTGGCGCGGCATGGGCCTTGCCCTTGCGAGATTGAAACCCTCTTGAGGTTTTACTAAGAACTTTTGCTTGGTCGAATATCGCATTGAAAAGAGTTCGCCGCGAACTTGAAAGCAATTTTGAATCTGAAGGAGATTTCTTCATGAAGAAAAGAATAATCTGGTTGGTCCTGTTTGTTGGTGTGACCTCGATCATGAGCTGGTGGCTGTTGACTGGCTCGTCTTCAACGAGAACTTCCGTAACCACAACTCCAAACCCTTCTGCGGTCCAGCTAGACAGACCGATTGCCGCGCGTGGTCACGCGACAGTAGTAAGAACACCGGCTTATTACAAAGCGCCCCCAAATGTGAACATGCTGCCACCAACGCTCTCGCCTGAGCTTTTCAAGGGAAATCAAAGGTTGGCGTACCAGGCTGCCAAAGAGAGTCCGCAGACGTTGGCCCAGCTACCCTGTTATTGCCATTGCGACAAGGGGCACGGCCACAAGAGTCTGCTCAGCTGCTTCGAAACTGAACACGGAGAAAATTGCGGCATCTGTATAGGCGAAGCGCTACTGGCCCATAACCTCGAAAAACGAGCGAAGCTGAATGTGGTGCAAATCCGGGAACGAATCATCACTGCTTACGGACCTAAAACGGACCATGAAAGCAAGTAAAGAGAGACTCCAGCAAATGACCCAACAGGCGCTGGAAAACAATCCGGAAATCAAGGCAATGGACCATGGCTGATCGCGGACTCGTGCCACAAGAGACGGCGAACTATGTTCCCTCGGTGCTGGCTGCGTCGCGTCTCTTGTTCGCAAACGGCAAACAATTCACTGAAGCACAAGCGTTACCACGGACTTCGGAGGGGCTCAAGAGGATGGCTCCCACCGGCAATCAATAGGTGGCGGGCTTACTTGGAGCAAACCGCACCAGAGTCGAGTCCAGAGTCAAGAGGCGGCTCGGTCGGGATGGAGTATTTCGGGGTTGATAAAAGGCTCGTAATTTACTTCGTGCTGTTGCTATTTGCTACCTGAGATAATTCTGAGTCTCTGGCATGCGGCAGACCTGCATTACGGTATAATCCCGAACCGGATCGACCAAGGGGTGGCCACGGAGGGCCACCCCTACGAAAACGAACGGAAATACTGGAATGCGAATGTTTTTGTAGGGCGGCCCTCCGTGGCCGCCCGCCATTAACGACTTTTTGTGCAAAGCAGAACCGGATCAGAAGGTCATAGGCGAGATCAGTTTGCTTCAGCTTCTTTCCGCCCCCGGAGTTTTTCCTTGAAACGCAGTCGAAGGACCAAAGATGCCAGAAATCTCAGTTGATGCTGGAGAACAACGCGCAAAACTTGCAATCATCGGAATTCGTTACGACGAAAACTCGTCGTTCACAAAAGGCGCAGCGGATGCACCACCGCAAATTCGTGCCGCGTTGCGCTCCGACGCATGGAACCTCACGAGTGAAAACGGCACGGATTTCTCCGACGACTCAATCTTTTTCGATGCCGGTGACATTGAGCCTGTACCGGGTAGGGAGATGTCTGCGCTAATCGAGAACTCGCTCCACACACTGATCGCCGATGGGTTGGCGCCAATCTCTCTCGGCGGCGATCATTCGATCACCTATCCGATCGTGAGGGCCTTCGCGAAAAAGTATAAAGACCTGAGCATCCTTCACTTCGACGCTCATCCGGATATTTACGATAGTTATCAGGGAAACCGTAACTCCCATGCATCTCCGTTTGCGCGGATCATGGAGCAGAAACTGGTGAAGCGACTTGTTCAGGTAGGTATCCGTACCATCACCGCAGACCAACGCGAACAGATAAGAAAGTTTGGCGTTGAATCCATCGAAATGCGCCACTTGACCACCGATCTGCAACTCGAATTCGACTCGCATGTCTATATTTCGTTCGACGTTGACGCGCTGGATCCGGCGTTTGCCCCAGGCGTTTCACACCGCGAGCCAGGTGGTTTGTCGACGCGCCAGGCGATTGACCTAATTCAGCGATTAAAAGGCAAGGTGGTAGGCGCCGATATTGTGGAGTTTAATCCGCGCATGGATCCGCTTCACATCACCGGAACGGTTTGCGCGAAGCTTTTGAAAGAGATTGCCGCGCGCATGCTGGATGCGTGAACAAACAAAATGACAAATGAAAAATGGTAAATGATATACGACCAATAAACCGTTCCTACGATCTCCGGCCTTCAATCGGCACATAGTCACGCTTTTTGTGGCCCAGGTAGATCTGTCTCGGTCGCGCAATCTTCTGCTCCTCGTCCTCGAGTAGTTCAACCCATTGGGCCAGCCAACCCGAGGTTCGCGGAATCGCGAACATCACCGGAAACATATCCACCGGGAAACTCATCGCCTGATAGATGATGCCGGAATAGAAATCCACATTCGGATAGAGCCGCCGTTTGACGAAGTAATCGTCTTCGAGCGCGATCCGTTCGAGCTCGAGGGCGATATCAAGCACCGGGTCTTTGCCCGTCACTTCAAACACTTGGTAGGCAACCTGCTTAATGATGCGTGCGCGCGGATCATAGTTTTTGTAAACACGATGCCCAAAGCCCATCAGACGAAACTCACCGGCCTTCACGCGTTTGATGTAGTCCGGGACGTTGGCAACTGAACCAATCTCCTTCAACATGCGCAACACCATCTCGTTTGCACCGCCATGCAATGGACCATAGAGCGCCGCAGCCGCCCCGGCCAGCGACGAAAACGGATCCGTGTGGGCGCTGCCGATGCTTCGCATCGCGTTAGTGCTGCAGTTTTGTTCGTGATCGGCGTGCAATATGTAAAGCACCGTCAGGGCTTTTTCAAGCACAGGATTCGGGTTGTACTTCAACTCCGTGGTCTTGAACATCATGTTGAGAAAGTTGCCTTCGTAACTCAGATCGTTGTCGGGATAGGAATACTGCATTCCGATGCGATGACGAAAAGCGAAAGCCGCAATCGTGGGTACTTTGGCAATCAACCGATAGATCTGTTTCCAACGCTGCTCGACGTTGAAGATATCTTTTGCGTCCGGGTAAAAAGTCGAAAGGGCGCCCAGGGTAGCTTCAAACATACCCATAGGGTGTGCGTTGTAGTGAAAACCGTCGATCACCTTCTTGATGTTTTCATTGATGAAGGTGTGGTAGGTGATGTTCCTGGTCCAATCTTTGAGTTGAGAGGCCGTCGGAAGTTCGCCATAAAGCAACAGGTACGCTACTTCGAGATAGCTGCTTTTCTCTGCGAGTTGATCGATGGGATAACCGCGATACTCCAGAATCCCCTTGTCGCCGTCAATGAAAGTGATGCGACTTTTGCACGAGGCGGTATTCATGAAGGCTGGGTCATAAGTCATGAGACCGAAGTCGTCGTCAGAAAGCTTGATCTGACGTAGATCCATTGCTCTTATCGTGCCGTCCTGAATTGGCAACTGATACTGTTTGCCGGTGCGGTTGTCGGTGATAGTCAGTGTGTTTTCGCTCATGAATCGCCTCTCCTCGGACCGCTTGTTTCGGATTTTGCGGGAAGATTAACGCCACTATGGCCTGTAATCAAACAAAAACGTCTCTCTGCAACCTCCGTGTCCTCTGTGTCTCTGTGGTGAGCGGCCAGTAAAAGCAACCACGGAGATACAGAGGTTGCACGGAGAATAAAAAAGCCCGCAACGTGCGGGCTTTTCCTTATTCATCATTCGAATCTCTTCGACTTAGTTCATTTTTCGCGCTGCTTTGATCTCCCCGTCCGCGCGTTTGCGAGCTTCCTTCGCTTCGCGTTCGCTCAAACCCAGATCCTGCAACGTCCGGCCAAGACTTCTGCCGGATCCTAAGCCGTTGAGAATTGCGTCGCGTGTAATGTTTGAAAATCGTGGGTTCAGATTCTGGCCCAACCGCGTGGCCGACACGTAGTTCCCAAAGGTCAAATCGGGGTTCACGGCCAATGCAGCCTGATAACCACTGCGCAAATCATTCGCGTTCATACGTAACGCTCTGGGAAGTCCTGGATGGTTGCGCAGGTCGTCATCTGCCCGGCCTAAGTTCGAATTCGCTCTACGAGCGCGCTCGAGGCCCGCATCGGAACGACCGTTAGATCTCGTTGATGCGGTACCCAGCCCAGTATCTGAGCGCCCGCCGGAACGATCCGAAGCGTTGCCCAATCCTCGGTCCACTCCAACTCCCGGAGGTGGACCACCACCGGGACCGCTACCAGCTCCACTGCCACGCCCTCCGCCGGCGCCTCCTCCTCGGCCCTTGCCTTGTGCAAAAGCTCCGGTCGCCAACACCAACACGAGCAGGCACAAGAGCCCTGTATAAGTCCCTTTTTGAATCAACTTACTCATTGTGCAAGCCTCCTAAACTGAATTCGTTCCTGAGGGAAGGAACAAGAGGAGAGAGCGAAGGTACTTTACTACAGTTCAGGTCATTAGGCGATAGAAAGGCGAAAACGCAAGATTACTGCAATAAAATGGCCCCGGCTTTGCTGGTTCCATCTCTGCGTAACCTCTGCGCTCTGTGCGTCTCGGCGGTAAAGAATCAAGTAAACCGCCGAGATGCAGAGGGCGCAGAGGTTACGCAGAGAAGATTCTTCAGATTAGGCTCCCGAGCGCTACTTAACGCGCAGCAGTTCGACCTCGAAAACCAGATTGGAATTTGGTGGGATGTTGGGCGGCCTGCCTTCAGCTCCGTAAGCGAGATTACTTGGGATAAACAGCCTGCGCTTGCCTCCTACTTTAATAGTCATCAAGCCTTCATCCCATCCTTTAATAACCTTGCCTACTCCAATCTCAAAGTCAATTGGAGCTCCCATCTTATACGAGTTATTAAACTCAGTGCCGTCTTCCAGTGAGCCAACATAATGGACCGTTATCGTTTGTCCCGGCCCGGGGGTTGCTCCATCGCCGACCCTAAGATCCTGAATCTTCAATCCCGAAGCCATTGTGACTTCCGAGCCCGCCTGAGTACCACGCCGGTTTATTACATACGCGATCGCAGAAACCGCGATCGCGACAACCAAAATGATTGCGCCGATTCTGAGGTTCCGATTCCCAGCGCTTTGGGGCTTAGGGATTACAGTTGAATGCGGCACCCTTGGTCTCTTTCTGGCTTTGTTTATTTTTCGATGTCGACTCTCCGGCACGAAACTTTTATACAGAGATTGCAGTCTGGATTCAAGTTTATCTGCCACAGATTTTCGCGAATCAACACGGATCAGAACGTGTTTCGTGTTGATTCCTGAGAATCTGTGACCCTATTCTCTCTGACATGCCACTCGTTGCCGTAATCCCCGAACCAAACAGCGCCGTCGAAGTGCGTGAGGTTGCCGAACCCCATCTCGAGCCCAACTCCGCACTTCTCGAAGTTGAACTTTCCGAAGTGTGCGGAACCGACGTTCATTTGCAACAGGGCCGGCTCGCCGGCGTTCCCTATCCGTTAGTTCCCGGACACGTTTCGGTTGGACGCTTGCAGAAGATACGCGGCGAGCTGTTCGATGTTGAAGGCAAGCGGTTCAGCGAAGGTGAACGCGTCACTTTTCTCGACGTTCACAGAACGTGCAATGCCTGCTGGTATTGCCTGGTAGCGAAAGCCGGAACACGATGCCCAAACCGAAAGGTCTACGGAATAACCTATGGACTTGACGACGGACTGTGCGGCGGATGGGCCACGCATATTTACATCAAGCCGGGAACTCGATGCATCAGGCTCGATGCTGTGCCGGAAACCTTTATGGCAGGTGGTTGCGCACTGCCGACTTCGCTCCACGCTGTCGAACGCGGAGACATAAGGATCGCCGACACGGTTCTGGTACTCGGCTCCGGACCCGTAGGTATCAACGCGATCGTCATGGCGCTTATGCGCGGCGCGCTCCGTGTGTTCTGTATCGGTGCGCCGCAAACCAGACTTGATGCGGCTATCGATGCAGGAGCCACGAGCGCGCTCAACATCGAAACCAACGATGAGGATGCACGGTTAAGTTGGATTTTGGAAAAAACTGCCGGTCGTGGAGCGGATGTTACGATCGAAGCGACCGGAGTGCCGGAAGCTGTGGTTCAGGCAATGCGGTTTACTCGTGACGCAGGCATTGTGGTCATTGTTGGACAATACACGGATCACGGTCTTACTCCATTCAATCCCCATTTGGATCTCAATAAGAAACATCTCAATGTTCGCGGGTGCTGGGGATCCGAGTTTTCCCACTTCTATCGCAGTGCTCAGATCGTATCAGACGCCACACGCGCCGGAGTGTGGAAGAAGATGAGACTGGATTCTTACGGGTTGGACCACGCTAACGAAGCGCTCAATGATGTTGCGCAAGGCCGCGTACTAAAAGCCCTTATTGAGCCGCGAAAACTCACAAAACACAAAATGAAAAATGACAGATGACAAATAAACTTCTTCCTGCTCCTGCCATCTGCTCCTGCCATCTGCTCCTGACTCCTACGGTCCCTGTCCCCGCGGACCGCGCCCTCGTCGCTGTCTCATCTCGTCTCGAATCGTTTGAAACTTTTGCCATTGTTCCGGCGTCAGCACAGTTTGCAGGCGTCCATCGGCTTGCCGGCGGATCTCGGCCACCTTTGGCTCAGACTCCTTGCGTAGCGCTCGTAACTGCTCTCGCGTATCGCCGAAGATCTCCTGGACCTTTGCCTTTTGATCGGAGTTCAGTTCGAGACGCTTTGACATCTCTTCAAAACGATTGCCGGGACCGGAAGTTCGTGCCCAGCCTCTATATACATTCAGCGCAAGGATACCGGCCGCAAATCCAAGCACGAAGATGATCGTAGCCGCAATGCGTACTTGCCATTTGTTCTTAGCAACATTGTTCATGACTACCTTGCCTCGTCTTCTCCCGCGTAAATTGCGTTAAGCACCTGCTCATAGGACATCTCTTCGCTAGCCTGGCCCAGCAACACTGACTCGGCCGAATAAACCGATGCTGTTTGATCCACCACAGACGTTGCGGGAGTGGGAAGCAGAAAACTCATAGCGGCGAGTGCTGCGGTGGTAACGGCCATGGAAGAGACGAGCGCTCTCGCCGACCTCCACAGCCGCCACATTGCTGGCACGCTTTCCACCGCTTGCTGTTCTCGCAACGCCGCCATTACTCTCGTCTGAAAAAATGGTGATGGCTCAATCGTAGATTGCGCACGGCTTCTGAGAGCCAAAGCCGAAAGTTGTGCGGCCTCGTAAGCACCGCGACACGACGCGCAGTCCCGCGCGTGGTTTCGAACCTCATTCAGTTCGTTCTCAGAAAGACTCGCAATCGACGCGTCATCCAAAACTTCAGTGATGTGTTTCTCTTTCATTTGGTCACCTGCTCACTCAGCCAGTGAATCCACCTTCTTATGTTCGTAGTTCAACAACTTCTCCATCGCTTCCCGAAGCTTACGTCGCGCGCGAAACGCTCTTACTTTTACTTTCGATTCCGACCACCCTGTCGCTTCAGCCACTTCCTTGATCGATGCATCTTCACCGTCAATCATCAACAACACCTGCTGATCCTCCGGAGGAAGAACCGCCAGCAATCGATCGGCAAGGTCCGCTGCCACCAAACTATTCTCGACGGAACGTTGTTCCCTACCGTCACCCGCCGATTGCCGGTCGAGCCAGCTATGCTCATCGTCGGTGAGATCGGACACGGAAAACTCCGGTCGCCGTTTCGCGCCTCTCACCATATTCAAACAAGTGTTGGTCGCGATGCGTGTCAACCAGCCTTCGATCGACCCGCGACCTTCAAAACTCTCAAGCTGGGTAAATGCTTTCAAAAAGACTTCCTGCGCCGCTTCTTCAACCAAACTTCGCTGCCGGAAGAACCGGCTGGCAACGCTGAATACTCGCGGGCTATAGCGCCGTACTATCTCTGCGAAGGCAGACTCTTCACCGGCCTGCGCTTGACGCGCCAGGTCGAGGTCCAAGGCCTGTTCGAGCCCACTCGCCAGTTGCGGTCCTCATCGGTTTTACGGATGGCGGACTCTTTCTAAAAAACCGAGTCCGCCAATTCCGTGGGGGAGACGCTTAGTGATTGTCGTGTTTGCGCATTCCGCCACGTCGTGTTTTGAATTGCGCTTTCGACTGTTCGAGCTGGGCTTTCTGCTCAGCAGTTAAAACGGAAAGTGTTTCCTGGTGGAGCTTTGCTCGCTCGCCCATCAGCCTCGCCTCGAGGCTGGCCATTTCCGTCAGTTTCTGAGTAGCCAGCGCTTCGTTGAACGTACCGCCTTCGTTCGCCTGACGCAACTCCTGCCGCTTGGCCCGAAGCTCTTGGCGCAGGGGTTTGTTTCGTTCGGCAAAGCTTTCGCGGATCTGCTTCATCTTAGCCTTCTGGTCCTCAGTTAAATTAAGCTGTTTGAAGAACCCACGTTGGCGCATTCCTCCCCAGCCATGTCCTTTGTGTTCACCTCGACCCCGGCCACGCCGTTCAGTACGCGTGCCCTGGGCGTCGCCCTGATCGGTTGTAACCGTCTGTGCAACGACAATCGAGGCAGCCAAAGCAATCGCCGAGAGAGTAGCTATTGCCAATGTTTTAAACCGTCCTGGTTTGTTCATCTTTATTTTCTTACTCCTAAGTGTTCCTTAATTTTCAGGGGAGCCTCCCGAGGAGTAAGACACCTCTGGAAGGGGGGCGGTTACAAGGAACTTTGTGCTTAGTTGCTTCGTGCTTGCTCCGGAGGAGCAACATGTTTCTGGCTAAATAATGAAATATTCTTCTCGCTCCGCAGGAGCGACATATGGTCATTGTCTCGGAGGGACACGCGCTCCTACGGAGCGCCATGTGCTACAACGCTGGCTATAAACATCCTGCTCCTCCGGAGCAAAGCGCCTTGTAACCAACCTCACCAATACCGTGTCTATCCCCACGGACGCCAAAATCCCGGCAGGCGACGATATCAAGTGTGGAGAATTGGATGAAGAGAGTCTTTTTTATTGTCGTTGCTTGCGGATTGATGGTCTCGGCTGCGAATTTTGCTAATGCTCAATCGGAAATAAAAACAACTTCACAACAACTACTCCAACTCCAGGAGGCTGAAGTCACGAGGTTGACGGCCTCAACCGATCAACTGCGCCCACTCTACGCCGACGGGCTGATCGCACGACTTGAATTCGAAAAGGCGGAAAAGGACCTGGCCGACGCGAAGGCAATAGTAGAAGAAACACGTGCGCAAATTGCCGCCTCTGAAAAGCTCGCAGCGGAACAAAAAAAAGCCGCTGAATTGGCCAAAATCAAACCACTCGTCAAGCCGACGCTGATGGCACTGAACCGAACCCCCGCTGTCATGCGCTTCACGGCTGGAAGTTGGTCAATCTCCAACCTTTCAAGCATTCAACAATTCTTTTCGAGAACGTTTGGACGGTCACTACCAATCAGTACGATCGGTCAAAGTGCGACACACAACCGTATGGGATGGGACCACCGCCATGCCGTTGACGTTGGTCTGCATCCTGATAGCGTTGAGGGCCGCGCTCTCATCTCTTACTTGCAAAGCTCGGGCATTCCATTTTTGGCGTTTAGATCGGCCATTCCCGGCGTCTCCACGGGGCCGCATATTCATATCGGGAGCCCGTCGAATCGAATCTAGGCATTGCCAATTGCCGATTTGATTTTAACTAATTGGCAACTGTGTCGTGTTTCTGGAATTCGCTGACAAAACCGCGCGGGGCATTAGCCCGACCGTTAGGGACGGCTCTGCCTCTTACGCAGCCAATGAGCCCTCCCTAACGGTCGGGCTAATGCCCCGATGATCACTTAAGTAACAAAAAAAGCGGACCATTGAAAACAAAGGACTTACCGGTTTGTTGCTTGTCTGCAATGACCTGCCCGGCAGGTCCCCGCGCTAGTAACCAATCAGCCGCCGCCGGTGTCTGACCATACGGGGCTAAATACATCCGAAGATTGATAGGAAAATCGCATGTCGACTGAAACAATCAAACAACCACCTTTTGTAACTGGAGTGCGCACCGGGAGAAGTGTTGGCTGGCTGAACCAATTCCGGAGCAGATTGCTCGCCGGCAAAAAGAAACTGCTGCTCGGCGGCGGCTTTATGGCGGCTGTAGTGCTGGCCGGTTTTTATTTTTGGGGTAATGAGTCGAGCACTCCGCAGTACATGACTGCGCGAATCGAGCAGGGAAACCTACGTAACACTGTTACCGCGACCGGAACGTTGCAGGCCGTGACGACCGTGCAAGTCGGCAGTCAGTCGTCGGGAACCATTTCCGCGCTTTATGCCGACTTCAATTCAGTAGTCAAGAAGGGCCAGGTCGTAGCCCAGCTCGATCCATCGGTTGCGAAGGCCCAGGTGGACCAGGCTCGTGCAAATCTTGAACAGGCACGCGCCAGCCTGGCCCAGGCTCGGGCCGCTGTCGTGAATTCTCGCGCAGGTGTAACCGATGCGCAGGCGAGAAACCTCGCGGCCAAGTCGACAGTGCAAAACAGTCAGGCCGGCGTGTCTGGCGCAGAAGCTAACGTCGCCGTCCTGAAAGCGCAGCAAGACGACGCTCTTAGCCTTTTGAAACAGCAGGAGTCACTACTCAAAGCGGGCGTGATTGCGCAGAGAGATTACGACATCGCACAAACGGCTTATCGAACCGCAGAAGCGCGATACAACCAGGCAGTGGCTCAATTGAACCAGGCGAAGCTGAGTGAGCAGTCGGCCTCAAGTGCCGGCATGGCTCAGTCGCAAGCCGTAGTTGAACAGTCGCAGGCCCAGGTACAACAGGCTCAGGCTCAAGTGCAACAGACCGCCGCTCAAGTGCAACAAGCCCAGGCTGCGCTAAGCCTTTCAGAATTGAATCTTAGTCATACGACGATCACTTCGCCCATCGACGGCATTGTGGTTTCACGCGACGTGAACGTTGGTCAGACAGTGGCTGCGAGCCTTTCGGCGCCCACGCTCTTCACTATCGCGAACGATCTAACGCAGATGCAAGTGATCGCCAATGTCGACCAGGCGGACATCGGTCTGGTGGAACAAGCGAAGTCAGTGAAGTTTACTGTTGACGCGTTTCCGAGCAAGGAGTTTGAAGGTGAGATCGAAGAGATGCGCCTTAATCCAGTGAACGTGCAGAACGTCGTCACTTACAACGTTGTAATCGACGTCAACAATCCCGAACAGAAGTTGAAACCGGGTATGACGGCTAATCTGACGATTACGATCGATGAACGAAACAACGTATTGAAGGTTCCGAACTCGGCGCTTCGCTTTACGCCGCAGGACACGAACAGACAGCGGAC
>Ga0268386_10000329_pt1 | contig 29295 bp, 25 predicted proteins | sample RVTome_15_FD_200260 | JGI IMG/M metagenome (GOLD analysis project Ga0268386, IMG submission 200260) | Soil microbial communities from uranium-contaminated site in the Upper Colorado River Basin, Wyoming, United States - RVT150D86... ... | reverse complement strand
CAGCAACGCACCTGCGCCGCGTCGTCCTTGAGGGAGAAGTACCAGTGGCCGGACGCCGGACGCGACAGGTTTGACACCTCGCCCTCCAGCCAGAGGCTGCCAAAGCCGCGCTCGAGCAGGCTGCGCGCCTCGCGGTTCAGGCGGCTGACGCTGAAAATCTCGCGCTCAGGCATGGGCTTGCCGCCCGGTTCGAGGCTGATTGAGGCCATGGCTGGCATCATCGCGGGCGCCGCCGCCGGGTGTCAAAGCAGTTGGGCCCGGCGCACAATGTCCTCGAGAAGTACGCTGGTGGGGGGCATGGCCACACGATCCCGGCGTCCAACCTGGTTTGCAATCGCGCTGCCGCCAGCCTGGTGTCGGCCTGTGCCGCGACCGCCCGAGCTACGAGAAAGGCAAGGCGACGGCGCCGGTACTGGCCACCGACAGCTCCCGCGTCGTTTTCCTTCGGCCGAAGGACCGGTACGACGACTACAGCGCGAGCCGGGCGGTCGTTCTCGTCGATGACGAGAAATTCGGCAGGCTCGCCTACGGCGGATTCTTTTTCGTCGATGTCGAGCCCGGCCCGGTATCGCTCAAGGCGCAGGCCGACAGAGCGTGGCACGGCGTGTGCCACATCGAGCTGCAGGCGAAAGCCGGCGGAGGTTGTCTTCTTCGACGTGGGTCCGCGTACGTCCCATGTCGTGGCCGGCGCCGTCGGCGCGGTGATCGGTGGCGTGCTTGCGCCGGTGTCCAGCGGTGCCGTCGGGGTCGCCGCCGGTGGCGTGGCGGGCGGGGAAGTCGCCGAGGCAGTCGAAAACCGCGGCTTAATCTGTGCCGGGCCTTACGGGATCAGGCCGCTCACCGAGAGCGAAGCGCTTTGGCGCATCGCGGACCTGGCGTGGTCGAAGTGACGCGCGCCGGCGTCGGTTTACCGTTCCCCGGCCAGCAGGATAGAATGTGGCGCTTCCTTCTGCTGCGCGCCCAAGGCTCCCCATGCTGCGTATCCTCGAGGAAGCACTCACCTTCGACGATGTCCTCCTCGTGCCGGCCCGCTCCGAGGTCCTGCCGATGGAGGTCAGCCTCGCGACGCGGCTCACGCGCGCCATACGCCTGAACCTGCCGCTGGTGTCCGCCGCGATGGACACCGTCACCGAGCATCGCCTTGCGATCGCGATCGCCCAGGAAGGCGGCATCGGCATCGTGCACAAGAACATGATGATCGAGTCGCAGGCGCGGGAGGTGGCCAGGGTCAAGCGTTTCGAGAGCGGGATCATCCACGACCCGATCACCGTCGCGCCGGAGCTGACGATCCGCGACGTGCTGAATCTCACGCGCGCGAAGAACATTTCGGGCGTGCCGGTGGTGCGCGACGGCAAGGCGGTCGGCATCGTGACCCACCGCGACCTGCGCTTCGAGACCAAGCTCGATGCGCCGGTGTCCACGGTCATGACGCCTCGCGAGCGGCTGGTGACGGTGCGCGAGAACTCGCCCAAGGAAGAGGTGCTCGCGCTGCTGCACAAGCATCGCATCGAGAAAGTGCTGGTCGTCGACCAGGATTTCACGCTCAAGGGCATGATCACGGTCAAGGATTTCCAGAAGGCGACCGAGTTCCCGCGCGCCTGCAAGGACGAGCGCGGGGCGCTGCGGGTCGGCGCGGCCGTCGGTACGGGCCAGGACACGATGGAACGCGTTGCGGCGCTGCGCGAGGCGGGCGCGGACGTGATCGTCGTGGACACCGCGCACGGGCATTCTCGCGGCGTTATCGACACCGTCGCGCGCATCAAGAGCAAGTGGCCGGCGCAGCAGGTGATCGCCGGCAACATAGTGACGGCGGAGGCCGCGCAGGCGCTGGTCGACGCGGGTGCCGATGCAATCAAGGTGGGCATCGGGCCGGGCTCGATCTGCACCACGCGGATCGTCGCCGGGGTCGGCGTGCCCCAGATCAGTGCCGTCGGCAACGTCGCCGCGGCGCTGGCGCGCGATGGCGTGCCGCTGATCGCCGACGGTGGAATCCGCTTCTCGGGTGACGTCGCGAAGGCGATCGCCGCCGGCGCGCACTGCGTGATGATCGGCGGGCTGTTCGCGGGCACCGAAGAGTCGCCCGGGGAGGTGGAGCTCTACCAGGGCGCTTCCTACAAGTCCTATCGCGGTATGGGGTCGCTGGGCGCGATGTCGCAGACCCAGGGGTCGCGCGACCGCTACTTCCAGGACGCGACCGCGGAGCTCGAGAAACTCGTGCCCGAAGGCGTCGAGGGCCGCGTGCCGTACAAGGGCAGCATCGTCGCGATCCTGCACCAGCTCACCGGCGGGCTGCGCGCGGCGATGGGGTATACGGGCAGCAACGACATAGACGAGATGCGCACCCGGCCTAAGTTCGTGCGCATCACGAGCGCGGGCGTGCGCGAAAGCCACGTACACGACGTATCGATCACCAAGGAAGCGCCCAATTACCGCGTCAGCTGAGCGCCGGCCCGCGGTGCCGCTGCGACCGCCGGACATCCACGCCCACCGCATCCTGATCCTCGATTTCGGGGCACAGTACACCCAGCTGATCGCGCGCCGGGTGCGCGAGTGTGGCGTGTACTGCGAGATCCTTCCCTGGGACGCGGATGCCGACGAGGTGCGTCGCTTCGGCGCGCGCGGAATCATCCTTTCCGGTGGACCCGAGTCGGTGACCGACAGCCGGCCACCGGCCGCGCCCCAGGCCGTGTTCGAGACGGGCGTACCGGTGCTCGGGATCTGTTACGGGATGCAGACCATGGCACAGCAGCTCGGCGGCCGGGTCACACCGTCCGGGCAACGCGAGTTCGGCTACGCGCAGGTGACCGTGACCGCGCCCTGTCGTCTGCTCGAAGGCCTGCGTGATCACGACGATCCGCAGGGGCGCGCGGTGCTCGACGTGTGGATGAGCCATGGCGACCGGGTCGACGCATTGCCCCCGGGCTTCGCGCCGGTAGCCGCCTCGGCCAACGCGCCGCTGGCCGCGATGGCGGACGAATCGCGGCGCTTCTATGCCGTGCAGTTCCATCCGGAGGTCACGCACACGCTGCAGGGCGCGCGGATGATCGAGCGCTTCGTTCGCGAGATCTGCGGCTGCGAGGCCCGCTGGCAGCCGGGAAACATCATCGCGGACGCGGTGGCACGGCTCCGCGAGAAGGTCGGCGCCGATCGTGTGCTGCTGGGCCTGTCCGGCGGCGTGGACTCGTCGGTGGTCGCGGCGCTGCTGCACCGCGCGATCGGTGAGCAGCTCGTGTGCGTGTTTGTCGACCACGGATTGCTCCGCACGGGCGAGGGCGACCAGGTCATGACGACGCTCGGGCAGAACATGGGCGTACGCGTGGTCCGCGTCAACGCGGAGCAACGGTTCCTCGACGGGCTGCGTGGCGTCGCGGACCCCGAGGACAAGCGCAAGATCATCGGGCGGCACTTCGTCGAGGTGTTCGAGGAGGAAGCGCACAAGCTCGAAGGCGTGCGCTGGCTCGCGCAGGGCACGATCTATCCGGACGTGATCGAATCGGCGGGCGCGCGCACCGGCAAGGCGCACGTCATAAAGTCGCATCACAACGTCGGCGGTCTGCCGGAGCAGATGAAGCTCGGTCTGGTCGAGCCGCTGCGCGAGCTCTTCAAGGACGAGGTGCGCAGGCTCGGTCTCGAGCTCGGTCTGCCCCGCGAGATGGTCTTTCGTCACCCGTTCCCCGGGCCGGGTCTGGGCGTGCGGATCCTGGGCGAGGTGACACGGCAGTCGGCGGACCTGCTGCGCAAGGCCGACCGCATCTTCATCGACGAGCTGCGCGCCCACAGTCTCTACGACCAGGTGAGCCAGGCGTTTGCGGTTTTCCTGCCGGTGCGCTCGGTGGCGGTGATGGGCGACGGGCGCCGCTACGACTACGTGATCGCGCTGCGGGCCGTCGAGACCGTGGATTTCATGACCGCGCGCTGGGCGCGTCTGCCCTACGAATTCCTCGACATCTGCGCGCGGCGCATCATCAACGAGGTCGCCGGCATCTCGCGCGTGACCTACGACATCTCGGGCAAGCCGCCGGCGACGATCGAGTGGGAGTGAGTAGCCGACACGACCCGGTGATGATTCCAGACGACGAGACCTTCATGCGCCGCGCGCTCGAGCTCGCCCGCCGGGCCGAGATCGCGGGCGAGGTGCCGGTCGGCGCGGTCATCGTGCGCGACGGCGTGATCGTCGCCGAAGGCTGGAATCAGCCGATACGCGCGTACGACCCGAGCGCACACGCGGAGATGATCGCGCTGCGCGCGGCCGGGCGGGCGCTCTCGAGCTACCGGCTGCTCGACACGACGCTCTACGTGACGCTCGAGCCCTGTGCGATGTGCGCCGGCGCGATGGTCCACGCGCGCGTCCGGCGGCTGGTGTTCGGCGCCACCGATCCGCGCGCGGGCGCCGCCGGCAGCGTCTTCAACGTGGTGCAGCATCCGGCGCTCAACCACCTTATCGAGCTCACCCCCGACGTCCTCGCGGAGGAGTGCGGCGCGCTGCTCAGGGAGTTCTTCGTCGCGCGGCGCTGAAGCTCAGCGGGCTTCGACCACCTGCGGATTGGCCGTCCCAGCGACTTCCAGGATGTTGAGGTACGCCTGCACGTTATCGACGTAGCGCACCGGTTCCCAGCCGCGTGCGTACCCGCGTCGCGTCCGCGTGTACCAACGTTCCTGCGACAGGAGCGGCAGGAACTTGCGCACTTCCTCCCACCGGTCCTCGTCCTTGCCGGCGCGCTGCGCCAGGATCCGCGCGTCCTCGATGTGACCGTAGCCGACGTTGTAGGCGGCCACCGCGAACCAGGTGCGGTCTGGTTCCGGAATGCGCTCCGGCACCGACTTGATGAGTCTCGCCAGGTACTTCGCGCCGCCGAAGATGCTCGAGCGCGGATCGCGCCGGTCACCGGCGCGCATCATCGTCGCCGTGCCCTGAGTCAGCTGCATCAGCCCGCGTACGCCCGTATATGACACGGCGCTCGGATCCCATTTGGACTCCTGGTAGCCCATCGCGGCCAGCAGCCGCCAGTCGAGGTCGTACTGCGCCCCGGCCTGCTGAAACCACTCGAGGTACTTAGGCAGGCGCGTCTGCACGTGCTCCATGAAGTTGCGCGACAGCAGGTAGTCGAAGTCGTCGCCTGCGCCATAGTAGCGATCGAGCACCGCTGCGATGAGCCCCTCGGTGCGAGCGGCGCTGAAGAAGGCGTTGACCCGCCCGAGCAGGCTGGCGTCGTGACCAGGAGTCGCGATCACCCAGGAGATGGCGCGCTCCGGGGCGAGATCCAGCGTCGCCGAAAGCTCCGGATGCACGGCGCGATTGAGCGCGAACTCGGTCGAGCTCGCGAGGGTGAACTGCACGGTACCGCGCGACACCTCCACCATGATCTCCTCGGTGTCGGTGTCCGCGCGCTCGACCCACACCAGGTCCGGCTGAGTGAGTCGCAGATCCTCGAGCGTGCGTTGGTGAGGGCTGCCGGCCGCGACCTCGATCTGCCCGCGTGCCGCCTCGCGAATCGAGCGCGGCCGGGCGCCGCGGCCCCGGTAGATCAGGTGTTCGCGAACGCGGTGATAGCCGGGGCCGAACTGCATGCCGGGTGGAAGCGCGATGCCAGTCGACAGCCCCGCGGCCCCGACGTGGGCGCGCCCCGCGGCCACCTCCTCGATGGCCGCCTCGCGCGTCCGCACGGTGTAGAGCCGCAGCGGGATGTCGAGGTGCTCGGCGAATCGGCTTGCAAGCTCGTAGGCGGGGCCGACCGGCCCCTGGCTCCCGAGGTAGTAGGCATCCGGGCTGTTGCGGGTGACCACCCGGAGCTCGCCGGCGTCGAGGATCTGCAACAGGAGCGGCGGAGGCTCCGCACAGGTGGCGAGCAGCAGCGTGGCCAGGAGTGCGAGCACGATTCTCACCCCGGGTCTCCGCGACGCCGGACGGCGGGCTGCGTGGTGCCGGATGCGCCGGCTGTTATAGAATACGCGGCCCTGAAGCGCGCGCGATCCGCAGCAGACGGGGCCCACGGAGAGGTACCGAAGCGGTCATAACGGCGCCGACTCGAAATCGGATGGGGGCATAACCGCCCCACGTGGGTTCGAATCCCACCCTCTCCGCCAACTCTCATTCGCCGCGACGGCGGTTGCGCAGTTCCTCGCGCGCCCTGGTGTACGCGCGCTGGAACATCTCCGTGAACTGATGCGGCAGCCCGTCCGTGCCGCCCTGCGTCAGCACGCGGTAGAACTCCAGATAGTGCTCCCAGTACTTCGGGCGCGGATCCTGGCCGGGCGCGAGTGCGCGCGAGCGGCCACGCTCGAACTGATCGGCGACGTTGGCGGGCGCAAGCTGTCCCAGAACCTCGTGTAGTGCGGCTGCCGTCGCTCCGGAGGACGCGGCGTCGTGATCGCGTATCTCGACGAATACCTCGCGCATCGAATCGACCGGTCCACCGGCAAGCCGCCCATAGGACTCGAACAGTCGTTGCAGCGCCTGCTCCACGCTCTGCGACGTGCGCAGCGGATTGCTGCCGGTGGGCGCCTGCACGGCGGGGGTGTCCTTGTTCCGCACCTGTTGCAGGTCGATGAGGCCGACGACGGCTTCGCGCAGCAGCTGCCCCGCGAGCAGCGGCAGCATCGACTGCGCTTCCGGCGTCAGCGAGCCGAGCTCGATCCCCGCGCCGCGGCAGAACGCCTGCAGCGCCGAGCGCAGATCGGTCCAGGTGCTGGCCTGCTGGTGATACGGCGCGGAACGCTCGCGCGCATCGGCCCGGCCCTTCCGGCGCGCGAGCGCGTCGGCCAGCTCCTGCTTGGTCACCGGACGGGTCTTCATCGCCCAGTCGGCATCGGGCGGTGTCCCTGGTGGCGCTGTCGGGTCCTTATCCTCGGTCTCATCCGCGAGCTGGCGTATCGCGGCGGGTACCTTGATGCGCATCGAGCGCGATCCGGAGTCGGTGTCGTCGCGCGAGCGCAGCAGACTGTTGAGATCGAGCTTGGCGCCGATGCCCGAATCGGCGTTTTTCACCGCGGCGCTCTCCTCGCCGGGGCTCGGGAGGAAATCGGTCCGCTTGTCGACGCTCACCACGATCTCGTAGTCACCCAGCCGCAGGCGATCGCCGTCCGCCAGCTCGACCGGGCCGTTCTGCGACGCCGGCTCCTCGGAATCGTTGATGAACACGCCGTTGGTGCTGATGTCCTTTATCCAGTATGTGCCGCTTCGATATTCGACCTCGCAGTGGTGACCGGAAACGATCCGCTTTGAATCCGGCAGGATCCAGTCGTTGTCCGGGGCGCGCCCGATACTGCCGCCGTTCACGCCGAATACCCGCGTGCGCAGTTCGCCGAGCTCCCGATGCTGGTCGCTGATGACTCGCAGTTTGATGGCCATGGCCCGTGTCCGTGCGTGCCGGGTCCGAGCCCCAATCCCCTCGGGCTGACGCTCCGGCGTGTCCCTTGTAATATGCCCGGACCCTAGCATGCAAGCACGGCGGACCAGATGGCGGCCAGTCACATTTTCAAGGTCGTCTTTCACAACCAGGGTCGGATCTACGAGATCTACGCCCGCAAGGTCGGCCACGGCTCGTTATTCGGCTTCGTCGAAGTCGAGGAGCTGATCTTCGGCGAGCGCTCCGCGGTCGTCGTCGATCCGTCCGAGGAGAAGATCCAGTCGGAGTTTGCCGGCGTCAAGCGTACGTATCTGCCGCTGCACTCGGTGATACGCATCGACGAGGTGCGCAAGTCCGGCGTGAGCAAGGTGTCGGCGGTCGAAGGCTCGAACGTCACGCAGTTCCCGTATCCGGTCTATACGCCGGGCGACCCGGGCTCGCGCAACAAGTAGGCGCGCGCTGGTCCGACCCGGGGCGGTCGGGTATCATTTCGCGCCCCTGCCAGACCGCGGGTGGCCGCCCCGAATGCTGATACTGAACGGCGCGCCGGCGCTTTCGGAATTCCGGCTCGCCAAGCTCGAGTCCTCGATCCGCGCGCGGATCGAGGACGTCGCGGGCCTCGATTCCCGGTACCTGCACTTCGTCGACGTCGAGCGTCCGCTGATGCCCGAAGAATCCGCCGTGCTCGAGTCGCTGCTGCGCTATGGTCCCGCGGGCGCGGCTCCGGCGCCGACTGGGGCCCTCCTGCTGGCGCTGCCGCGCATCGGCACGGTGTCGCCCTGGTCGAGCAAGGCAACCGACATCGCGCACGTCTGCGGGCTCGCGGCAGTTCGCCGCATCGAGCGCGGCGTCGCCTGGTACCTCCGCGCGTCGCGACCGCTCCGGGAGGTCGAGCTCGCGGCGGCGGGCACGTTGCTGCACGACCGCATGACGCAGAGTCTTGTCACCGACACCGCCGCGGCCGCGGCGCTCTTCTTGCACGCGGCGCCGCGGCCATTCGCGCGCATCGGGCGGGATCGCGGGGCGCTCGGTGCGGCGAACGCGTCGCTCGGACTGGCGCTGTCGGACGAGGAGATCGACTACCTGGCCGAGGCGTTTGCTCGCATGGGCCGCGACCCGACCGACGTCGAGCTCATGATGTTCGCGCAGGCCAACTCCGAACATTGCCGGCACAAGATCTTCAACGCCGAGTGGATCGTCGATGGCCGGCGCAGCGAAAAATCGCTGTTCGGGATGATCCGCAACACGCACCGGCTGCGCCCGCAGGGCGTGCTCTCGGCTTACCGGGACAACGCCGCCGTGATCGAAGGCTCGGCCGGGCGTCGCTGGTATGCCACTCCCGGCGGCGGCACATACGCCGGTCACGACGAGCCCATCGACATCGTGCTCAAGGTCGAGACGCACAATCATCCGACGGCGATCTCGCCGTTTCCGGGTGCAGCCACCGGCTCGGGCGGGGAGATCCGGGACGAGGGTGCGACCGGGCGCGGCGCCAGGCCGAAGGCGGGGCTCACGGGGTTCAGCGTCTCGAACCTGCGCATCCCCGGCTTCGAGCAACCGTGGGAAGAGGACCTGGGCCGGTCCGACCGTATCGCATCCGCGCTCGAGATCATGCTCGAAGGGCCGGTCGGCGCCGCGTCTTTCAACAACGAGTTCGGCAGGCCGGGAATCGCCGGCTATTTCCGCAGCTTCGAGCAGCGCGTACCGATAGCCGGCCGATCGGCGATGCGCGGCTATCACAAGCCGATCATGGTCGCGGGCGGTCTCGGCAACATCCGCCGCAGCCACGTCGAGAAGGCGCCCGTGGTGGCGGGCGCGCGCATCGTGGTGCTCGGCGGACCTGCGCTCCTGATCGGGCTCGGCGGCGGCGCTGCGTCCTCGCTTGGGGCGGGGACGAGCAGCACGGATCTCGATTTCGCGTCCGTGCAGCGCGGCAACCCGGAGATGCAGCGCCGCGCGCAGGAAGTGATCGACGCCTGCTGGTCCATGGGCAAGGACAACCCGATCCTCCTGGTCCACGACGTGGGTGCCGGCGGCCTCTCGAACGCGGTGCCGGAGTTGGTCGCGCACGGCGGCACGGGTGGCCGCATCGATCTGCGCAAGATCCCGAGCGACGAGCCCGGGATGTCGCCGCTCGAGATCTGGTGCAACGAGGCGCAGGAGCGCTACGTGCTGGTGGTCGACGCCGGAGAGTTGCCTGCCTTCGGCGCGCTCTGCGACCGCGAGCGCTGCCCGTTTGCGGTGATCGGCGAAGTGACGGATGACGGTCGCCTGCATGTCGAGGACCCGCTCTTCGACGAACCTCCGGTCGACATGCCGCTCGACACGATACTCGGCAAACCGCCGCGGATGACGCGCGACGTGAAGCGGCTGCCGCACGCCGGCGATGACTTCGACGGTCGCGGGATCGACCTTGCCGAGGCGGCGCAACGGCTGCTGCGTTTGCCTGCGATTGCCGACAAGACGTTCCTGGTGACGATCGGCGACCGGACGGTGGGCGGGATGGTGAGCCGCGACCAGATGGTCGGACCCTGGCAGGTCCCCGTCAGCGACGTCGCCGTCACCATCACGGACTATTTCTCGACGCGAGGCGAGGCGATGGCGATGGGCGAGCGCACGCCGCTCGCGCTGCTCGATCCCACGGCGTCCGGCCGCATGGCGATCGCGGAGGCGGTGACCAACATCGCCGCGGCCGATGTCCGCCGCATCGAAGACGTCCGACTGTCCGCAAACTGGATGGCGGCCTGCGGCGAGCCGGGCGAGGACGCCGATCTGCACGACACCGTGCAGGCAGTCGGCGAGGAATTCTGCCCCGCGCTCGGTATCGTGATACCGGTCGGGAAGGATTCGCTTTCGATGCGCACCGTGTGGCGCCAGGGCGGCGAAGAGCGCCGGGTGCTCGCGCCCGTGTCGCTGATCGTCTCGGCATTCGCGCCCGTCGCCGACGTACGTCGCACGCTGACGCCGCAGCTGCAAGTCGATCGGGGCGAGACGCAGCTGTTGCTCGTCGACCTCGGACGGGGCCGCAACCGGCTGGGCGGTTCATGCCTCGCGCAGGTGTACGGCCGCACCGGCAGCGCGACGGCGGATTGCGATGATCCCGCACTGCTGCACGCGTTTTTCGCCGCGATCCGCGCGCTCGCAGACGCCGATCTGCTGCTCGCCTATCACGACCGGTCCGACGGCGGGGTGTTCGCGACCCTGGTGGAAATGGCATTCGCGGGTCGATGCGGCGTCGAGGTGACCCTGCCGGCCGGCGACGACAACGTCGCGGCAGCGCTCTATTCGGAGGAACTGGGTGCGGTCCTGCAGGCCGAAGCCGCGGCGACCGACAGCGTGCTCGCAATCCTTGCGCAGGCGGGTCTCGACGGCTGCGCGACCGTGCTCGGTCGTGTGGTCGACGATGAGCGTATCGAGTTCCGTCACCGGGGGCGGGTGGTCCTGGCGGCGTCGCGCACGGCCCTGCGCGCGGCCTGGTCCGAGACCAGTTTCCGCATGCAGGCGCTGCGCGACAATCCGGAGTGCGCGGCAGAGGAGCGTGCGCGCGCGACCGATCCGCACGATCCCGGGCTCTTGGTTCGACTGAGCTACGACCCCGCGCAGGATGTGGCTGCGCCGTTTGCGAACGTCGGTGCCCGCCCACGCGTCGCCGTGCTGCGCGAGCAGGGCGTCAACAGCCAGCTGGAGATGGCGGCGGCACTGCATCGCGCGGGTCTCTCGCCGCACGACGTGCACATGACCGACCTGATCGGGGGGCGCGTGCGGCTCGGCGACTTCAAGGGGCTCGTTGCCTGCGGCGGGTTCTCCTACGGCGACGTACTGGGTGCCGGCGAGGGCTGGGCCAAGTCCATCCTGTTCAACGCGAGCCTGCGCGAGCAGTTTGCCGCTTTCTTCGAGCGCCCTGACAGCTTCACGCTGGGCGTTTGCAACGGCTGCCAGATGCTATCGGCGCTGAAGTCGCTGGTGCCCGGTGCCGCACACTGGCCGCGGTTCGTGCGCAACCGATCGGAGCAGTTCGAAGGGCGATTCGGGCTGGTGGAGGTTATGCCGTCGCCGTCGTTGTTCTTCGCCGGGATGGCGGGATCGGTGTTGCCGGTGGCCATCGCGCACGGCGAAGGCCGCGCCGAGTTCGCCGACGGCGATGCGCGGCGCAGCTGTCTCGAAAGCGGGCTGGTCAGCCTGCGCTACGTCGACAACCACGGTCGCGTCGCGGAGTCGTACCCCGCCAACCCGAACGGCTCGCCGGGCGGGCTCACCGGGCTCACGAGCGTCGACGGGCGGGCGACGATCCTGATGCCGCATCCGGAGCGGGTCTTCCGCGCCGTGCAGAACTCCTGGTTGCCACCGGGCTGGGGCGAGGACAGCGGCTGGATGCGCTTCTTCCGTAACGCGCGCGTCTGGCTCGGCTGAGCCACGCGCCCGGATCACTCTACGGTCTGACCCGCGGCGCGTCCGATCGGGGTGACCTTGTCGGCGCCTTCCTCGGCGAAGAAACGCCGCACCGTCGTCGCCTGCTGCAGCTTGCCGCGCCGGACGTATGCCTGATACAGGATGTCCTTCAGGAGCTCGAGGAGCACGCCGGCCTCGTCGGGGCCGAGCTCGGGCAACGATGGGTAGGCTTCCGCGTCGGATCCAAAGAGCACCTTCTTCATCGCCGCGAAAGTCTCGCCGTCGAGCTCCGCCATGTCGCGCGCTTCGGCGATCTGGTCGAAGGTCCGCAGGCGCCCGTTTTCGCCGAGATCGTGAAACACCGCCTGGGCGGTGCGCCGGCACATCGATGCGAACGCGCCGAAGAGCCCGGCCGAGTAGCAGGCGAGCGCCTCGCGAAGCAGCTTCTCGCTCTCCTCGGGCAGGTAGGTGAAGCTGAACTTCTCGCGGGCGCGCTCCAGCTCGACGAAGCTGTTCGCCAGCTCCACTCGGTTCGAGGCGTACGTCTTGACCGGATACTTGAGGAAAATCGGCGCGTTACACGAGTCGCAGCGATAGACGACCCCGACCTGGCTCGGGCGGCTCGCGACGAGCTCGCTGTACTGCGGTATCGACACGGCGCTGATGTGAGAGAAAACCTGGCAGTGCGGGCAGTTGAGCGCGAGGCTGCGTTCCTGGTCGTGGTGCAACCTGCTGTTCGCGTCGACGTAGACGGACATTGACTGACCTGCGCGCCTGAATCCGCCGCGAGTGTAGCGGAAGCGCGCGCCGCCGGCATCACGCGCAGCGGCTACGGCGCGGCCGTCTCGGCGGCGACCCTGTCCTCGGCGACGTCGCCTGCCGCGCGCACGTCGATCCGCTGACCATCGAGCCGCAGCTCGAGCCGCGACTCGCCGCTCATCGGAAGCTCGTCGCTCCGCGCATCGCCGGCGCTCACCAGCTCAGCCCAGCGTCCGCCGCGGCGCGACGACTGCCAGAGATCGAAGCCGTCCCGCGGATCGAGCGCGAACCCACCGGTCGGGGAGGGCTCGGCGTTCGTGGTGGGCCGTTCGATCGCGACCAGGCGATCGAGCCGGTAACCCGGCCGACCACCGATCGCCCGTGCCCAGCCGCCGAAATCGAGGGTACGGGCGTTCACGCGCCACGCGTCTCCCGCGAGCTCGAATACCTGCATCCGTCCGCCGGGCAGCCGGGTCAGGGTTGCGCGGTAGCGACGCGTACCGACCTGCTCGAAGTAGAGTTCCGCGATCGGTCGATCGCCCTCGCGTGGCTGATAGCTTGCGAGGTCCGCGGCCAGGACGCCCGTCACCACGGCAGCTCCGATGAGGAGCGCCGCCAGCACGGCGTGGCCCGCGGCCGCGAGTCGCCGCGCAGCAGCGAGCCGCGAGACGGCCAGCAGCAGGGCCGCGAGTCCGAACAGGCCGAAGACCCATGCGACGGCCGTCATGGATCATCAGTCCAGGAACTCGCCGAGCCCTCCGCCCGTGGCCAGCGCTGCAAGCGCGGCCATGTCGCGATCGAGCCGGTGATCCTGCGGCTGAAACGGCACGAGCTCGCGCACGAGCGCGTGCACGCGCTGCAGCTCGGGCGTGGTGGCGAGCGGACGCATGCTGTCGATCGCATGCGCCGCGGCGAGGAGCTCGATCCCCAGCACGCGGGCGGTGTTGGTGCAGATCGCGAGCAGCTTGCGTCCCGCCCAGGGCGCCATGCTGACATGGTCCTCCTGGCCGGCGGAGGTAGGCAGGCTGTCGACCGAGGCCGGGTGGGCGTAGACCTTGTTCTCGGACACGAGCGCCGCCGCCGTCACGTGCGCGATCATGAAACCCGATTCGAGCCCAGGCTCGCCGGCGAGGAACATGTTCAGATTCGGATTGACGCGGCGATCGAGCAGGTCGATCCGTCGCTCGGACATGCTGGCGAGCTCGGCGACCGCGATCGCGAGGAAGTCGCTGACGAAGCCGACCGGCTCGGCGTGGAAATTGCCGCCGGAGAGTATGTCGTCGCCGAAGATCAGCGGGTTGTCGGATACACCGTTGATCGCGGCCGACAGAACCGTGCGGGCATGGGCAAGCGTGTCTTCGACCGCGCCATAGACCTGCGGCATGCAGCGCACCGCGTACGGATCCTGCACGCGCTCGCAGTCCTCGTGGCTGCGACGGATCTCGCTGTCGGTCAGCAGCAGCCGTAACCGGCGCGCCGCCTCGATCTGCCCCGGCAGCCGGCTCGCGGCGTGGATGCGGGCATCGAACGGCGCGTGACTCCCGGCGAGTCCCTCGACCGTCAGTGCGCCTGCGACGATGGACGTCGCAAGCAGCCGCTCCGCCTGGAACAGCCCCTCCGCCGCCAGTGCGAGCGACAGCTGCGTCCCGTTCAGGAGCGCGAGTCCCTCCTTGGCCGCCGGTTCGAGCGCCTCGCGCCCGATCGCGCGCAGGACGGCAAGGTTGGCGAGCATCGCGCCTTCGCGCGTGGCTTCGCCTTCGCCGATCAGCACCAGCGCCAGGTGCGCGAGCGGCGCGAGATCGCCCGAAGCGCCGACCGAGCCCTGCTCCGGAATTACCGGCAGGACGTCCTCGTTCAAAAGCTCGAGCAGCATCTCGACGACGACGGGTCGCACGCCCGAGCAGCCGGCCGCGAGGCTGTTGGCCTTCAGCAGCAGCATGCGCCGCACGATCGTCGCGGGCAGCGGCGCACCGCTGCCACACGCGTGGCTGCGGATCAGGTTGAGCTGGAGCTTGCGCGTCTGCGCCGCGGGGATGACCTTGCTCGCGAAGGCGCCGAAGCCGGTGTTGATGCCATAGGTGACCTCGCCGCGCGTCACCGCGCGCTCGACCGCGTCGACCGACGCCTGCATGCGGCGCCGAGCTCCGTCCGTGAGGCGAACGACGGGCCGCGCGGACTCGTACTCCCGCAGCTGCGCGAGGGTGAGGGCCGATCCGTCGAGGTCGAGCGTCGCCTTCGCTCCGGTCGTGGTCATATATCCTGACCTCGCTCCAGTATTCAGCCGTGCAGGCTGCGGTACCGCACGCGATGCGGCTGCTCCGCATCTTCGCCGCGGCGCCGCTTCAGATCCGCGACGTACTCGGAATAATTTCCCTCGAACCACACCACTTCGCTCAGCCCCTCGAAAGCGAGTATGTGCGTCGCGATGCGGTCGAGGAACCAGCGGTCGTGCGAGATCACGCCCGCGCAACCCGGAAAGCTGAGCAACGCTTCCTCGAGCGCGCGCAGCGTCTCGACGTCGAGGTCGTTGGTGGGCTCGTCGAGCAGGATCACGTTGCCCCCCGACTTGATGACCTTGGCAAGATGCACGCGGTTGCGCTCTCCGCCGGAGAGCTCGCCGATCAGCTGCTGCTGCTGAGCGCCGCGGAAGTTGAAGCGGCCGACATACGCGCGCGAAGGCGTCTCGTAGTTGCCGACCTTGAGGATGTCCAGCCCGCCGGAGATCTCGGCCCAGACCGATTTCCGGTCGTCGAGCGAATGACGCGACTGGTCGACGCAGGCCATCTGTACCGAGGGTCCGATGCGAACTTCACCCGCGTCCGCCGTTTCCTGGCCGGTGAGTATGCGGAAAAGCGTGGTCTTGCCGGCGCCGTTCGGACCGATGATGCCGACGATGCCGCCCTGCGGCAGCTTGAAGCTCAAGTTCTCGAACAGCAGCTTCTCGCCATACGCCTTGGACAGGCCGTTCGCTTCGATCACCAGCTCGCCGAGCCGGGGACCGGGCGGGATGTAGATCTCGTTGGTCTCGTTTCGCGCCTGGAACTCGCGCGAACTCAGCTCCTCGAATCGCTGCAGCCGCGCCTTGCTCTTGGCCTGCCGCGCCTTGGGGTTGGCGCGCACCCACTCGAGCTCGCGCTCGAGCATCCGCTTCAGCGCGGCCTGTTGCTGCTCCTCGACCTGCAACCGCTGCTCCTTCTGCTCCAGCCAGGACGTGTAGTTGCCCTGCCAGGGAATGCCGTAGCCGCGGTCGAGCTCCAGGATCCAGCCGGCGACATTGTCGAGGAAATAGCGGTCGTGCGTGACCGCGATCACCGTCCCCGGGTACTGCTCGAGGAAATGCTCGAGCCAGCGCACCGATTCCGCGTCGAGGTGATTGGTCGGCTCGTCGAGCAGGAGCATGTCGGGCTTCGAGAGTAGCAGGCGGCAGAGCGCGACTCGCCGCCGCTCGCCGCCGGAGATCCGGTTGACGTCGGCGTCCCAGGGCGGCAGCCGCAGCGCGTCGGCCGCGACCTCGAGCGTGCGCTCCAGGTTGTGTCCGTCGGTCGCTGCGAGCAGTGCCTCGAGCCGGGCCTGTTCGGCGGCGATCTTGTCGAAGTCGGCGTCGGGCTCGGCGTACGCTGCATAGACCTGGTCGAGCCGTGCGAGCGCGTCCTTGATGTGGCTCACCGCCTCCTCGACGTTGCCGCGCACGTCCTTGGCGGCGTCGAGCTTCGGCTCCTGCGGCAGAAACCCGATCTTGATCCCGGGCTGCGGTCGAGCTTCGCCTTCGAACTCCTTGTCGACGCCGGCCATGATCCGGAGCAGCGTCGACTTGCCGGCGCCGTTCAGGCCCAGCACGCCGATCTTCGCCCCTGGGAAGAAACTGAGCGAGATGTCGCGCAGGATGATGCGCTTGGGAGGCACGACTTTGCCGACGCGATTCATGGTGTAGATGAACTGGGCCATGGTCCTCGTCTGCCCGGCGCAGGCGGCCGGACGGGAAAAAGGGCGCGATTATGGGACAAGGACGGTCCGGGCGCCACGCCGGTGAGCCTGTGCTAGTCTCGGCCGCGATCCCGCCTCGGGTCGTAGCTCGGGTTCGTGCCGCAATGGCCACGGTTGCGCTCGTCGCTGCGGATGTGCTGGCCCGGTATGGCTTCGGCGACGGGCATCCCTTTGGACCGGACCGGCAGGAAGCCTTTTTGCGGGAGCTCAAGCAGAGCCCGGCGTACGGCAGCCTGCAGGTGCTGACGCCGCGCGTCGCGGAGCGCGAGGAGATCGAGTACTTCCACGACCGCGCCTACGTCGATCTCGTCCTCGAACGCTCGCAGGACGGCCGCGGCTACCTCGACGCCGGCGACACGCCCGCCTTCCGCGGCGTGTTCGAGGCCACGAGCCTGGTGGTCGGCGGCACGCTGCTCGCGGCCGAGGAGCTGATGGAAGGGCGCGTCCAGCGCGCCTTCATCGGCATCGGCGGCCTGCACCATGCGTCGCGCGCGCACGCGGCGGGGTTCTGCGTCTTCAACGACTGCGGCGTCGTCGTCGAGGTGCTGAGGCGTCGCCATGGAATGCGCCGCATCGCCTACGTCGACATCGATGCGCATCACGGCGACGGGGTTTTCTACGCCTACGAGTCCGATCCGGACCTGCTGTTCGCGGACATCCACGAGGACGGGCGTTATCTCTATCCGGGGACCGGCGCCGCAACCGAGACCGGCACCGGTGCCGCGGTGGGCAGCAAGCTCAACCTGCCGATGCTGCCCGGCGCGACCGACGCGGACTTCGTCACCGCCTGGACGCGGATCGAGGAGTACCTGCGCGCAACCCGCCCCGAATTCATCCTGCTCCAGTGCGGGGCAGACAGCCTCGAAGGTGACCCGATCACGCATCTGGCGTTCAGCGAGGAGGCGCATGCCCGGGCCGCGGCCTCGGTCTGCCGGATCGCCGACGAGCTGGGCCATGGCCGCGTGCTCGGGATGGGGGGCGGCGGATACAACCGCCGCAACCTGGCGCGCGCATGGACCCGCGTGGTTGAAGCCTTCGTCGCGAGCTGAGAAGCGCGGCCCGCCCGGGTGCGGGTCGACCATCGGCTACAATTGCCGCTCCCCCGACCGTGGAGTCGTAATGTTTCCCGCCAGCCAGACTATCGCCGGGTTCGACCCCGAACTCGCGGCGGCGCTCGACCATGAGCGGACGCGCCAGGAAGAGCACATCGAGCTGATCGCATCCGAGAATTACGCCAGCCGTCGCGTCCTCGAGGCGCAGGGCTCGGTACTGACCAACAAATATGCGGAAGGCTACCCCGGGAAGCGCTACTACGGCGGCTGCGAATTCGTCGATATCGCGGAGCAGCTCGCCATCGACCGCGCGAAGAAGCTGTTCGGCGCCGACTACGCCAACGTGCAGGCGCACTCCGGCTCGCAGGCGAATGCCGCCGCCTATCTCGCGCTCGTCAAGCCGGGCGACACCATTCTCGGCATGAGCCTCGATCACGGCGGGCACCTGACGCACGGCGCCAAGGTCAATTTCTCGGGCAAGCTCTTCAACGCGGTCCAGTACGGGCTCGACCCCGCGACCGGTGAGATCGACTACGCGCAGGTCGCGCGGCTGACGCAGGAGCACCGTCCGAAGATGATCGTCGCGGGATTCTCGGCGTACTCGCGCATCGTCGACTGGGCGCGGTTCCGCGCGATCGCGGATTCCGTCGATGCGTACCTGCTGGTGGACATGGCGCACGTCGCCGGCCTCGTGGCGGCCGGGGTCTATCCGAACCCCGTGCCACATGCGCACGTCGTCACGACCACGACGCACAAGACGCTGCGCGGGCCGCGCGGCGGACTGATCCTCGCGCGCGCGAACGAAGACATCACGAAGAAGCTCAATTCGCTCATCTTCCCCGGCACGCAGGGCGGCCCGCTCATGCACGTGATCGCGGCCAAGGCGGTCGCGCTGAAGGAGGCGCTCGAGCCCGAGTTCGCGAGCTACCAGAAGCAGGTGCTGGTCAACGCCCGCGCGATGGTCGACGTGCTGATCGAGCGCGGCTACCGTATCGTATCCGGCGGAACGGACAATCACCTGTTCCTGCTCGATCTGACCGGCAAGGAAGTCACCGGCAAGGACGCCGATGCGGCGCTCGGGCGCGCCCACATCACCGTCAACAAGAACGCGGTTCCGAACGATCCGCGCCCGCCCTTCGTCACGAGCGGGCTTCGGATCGGCACGCCCGCTGTCACCACGCGCGGCTTCGGCGAGAGCGAGGTACGCGAGCTGGCGCACTGGATCGCCGACGTGCTTGCGGACGTCGGTGACGAGTCGATCCTCGAGCGCACGCGCCGTCGGGCGGTGGACCTCTGCCGGCGGTATCCCGTCTACGGCTGATTCTCAAACATGTACTGCCCCTTCTGCAGCAAGGGCGAGACCAAGGTGATCGATTCGCGCCTGACGGGCGAGGGGCAGCAGGTCCGCCGCCGGCGCGAGTGCCTGGACTGCGGCGAGCGCTTCACGACCTTCGAATCCGCCGAGCTCCTCATGCCGCGGGTCGTCAAGAGCGACGCCAACCGCGAGCCATTCGACGAGTCGAAGCTCCGCGCCGGCATGCTGAAAGCACTCGAGAAGCGTCCCGTGGCGAGCGACGCGGTCGATGCTGCCGTCGCGCACGTTTGCCACAAGCTCCGCACGCTCGGCGAGCGCGAGGTTCCAGCCCGGTTGATCGGCGAGCTGGTGATGGACGAGCTGCACCGCCTCGACGAGGTGGCGTTCGTGCGCTTCGCGTCCGTTTATCGCAGCTTCCAGGACGTCGAGGCCTTCCGCGAGGAGATCGAGCGGCTGCGGCAGCGGCGCCCGCGCAGCGCCGAGGATCTGCAGCTCGCGCTCTGGTCGGGCTCCGACCCGTCGCGCACGCGGGAGTAGCGCGTGTCGCAGGCCGAGGATCAGTCGCACATGACCCGGGCGCTCGAGCTGGCGAATCTCGGGATCTATTCGACGCCGCCTAACCCGGCCGTGGGCTGCGTGCTGGTGCGCGACGGCCGCGTCGTGGGCGAAGGCCACCATCGCCGCACCGGCGGCCCGCACGCGGAGGTGCATGCGCTCGAAGCGGCCGGCGAGGCGGCGCGCGGCGCCACCGCGTTCGTGAATCTCGAGCCCTGCGCGCATTTCGGTCGCACGCCGCCATGCACGCGGGCGCTGCTTGCGGCCGGCGTCGCGCGCTTGGTCTGCGCGCTTCGTGATCCGAACCCGCGAATCGCCGGCGGCGGTCTCGAAGAGCTCGCCCGCGCCGGTGTCGCCGTCGAGAGCGGGTTGCTCGCGTCTGCCGCGGCCGAGCTCAATCGCGGCTTCATGCGCCGCATGTCGAGCGGCCGCCCCTGGGTCACGCTCAAGACAGGCGCGAGTCTCGACGGGCGCACGGCGCTCGCCGACGGTGCCAGCCGCTGGATCACGGGCGACGCGGCTCGCGCCGACGTGCAGCGGCTGCGCGCGCGGGCGTCGGCGGTCGTCACCGGGATAGGCACCGTGCTGGCGGACGATCCCGCGCTCACGGTGCGCGATCCGGGACTGGAACTGCTCGGGCGCCGGCCGCTGCGCATTGTGCTCGATTCCCGGCTGCGTATTCCCGCCACTGCGCGGGTGCTCGACGAGTCCGCGCCGGCGATCGTATTCGCCACGCAGGCGGCGCCAGATGCCCGCGCGCTCGAGGAGCGCGGGATCCGCATCGAGACGCTGCCCGGCCGCGACGGCCGCATCGACCTCGCGTCGCTGCTCGATCGGCTGGGCGCTCTCGAGTGTAACGAGGTACTGGTGGAGGCGGGGCCCGGGCTCGCGGGAGCGTTTCTCGAGGCGGGTCTGGTGGATGAGTTCGTGCTCTACGTCTCGCCCTGCGTGCTCGGCGACGCGGCGCGGCCGATGTTCCGCCTGCCGCCGGTCGAGCGGATGGCGGATCGATACGACTTCCGGGTGCACGACGTGGCACGCGTCGGCGACGATCTGCGCGTCGTGCTTCGGCCGCATGGAGCAGATCGCTGATGTTCACCGGCATCGTCATGGCGGTCGGCCGGCTGCGCGCAGCCGAGCAGCTGGGCGGCGACACGCGGTTGTTGATCGACACGGGCCGGCTGTCGCTCGCCGGCGCCGCCGTCGGCGACAGCATCGCGGTCAACGGCGTTTGCCTCACCGTGACGCGACTCGAAGAGGCAGCCTTTGCCGCCGACGTCTCTCGCGAGACGCTGGGGCTGACGACGCTCGGGGACCTGCGCGCCGGGACGCTGCTCAATCTCGAGACCGCGCTGCGCGCCGGAGATCCGCTCGGCGGTCACTACGTGAGCGGCCACGTCGACGGTGTCGCGCGCGTGACCGCGCGCGCGGACGATGCCCGCTCGGTGCGGGTCGAATTCGAGCTGCCGCCGGACCTCGAGCGCTATGTCGCACGCAAGGGCTCGATCTGCATCGACGGCGTCAGCCTCACGATCAATGACATCGACGGGCGCGGCTTCGGGGTGAATCTCGTGCCGCACACGCTCGCCGTGACTAACGCCCGTGACTGGCACGTGGGCACTAGGGTCAACTGCGAGGTGGACATGATCGCCCGCTACCTGGAGCGGCTCGCGAATCCATCCTGAGCGCGACTGGTAGACTTTTCCCAGCCTGGCACTGAGGGGCGGCCATCGTTACCCATATAAATACAACCAATATCAACTGCTTATGATCCAAATCGAATGGGGAACCTGAATACCATAGACGAGCTGCTCGAGGACATCCGGCGGGGCCGGATGGTGATCGTCATGGACGACGAGGACCGCGAGAACGAAGGCGATCTGGTGATGGCCGCGGAGCTGGTGCGTCCGGAAGACGTCAACTTCATGGCGCGGTACGGGCGGGGACTGATCTGCCTGACGCTGACCCGTGACCGGTGCCGGCAGCTTCGCCTGCCGTTGATGGTCAGCGAGACCGATCTCGACAGGCGTACGAACTTCACCGTCTCCATCGAGGCAGCGGAGGGTGTGACCACGGGCATCTCCGCCTACGATCGCGCGCACACCATCCGCACGGCGGTGCGCTTCGACGCGCGTGCGGAGGACCTGCGTCAGCCCGGTCATATCTTTCCGCTGATGGCGCAACCGGGCGGCGTGCTGAGCCGCGCCGGTCACACCGAGGCCGGCTGCGATCTCGCGCGCCTCGCCGGTCTGTCGCCGTCTGCGGTGATCGTCGAGATCCTGAACGACGACGGCTCGATGGCCAGACGTCCGGATCTCGAGACGTTCGCGCAGAAACACGGGCTCCGAATCGGGACGATCGCGGACCTGATCCGTTACCGGCTCGAGAAGGAGCGCTCGGTCGAGCGGATCGCCGAACGCGAGGTCGAGACCGACTTCGGCCGGTTCCGCCTCTATTGTTACGAGGATCACGTCAACGGTACGGTGCACTTGGCGCTCGCCCGTGGCCGTATCGACGGGCCGCAGCCACCGCTGGTCCGCGTGCACATCGAGGACACCGTCCGCGACCTGGTCGGCGCCCGCGAGCCGGGGCACAGCTGGACGCTGCGCAGCGCGATGGAACGCATTTCCGGCGACGGCGACGGCGTGGTCGTGCTGCTCCGTCCATTCGAGAGCCCGCTCGAGATCGCCGAGGCGGTGCGCGGTACGAACGGCGGGAGCGCCGCAGAGCAGAGCGTGCCCGGTGCGCGGGTGCTGCGGACCTATGGCATCGGCGCGCAGATTCTGCGCGACCTCGGGCTGTCGCGGATGCGGGTGCTCTCCGCGCCGCTGCAGATGCAGGGTCTGTCGGCCTTCGGGCTCGAGGTCGTGGAATACGTGGATGACGCGAACTGAGGATCCGAATGGATAACATCAAAGTCACCCAGGGCGACTTGCTGGCACGCGACCTGCGCTTTGCGCTGGTCGCGGCGCGCTTCAACGACAGCATCGTCGAGAACCTGGTGCGCGGCGCGATCGACGCGCTGCTCCGCCACGGCGCGAGCGAGAAGCAGATCGAGCTCATCCGGGTACCCGGCGCATTCGACCTGCCACTCATCGCCCGGCGCGCGGCGGCGAGCCGTCGCTTCGATGCGGTGGTCGCGCTCGGCGCCGTCATCCGCGGGGCGACGCCGCACTTCGACCTGGTGGCCGCGCAATGCGCCGCGGGTCTCGCGCGCGCGTCGGAGGAGACCGGGGTCCCGGTGGCATTCGGCGTGCTCACCACCGACACGATCGAACAGGCCGTCGAGCGCTCCGGCACCAAGGCCGGCAACAAGGGCGTCGACGCGGCGCTGGCCGCGCTCGAGCTCGCCAATCTTCTGCGTAGGATGGACGTCTGAGAATGCGCCCGCGCGCCGACCGTACCACCCGCGCGCGCAGCCTGTCGCGAAAGCTCGCGATGCAGGCGCTCTACCAGTGGCAGCTCGCCGGCCAGAGTGCGTCGGAGCTGCAGATGCAGTTCGCGGCCGAAGAGGGCTACGGCGACGCCGACGAGGAATACTTCGCGGGTCTGGTCGGCGGCGTCACCGCCTCGGTCGTGGCGCTGGATACGCAGCTGCAGCCACTCATCGACCGGCCGCTCGCGCAGCTCGACCCGGTCGAGCGAGCGGTCCTCTGGATCGGCCTGTTCGAGCTGCTACATCGACCGGACGTGCCCTATCGAGTCGTGATCAACGAGGCTGTGGAACTCGCCAAGCGCTTCGGCGCTACCGACGGTCACAAGTTCGTCAATGCCGTGCTCGACCGCGCTGCGCGCGAGCTGCGCTCCGCGGAACAGGCGGCGTCGAACGGCGGCGGCTGACCGGTCCGACCATGGCGCTCGGCGAGTTCGAGCTGATCTCGCGCTACTTCTCCCGGCCCCCTGCGCGTCGCGACGTCCTGCTTGGTGTCGGCGACGATGCAGCGCTGCTCGACGTTCCCGCGGGCCAGGCGCTCGCCGCAGCGACCGATACGCTGGTCGAGGGGCGGCACTTCCTGCCCGACGCGCCGCCGGAATCGGTCGGTCACCAGGCGCTTGCCGTCAACCTGAGCGACCTCGCGGCGATGGGCGCCGAGCCCGCCTGGGCGCTGCTCGCCTTGTCGCTGCCGCAGCCCGACACGGATTGGCTCGACGGTTTTGCGCGCGGGTTTCATGCACTGGCGGAGCGAGTGCGCCTCTCGCTCGTGGGCGGCAACACCGTGCGGGGTCCGCGCGTCGTCACCGTGCAGGTGCTGGGGTTTGTTCCCGCAGCGCTCGCGTTGCGCCGCGCCGGCGCGCGCCCGGGCGACGTCCTCTACGCATCAGGGACGCTCGGCGACGCAGCCGCGGGTCTCGAGTTGCTGCGCGCCGGCCGGGCGGCCGATGTCGATTCGCCGCTCGTGCGGAGATACCGGTTCGCCGAGCCCAGGCTTGCCCTCGGCATGGCATTGCGCGGTGTCGCGAGCGCGGCGATGGACGTTTCGGACGGACTTCTCGGCGACCTCGACAAGCTGTGCACCGCGAGCGGAGTCGGTGCCATCGTGCACCTCGAGAAGTTGCCTCTGTCGCCTGCGCTGCGGGCAAACTTCGACGCGGCGCAGGCGGAGCGGTTCGCACTGGGCGGCGGCGACGATTACGAGCTCGTATTCACGGTTCCGGTGGCCGCGGCGCCGGAACTCGAGACTTCGCTCGGCAGCACTGGCAGGATCACGCGCATCGGCGAGATCGTCACCGGGCATGGCGTGCGATGTCATCGCGCCGGCCAGACGGTCGAGCCCGGGATCGCCGGATATGACCACTTCGCCGGCTGAGCGCCGGACACCGCGTCCGTCGACGCGGGCGTTGCGCGATCCGGTGCAGCTGCTTGCTCTCGGGTTCGGATCCGGCCTCGTTCCGGTCGCGCCGGGTACGGCGGGTTCCCTGATCGGACTCGCGGCCGCGATCCTCGCCGCGCAGTGCGGCGCATGGATCGCCGCGGCGATCACCGCGGTCGTCGTCGTGGCGGGTGTCTGGATCTGCGGTGAAGGCGCACGACGCCTGGGAGCTCACGATCACCCGGCCATCGTATGGGACGAGATCGCAGGAATGATGATAGCGATGCTCGCAGCGCCGCGGGGCTGGGGCTGGGCGGTGCTCGCATTCGCGCTGTTCCGCTTGTTCGACATAGTCAAGCCCTGGCCGATCCGCGAGATCGATCACGGAATGCGCGGTGGAGCGGGAATTATGCTCGATGACGTATTGGCCGGGATTCTGGCCGCGCTCGGACTGTTGCTCGCCCGCTCCATAACGTGAACCAACCACAACCACAGCACGCCAACGCCGACGTCGAAACCGCACCGATGCTTTCCGGGCCGATCTCGACGCCGGAACGCATAGGCAAGTATTACGTCGTGCACGAGGCCGGGCGGGGCAGCTCGGGCACGGTCTATCTCTCGCACGATCCGTTCTACGGGCGCGACGTGGCGATCAAGCTCTACCACGCGACCATCGGCGACGACGCCGAGAGCCGCAACGCGCGCCGCATGTTCATGGGCGAAGCCCACATGATTGGCAAGCTGCAGCACCCGAACATCGTGCCGATCTACGATGCAGGCGAGGAGAACGGACGCCGTTACGTCGTCACCGAGCACGTTCACGGCGCGCGTACGCTGTCCGCCTACTGTCGTCCCGGCAGCCTGCTGCCGGTCGACCAGGTCGTGGGTATCGTCTACAAGTGCGCCAAGGCGCTGCACTATGCGCACACGCGCGGCGTCGTACACCGCGACATCAAGCCGTCCAACATCCTGCTGACGCAGGACGGCGACGTCCGGATCGTCGACTTCGGCATCGCGCTGGTGGCGGATTCGGACGTGTCGCTGCTCGAAGGCGTGGCCGGGAGCCCCGCCTACATGTCGCCCGAGCAGGTCCAGGGTCGCGATCTCGGGCCGCGGTCGGATCTCTACTCGCTAGGCGCCGTCATGTACGAGATGCTCGCGGGGCAGCGGCCCTTCCGGGCTGGCGCTCTCGGCAAGCTGCTCAAGGAAGTCGTCCACGGCAACGCCGAGCCGCTCCGCGATCTGCGACCCGAGCTGCCCGAGGAGCTCGCCGAACTGGTGCACCGCGTGCTCGAGAAGGATCCTGAGCGCCGGTTCCGCAACGGCGCCGAGCTCGCGGCGGATCTGACGCGCATCCACCAGAAGCTGCGCACGAGTCAGACGCAGATAGACGAACAGGAACGCTTCGCAGTGCTGCGCAAGCTGCGCTTCTTCCACGACTTCTCGCACGCCGAGATCCGCGAGGTGATGCGCGCGGCCGCGTGGCTCGATTGCCAGCCCGGCGAACCAGTGCTGCGCCCGGGTGACACCGACGACCGCTTCTACGTCGTCGTCTCCGGCCGCGTACGGGTCAGCCGCGCCGGGCGCGTGGTCGGCCGCATAGAAACCGGCGGCTGCTTCGGCGAGGCGACGTTTGCCGAGGGGTCGCGCCGGGACGCCGTAATCGAGGCTGAGGAGCAGGTACAGCTCCTCAAGGTCACGGCGACGTTGCTCGAACAGGCGTCGATCTCGTGCCAGCTGCGTTTCCACAAGGTGTTCCTCAAGGAACTGATCGGCCGGCTGCAGCGCAGCGAGCCGTCGCCGCGCGCCAACTGACGCGCCCGGAATCGAGCCGGCATTCGACCGGCGGACGCGTCTGCCTTGTGAGTGGCCTCCGCAGCGCCGCTGGCAGGTGCTCCGGCAGGTGCTCCCGCAACTGCTTTCCTCACCGGCTGCCGTCGGACCTGGTGACACGGCGAGATGGCAATCTGCGTGCCGCGCAGTCTTCGCGGAAAGTCGCCCGCGGGCGGCATCTCTCGGGCGCTATAAGGCGGTCTCGTGCCGGCGCGCGATGCGGTAGTCTCGGCTGGTGTCACTTCGCGCGGCAACTCTGGCGGCCGTCGCTGTAACGATGGCCATGGTCGTAGCGGGCTGCGGCACGCTGCCCGATGGTCGTATCTGGGGCGAGGAGGCCAACTGGTGCCCGGGCTCGGCGCGTCTGAAGTCCGCGGCAGTCGTCGCAGCCACGGACCCGTGGGTTTGGGCACCGCTGGCGGGCGCGGCGCTGTTCCAAATCGACGATTGGGACCGGCGCGTATCCGACTGGGCACTCCGACATACGCCGGTTTTCGGCTCGGCGGCGGATGCGGCGGAGTGGAGCGACGACCTGCGCGATGCGTCGGTGTTTGCTCACTGGGCGACGATGGTCGCAACTCCGGGCGGCAGCGATCCGCAACGCTGGGTTCTTGCGAAGGCCCATGGCGCGCTGGTCGATGCGGCCGCCGTCGCCGCGACCGTCGGAGTCACGCGCGGGATCAAAACCAGCGTCGAACGCCGGCGGCCGAACGGCATCGACAGCGAAAGCTTTCCCTCGGGTCATACCTCGAGCTCGGCCGTCCACACGCGGCTCGCGTCGCGCAACCTGCGCTGGATCGCGATGGACCCGCCTCTGCGCCGCGCGCTCGACGTCGGCCTGACTGTCCTGACGGCCGGCACGTCCTGGGCGCGCATCGAGGCGGGCGTGCACTTCCCCTCGGACACCCTCTTCTCGACCGCGCTCGGCAACTTCATCGCGTCCTTCGTCAACGACGCGTTCCTCGGCACTGATCCCGCAGGTGTCACGCTGGGACTGCAGTCGCTGCCGGAAGGCGCGCTGTTGGTTTGGCGTGTAGGGCTCTGAATCACGCCGTGCTCGTTAGCGCCGACAGCGTCGACCGACCTTCAAGACGATCAGCTCAGGCGTCGTCGCGCCCGATGAGCGCGAACCGCGGGCAGGCATCCCGACCTTCCCTTAAGATCATCATCCCATCTGATCTTGGTGTTGGAACGAAGGCGGGCAGACTTGATGAGCCTCCAACTCGGGGAGCGGGTAATGCTGTTCGTCGTCTCAGCGTTGCTGGTCCTCGTCCCCTTCTTCGTCGTCACCTTCTCGCCCATCACCGATCTGCCGCAGCACCTGGCGCAGATTCGGTTGCTTGGAGAGGCGCTGGCCGATCCGGGCTCTCCCTATCGGATCCAGTGGTGGACGCCCTATAGCCTGTCGTACGCGCTCTTGGCCTTGTGTCGGACGGTCGCGCCGCCGGTTTGGGCAGGGCGGTTGGCGGTCGCGCTCATCGCGCTGCTTTGGGTTGTGACGGCGCATGCGCTTGCCGTCAGGCGTGGACGCTCGCCCCTCGCCGCAGTTCTGGCGTCGCTGTTTGTCTTCTGCAACGTCGTATATTGGGGTTTTCTCTCCTTTGCGATGGGCTGGCCACTCTTCGCCGCGTGGATGCTGGTCACCGGCCGCGAGATACGCCGGCCGGGCCAGTTGCTGCTCCTCGCAGCGATGGGTCTTCTGCTCTACGCGTGCCATGCCCTGTGGCTCCTGGCAGCCGTAGCCTGGACCGGTGTCGTCATCCTCGTCGACGTAGCCGGGGGCGCGCTGAGGCGCGGCGAGTTTCATCAGTTGCTCCTACGAGCCTGCTCCCTCGCGCCAGCCGTACTGGCGCTGGCGATCTGGACGCCGGCCTTTCATGCGAGTGACATGGAGGCGCCCGCTGTCTGGCAGACGAACCCGCTGACGCGCTTGACGCCGGGGTGGCTCGTCGCCGCCATGCTCGGCGGCCTGCGCGGTAAGTTCGAGTGGCTGCTGCTGGGCGTCGTCGTCGCGTGGGTGGCCGTCGGCGTCGCACAGCACCTCGGGCGGCTGCGCGAGGCCGTCGACAGCCGTCTCCTTCTTGGCGCCGCGCTCTTGTGCCTGTTCGCGCTGCTGCTCCCGGACTCGTACATGACCACGATCCGACTCCCGCAGCGCTGGATGCCCAGCGCGGCGGTGCTGCTTCTTCTTGGCGTACCGGCGCCGCGGTTGCATCCGACCCTGTTGAGGATCGCGGTCGTCGGCTTCGCCTGCGTGTTCGTGGCGAAGACGGCGCTCACCTGGGTCGCATTCGAGCGCGACGAGCTCGCCGGGCTGGCCGTCGCCCTCGAGCGGCTGCCGCCGAATCCGCGCGTGCTCGGTCTCGATTACGAGCAGCAGAGCGCACTGGTGCGCAACCGACCCTTTCTGCAGACCTTCGCCTGGGCGCAGGTACTAAGGGGCGGCACACTGAATTTCTCCTTCGCCTCCTACGTGACGAGCCCCGTCGTGTTCCGATCCGATCGGCCGCCGCCGTGGACTCCCCAGCTCTACTGGTACCCTGGGCGCCTGCGCTCGACGGATCTCGAGCACTTCGACTATGTAATCGTCAACGGAACTCCCGACGTCCACGAGGAAGTCGTTGCGGCGGGACCACTCGCCCCGGTGACCACTACGGGACGTTGGCGCCTCTATCGCGTCGAACCGGGGAGCGTTCGGGCCGTAAAATGCGAACCACCGGGGCGATACTGGACCGGGGGTTGCGTGTACCCGTCATCGCGAGAAGCCTCGACATCTGTGTCGGCGCCCTAGTGGGACTGAGGTATCGAGAATGCATTCCATTATGTCCAACCGCCAGTTGTGACCCTGGTATCACACGCGGCTGCGTGCCGCCTGATACATTGACACCGGCTCCGTAGCCAGCCGCCACGACCGACTCCGCATGCAAAAATACGTGCCGCTGATCCTCGCAGTCGTCACCACCAATGCTTTATCGCAGCTTCTACTCAAGCGCGGAATGATCGGCGTTGGCAGGTTCGACTTCGGTGGTAACACGCTGCTCAAGATGCTGCCGGCGGTGCTTCTCAATCCGTCCGTCGTCAGCGGGCTGCTCTTGCTGGTGTTCAGCATGGGACTGCACCTGATGGCGCTGTCGCGCGTGGACCTGAGCTATGCGTATCCGTTTCTGAGCATTTCGTATGTCCTGGTGCTGATGGCCGGCTATTTCTGGTTTGGCGAGGTAGTGAGCGCGAGCCGTATCATCGGAGTGGCC
>Ga0268386_10000328_pt1 | contig 29317 bp, 30 predicted proteins | sample RVTome_15_FD_200260 | JGI IMG/M metagenome (GOLD analysis project Ga0268386, IMG submission 200260) | Soil microbial communities from uranium-contaminated site in the Upper Colorado River Basin, Wyoming, United States - RVT150D86... ... | reverse complement strand
TCCGCAATTTTGAATTTTCCACACCCGACCCCGAATGCGCCGTGCCAATGAAAATTGCCACGCCCCTTGCGGATTTGCATCCGCGGCTGTGAGCCGGTCATCGCGGTTCGCGGCCGGGCAGAGGGGCGCGTTGCACGGTGACGCCGTCGCGGCTTTTCAGCGCCTGCTGCAGTTCGCCGGCGGTTCGTTCGCCCTGTCGGCGAGCGGCTTCCCGATGCATTTCGACCCACTGCGGGTCAACCTTGAGGTCGTCGATCCGCGCGATTTTCCAGGAGGATTTGTGAACGAGGTGCAGCGTCGGTTCCAGTACGAAGCCGTCCCGTTCGATCCGCACTTTCGCGCGGGCCGTGTCGCCGTCGATTTCGAGGTCGGTGACGCGGCAGACGACGTCGGGGGCGGGCGTCCAGAGGGGAAAATCGGGACCGGCAATCGCGGACCCGCCCGGGCCGGTCTCCATGCAGTCGACGGCGGCGTTGCGGTCCCCGTCCCGGATCGCCGTCAGGAAGGCGTCGACCACCTCGACCGCCTCCCGCTGGCGAAGCCAATTGCGGACTCCGAGCGCGATCAGGGCGGCGCCGGCCAGGAACAGAATGGCAACAGCAATCCGACGAGGCGTCATTGGAACCAGTAGAGAGTTGAGGGTTGAGAGTGCGGCGATCGCGGCGGTGCTGACTCCCAACTCTCAACTCTCGACTCCCTTTTCACGCGCTGGGGCGAAGGTGATTGTAGGCCGAGATCACTTCGTACAGGTCCGACGAGACTTGCACTTCGTCGTCTTCGAAGTCAGTCGGCCAGGTGCGGTTGCAGCGCAGGGCGTGGACCAGGGCGGTGAGCACTTCGTGAAAGCGAACGCTGACGTTCGGTTCGGCAATCGCCGGGCCGCAATCCTCTCCCGTGTACAATCGCAGTCGTGGTCTCATGAGCCGTCCTTCCCTGGTGTGGCCATTTCGCGCGCCGAGCGACCGATCCCGCCGGTCGTTCTTCCTGCGCCGGCCGGGACGGCACCATCCTGCATAATGTATCGGGCGAAGCACCGTTCAACTTTGGCGAAAAGTGACGATTGCAACGACGGGTCCCGGAATCCGGCGAGAGCGCAATTGCATTTTTTGCAATGGAAGGCCCCGGGGCCCCAATGGCGAATGTCGAAATCCGAATGACGAAAGAATGACGAAGCCCGAATGACGAATGGAACGCGGACTTCGGGCTTCGTCATTCGTCATTGATTCGTCATTCGGATTTCGACATTCGTCATTCCTTCCTCCCCGCGTTGTCATCCGCGGGTTTTCGGTTACGATACACACTCGTCCCCACGTTCGTTGCCGTTGTTTTGCTCGCGCGTTCCCAACAGGCGATTCGACTCGGAAAGACCGCCCGCCCATGCCTTCCGTCGCAATCCGCCCGCGCGATCCGTCAACCCTGCTGATGCCGTCATGGACGAACCCCTGACAGTCGATTTCGCCGGAATCGCCCACGACCTGGCAATCACCGAAAAGCAAGTCCAGAACGTCACGGACCTGTTGGACGACGGGAACACCGTCCCCTTCATCACCCGTTACCGCAAGGAACGCACCGGCAACCTCAACGAAGACCAGATCCGCGAAATTCAGAAGCGGGTCCACGCCCAGCGGCAACTCGCCGAGCGGGCGCACACGATCCTGCGGCTGATCGAAACGCAGGGGAAGCTCACGCCCGAGCTGCGGCAGGCGATCCTCGAAGCCCCGTCGCTGAAGCGGCTGGAAGACCTGTATCTCCCCTACCGCCCCAAGCGCACCTCGCGTGCCAGCCAGGCCCGCGACCGCGGACTGCAACCGCTGGCTGACGTGATCTGGAACCAGGACCCGGCGATTTCGTCGCTGGAGGCGGCCGCGGCGGCTTACGTCAATCCCGAGAAGGAGCTGCCCGAAGTCGACGCCGTGCTGCAAGGCACGGCGGACATTCTGGCGGAACTGATCAGCGAAGACGCCGACGTCCGTGCGCGTTGCCGCCGCATCGCGTCCCGCACCGGCCGGCTGGAAGTCGCCGCCACGAAAGCCGGCGAGGCGAGCGGCGCCGAGTACCGCGACTACTTCAACTTCTCCGAAGCCGTGCAATCGGTGCCGCCGCATCGCGTGCTGGCGATCAACCGCGGCGAGAAGGCCGGCGCGTTGCGGGTGAAGTTCGTGTGGGACGACGCGCGGGCCAACACCGAGCTGATCATCCACCTCCGCGTCAACGACCATCGGCATCCGCAGTTTCTGCAACGCTGCCTGGCCGACGCCGTCTCGCGGCTGATCGGCCCCAGCCTGGAGCGCGAAATCCGCCGCGAAATGCAGGATGCCGCCGAGCTGCATGCGATCGAGGTCTTCGCCCGCAACCTCCGCAACCTGCTGTTGCAGCCGCCGATGAAGGGGCAGCGCGTGCTCGCTGTCGACCCCGGCTTCCGCACCGGCTGCAAGACGGCAGTGCTCGACGAGTACGGCAACTGCCTGGCGACCGACGTGATCTACGTCACCGGCTCTGCCGAGAAGCGCGAGGCGTCGCTGCAAAAGCTGGCCGAGCTGCTGCAGGCGCACGACTGCCGGCTGGTCGTCATCGGCAACGGCACCGCCTGCCGCGAGACGGAAGAGCTGGTTTCCGACGTCATCACACAGAAGCTGCCCGACGCGCGGTATCTGATTGTCAACGAGGCCGGCGCGAGCATCTATTCCACGAGCACCGTCGCGGGGAGCGAGTTCCCCGATCTCGACGCGACCGTCCGCGGGACGATCTCCATCGGCCGCCGCGTGCTCGACCCGCTCAGTGAGCTGGTCAAGATCGAACCGCAGCACATCGGCGTGGGGCTGTACCAGCACGACCTGAACTCGAAGCGGCTGAAGGAATCGCTCGATGAAGTCGTCGAGTCGTGCGTGAACTTCGTCGGGGTCAATCTGAACACCGCCAGCGCGTCGCTGCTGAAATACGTGTCGGGCTTCAACCAGCTCATCGCCCGCCGCGTCGTCGAATGGCGCGAGCAGAACGGCCGCTTCACCAGCCGCCGGCAACTGCAGGACGTGGCGGGCATCGGCGAAGCGACCTTCACGCAGGCCGCCGGGTTCCTCAAGATCGACAAAGGCGAGGAAGTGCTCGACGCCACGTGGATTCACCCCGAGAGCTACCCCGTCACGCAGCAACTGCTGCAGCGGCTGGAAGTCACGCCGGAGTCGCTCCTGGAACGGGACGCCAGGTCGGACGACTGGCGGGCGAAGTTCCGCGAGCTTGACGTTCCGGCGCTGGCGGAGGAACTCAAAGTCGGCCTGCCGACGTTGCAGGACATTCTCGACGCGCTGGCCCGCCCCGGCCGCGACCCGCGGGGCGACCTGCCGGGGCCGGTGTTCAAGCAGGGCATCCTCAAGCTCGACGACCTGCAGGAAGGCATGGAGCTGCGGGGGACGATCCTCAATGTCGTCGATTTCGGTGCGTTCGTCGACGTCGGCCTGAAAGACAGTGGGCTGGTGCACATCAGCCAGTTGGCCAACCGCTACATCAAGACCCCGCACGACGTCGTCTCGGTGGGAGACATCGTCACCGTCTGGGTGATGGGGGTCGACCGCGACCGCAAGCGGGTCTCGCTGACGATGATCCCCCCCGAAGGGGCCCGGCCGGCGAAGAAACGCAAACGCTCGCGCAAGCGGAAGTCCGGCCGGAAACCCGCCGCCGACCAGCCGGCCGCCACGGGCGACACGCCGGCGGCGGAGGAATCGACAGAGGTCACCGTTGCGGCCGAGGCGATGGGGGATGCGGCACCGGCCAGCGAGGAGGCACACCCTCCGACGGAACATGCACCCGAAGCCGTCGATTCGCCGGCCGCCGATGCTCCAGCCGAGGTCCAGCCGCCCGACACGACCGGAGAATCCGGCCACGACACGACGATCGCTCTTCCACAAGAACAACCCGCCTCCGCCGCGGGAACCGACCGTCCGTAGTGTGGACTTCGGTCCACGCGCGAGGCCTCGGGGCTGCTTCTATAATTCGTCGATGAACCAGCCTTCCCCTTACCGCCGCCCCTTCTCGGAGCGAATCAAAGCCGTCGTCTTCGACCTCGACGGCTTGATGTTCAACACCGAAGAAGTCTTCGAAATGTCCGGCCGCGAGCTGCTGCGGCGGCGGGGGCTGGAGCTGACGCGGGAAATCCACGTGCAGATGATGGGCCGCCGGGCGAAGGAGTCGTTCACGGCACTCGTGGAACTGACGGGGCTGACCGAGTCGATCGAGGAGCTGATCGCCGAGTCGGAAGAAATCTTCCGCGAACTGCTCGACGACACGCTCGCCCCGATGCCCGGCCTGTTCGAGCTGCTGGACCGCATCGAACGCAACCGCCTTCCCAAGGGGGTCGCCACGTCGTCGTCCCGGCCGTACCTGGAAGACATACTCGGGCGCTTCGATCTGCTCGAACGCTTCGACATGCTGCTGACGGCCGAGGACGTCGCGCACGGCAAGCCGCATCCCGAAATCTACCTCACGGCGGCCGCCCGGCTCGGCGTCGCACCGGAATCGATGCTCGTCCTGGAGGACAGCGAAACCGGCACACGGGCCGCCGTCGCCGCCAACGCCTTCGCCGTCTCCGTCCCCCACCGCCACAGTGCCGCCCACGACTTCGCGGGGGCCGCCTACGTAGCCGACGGCCTGCACGATCCGCACCTCGTGGGATTGATCGGCCAGTAGGTCCGGACGGCCCGTCCGGACCTCGGTGGGCCAGGATGCTTTGATCGACGGGATCAGCATGTAGGATAACGTGTTCAAGATTGCCTCCGTCCTGGCCCATCGAGGTCCGGTCGGGCCGACGCGGACCTACTTGCACGCACGACAGGACCACCCATGCACGCGCTCGTCACCGGCGGCGGCGGTTTTCTGGGCACGTACATCGTCGAGCAGCTCATCGCCCGCGGTGACGACGTTCGCGTGTTCTGCCGGCGGTATTACCCGCGGCTCGACGAGCTGGGGGCCGAATGGTTCGCCGGCGATGTCCGCGACGCAGAAGCCGTCGAGCGGGCCTGCGAGGGAGTCGACGTCGTCTTTCACGCCGCCGCCGTCCCCGGAATCTGGGGACCGTGGAAGTTGTTCCACGGCGTCAACTCGCTCGGCACGCTGCACGTCATCGAGGCCTGCCGTCGACACCACGTTTCGAAGCTGATCTACACCAGCTCGCCGAGCGTCATCTACGACGGCAAACCGCACGAAAACGTCGACGAGTCGTACCCGTATCCCGACCCGCGGCAGTTTCTCTGCCACTACCCGCACACCAAGATGCTGGCCGAGAAAGCCGTGCTCGCGGCCAACGGCGACGGCCTGGCGACGACGGCGTTGCGGCCGCATCTCATCTGGGGGCCGCGGGACAACCACCTCATCCCGCAGCTGATCCGCCGGGCGAAATCGGGCCGGCTGCGGCGGGTCGGCGACGGGACGAACCGCGTTTCGACGACCTACGTCGAAAACGCGGCGATCGCCCATCTGCAGGCGGAAGCGGCGCTCGGCCCCGGTTCCGCGAACGCCGGCAAGGCGTACTTCATCAACGAGCCGGAGCCGGTCAACCTGTGGGACTGGATCGACGACCTGCTGCGCCGCGCCGGCCTGCCGCCGGTGACGAAACGGCTCTCCGCCGCCGCCGCTTGGCGAGTCGGCGCGATGCTGGAAGCCGTGTACCGCTGCCTGTTCCTGCCGGGGGAACCGCCGATGACACGGTTCCTGGCGTCGCAGCTCAGCAGCTCGCACTACTACAGCATCGCCGCGGCGCAGCGCGATTTCGGGTACTCGCCGATGATGAGCGCGGAAGACGGCCTGCGGCGGCTGGAACCGGAGCTGGCGGCAGCGGGGCGGTGAACCGTCGCCGCTTGCGGCTTAGCACCAAGCCACAAGAGACCAGTCGCCAGATGCGCGCCAGAATATTATGATTGATCGTCGGGGAGTGCGAACATCGTCGGCGGAATCCTTGAACGAACTGCAACGTCGGAGAATCGGGATGACCAAAGTGGATATCCTCGAAGAAACCGCAGAAAGCGGGAAGCCGACGTTCCGGGCCGTTGCGGGGGACAAGCAGTCGGTCGGGCGGTCCGCGGGCGAAGCGCTCGATGCCTTGACGGCCCAACTGCCGGCCGACGAAGCGGGAACGCTGGTCGTCGTGCAGGCCCGGCGGGAGTTCAACCGTCAAGTTCGTGTTGCAATCTCATGCGTTCTCTTGGATTGTGGATAGGCCCACAGCCATTTGGCGATCCGCAATGATTCTGTGCAAACGATGCCCCAACGAAATCGAGCGCGTCTGCCACAAGTGCGGCGGGTACTTCTGCGATCGACACGTGACGTATTTTCGGTACGTCAAGTGGGTGCAATTCGGTCGGGGATCAATCGCAACCCTGGACAAACAGTGTTTCTGTGACGACTGCCGACCGAATCAGACTGTCGTGCTCACGGAGTTCTATCTGTTCTGGACTTTTGCCGTAGCCATTCACGTCTTGGTGGTCGCTTATCTGGTCTATCAATTCCGGTCGTAGGTCAAGAATGAAATTCAAACTCTATCTGGCAATCCTCTGCTTTGGTGCGGTCTCGAATCCGCTTCTTCTCGCCGCCGACGCCCCCCTCAAACCCCTCCACTCCCACAACGTCTTCACCAGCGGCAGCGAGGGCTACCACACCTTCCGCATCCCCGCGATCATCGCCACGCCCAAGGGGACGCTGCTCGCGTTCTGTGAAGGCCGCAAAAACGGCCGCAGCGATACGGGGGACATCGACCTCGTCCTCAAACGCAGCAGCGACTCCGGCAAGACGTGGGGCAAGCTGCGGGTCGTCTGGAACGACGGCACGCACACCTGCGGCAACCCCTGCCCGGTCGTCGACGAATCCACCGGCCGCATCTGGCTGCCGATGACCTGGAACCACGGCAAAGACCCGCAACGCAAGATCGAAGCGAAGACCGGCATCGACACGCGGCGGGTCTACATCACGTATTCCGACGACGACGGCAAGACGTGGGCGAAACCGAAGGAGATCACCGCCGCCGCCAAGAAACCCGAATGGACCTGGTACGCCACCGGGCCGGGCAACGCGATTCAGATTCGCCACGGCAAATACAAAGGCCGGTTGGTCGTTCCGTGCGATCATAACCTGCTCGTGAAGGGCAAAAGCGTGAAACGCTCGCACTGCATTTTCAGCGACGACCACGGCAAGACGTGGAAGCTCAGCCGGCCGCTCGGCGACGGCACGAACGAATGCGCCGTCGTCGAGCTGACCGACGGCCGGCTGCTGCTCAACATGCGGAGCTACCAAGGCAAGAACCGCCGGGCGATCTCGCATTCCAGCGACGGCGGGGCGACGTGGTCGCCGGTGAAGCTCGACGAGGCGCTGATCGAGCCGGTCTGCCAGGGGAACATCCTGCGCTACAGTTGGCCCGGAAATGGCGGAAAGAGCCGCATCCTCTTCGCCAATCCCGCGAGCAAGAAGCGCGAACGGATGACCGTCCGCCTGAGCTACGACGACGGCAAAACGTGGGCCGTCAGCCGGCTCGTCTACGCAGGCTCGGCGGCGTACTCGAACCTCGTCGCGCTGCCGGGCGGGCGGTTCGGGCTGTTGTATGAGCGGGACGGGTATGGGAAGATTACGTTTGGCGCGTTTACATTGGAGGAACTGACCGACGGGAAAGATTGATCGAGCGGTACCGGGCGATGAATCGCCCAGCGATCGTCGGACCGACCCTTAGGGCCCGCGAAAAAATAGCTTTTACAAAATCGAACTTGGGTGGCACGCCACCCGATTGTCAAAGTTGTTTTTTCGCGAGCCCTTAGACATGGTCATCTCATCGGATGCTCCTCTTGCGACAGCGATTGCCGTCGACTCGTTTTCGCGCTACACTTTTCAATATGAGCACCATTCAGGAAATCGAAGACGCCATTCGACGGCTTTCCCCAGAAGACCGCACGGCGTTGTGCGCGCGGATGGCGGAACTCGATGCGGCGGAATGGGACCGGCAGTTCGATGCCGACGTGGCCGCCGGGCGGCTCGACTCGCTGGCGGACGAAGCCCGCGAAGATCTGAAACTACGGTAACCAGCCGAGGCTCTCGATGACCACGATTCACGCCACTTACGAAAACGGCGTCTTCCGGCCGCGACAGCCGGTGGACCTGCCGGAGCATTGCGTTGTGGAGTTCGAGCCGCGAATCGTGACGCCAACGACCGACGCTTCCGAGGCGATCTACGAGGTGCTGTCGCGGCGATTTGCTTCCGGTGAAGCCGACGTGGCGGAGCGGCACAATGAGCATCAGCCATGACGAGCGATGCCGTCTTTCTGGATACCGTGGGCCTGATCGCGCTGTGGGACGAAAGCGATCAATGGCACGACGTTGCGGAGGCCGCGTTCCAATCGCTACGGTCCGCCCGCGCCGAGCTTGTGACGACGACGTTCATCCTTCTGGAATGCGGCAATGCCGCGTCGCGGCGTCCGTATCGCTCCGCCGTCGACGACCTGCGGGAGATTCTGGAAACGTCAAACGCGCTGCTCACGCCGACCGATGCCGACTGGGAATCCGCCTGGGCCGCGTACCGGCGAGGCGAAGCCGACCTGGCCGGAATCGTCGATCACGTTTCGTTCGCCGTGATGCGCCGCCTGGGCATCACCAGCGCCTTTACGAACGACCGCCATTTCGCTGCCGCCGGTTTCATGACGCTGTTCTGATGAAGAGGGAACTCGTTCCCGCCGGACGACTCGACTGGCTGGCGGATCAAGCGCGCGAGGACTTGAGATCCGGCCGCACACAGCGCTGCTGATGGCGCAACCAAATCGTAGGACGGATTGCCCATCCGTCCGTCCCCAAAGCAACAATGCACTCCGACGGATTGGCAATCCGTCCTACGAAACGCGGACTACGCCACCGCACTCGCCGGCAATAACTCGCCGATCCCTGCCACAAGCACCGTGCTCAGCTGCGTCGGGTCGTCTTCCGACGGCAGCGAGTAAGCCGGCAGGCCCAGGCTGCACAGCAGGGTGCCGAACAGCTCCCGCGGCGAGACGGGGCGGTCTTTCGGGGCGGAGGCGGTCGCGTCGCTGGCTCCCACGACCGCGCCGCCGGGGATGCCACCGCCGGCCAGCAGGGCCGACCAGACGCCCGGCCAGTGGTCGCGGCCGCCATCGCGGTTGATGCGGGGCGTGCGGCCGAATTCCCCCGTCGCCACGACCAGCGTCTCGTCGAGCAGGCCGCGGTCGGCGAGGTCGTCGAGCAGCGCGGCGGCCGCCTGGTCGAACTGCGGGCAGAGCACGTCGCGGTAGTCGAACAGCGTGCCGGGCGTCTCGGCCGATTTGCCGTGGCAGTCCCACGTCAGGTTGCCGGCCAGCTCGTCGAACAGGTTGACGACGACGCACCGCACGCCGGCTTCAACGAGTTGCCGGGCCTGCAAGCACAGCGCGCCGAACCGATGCCGGCCGTAACGCCGCCGGACGGCCTCTGGTTCCTGTTGGAGTTCAAGCTTCAGCTTGTCCGCCGTGCGTCCAGTGGGCATTTCATTCACATTGGACCAAGCTGAAGCTTGAACTCCAACGTCCGTAGTGATCGGGTCGAATTCCCTTCCCAGCATTCCCGCCGTCTGGCCGCGGTACATTGCCGAGCCGGTTTCGAGCAGCTTGGGCAGGACGACGTAGGCCGGCGCCCCGTCGCGCGGTCCGAGTTCCCGCGAGACGATCGAGCCGAAACTGGGGAAGCGTTCGTCGCGCCGGCTGAGCGTCCCCGTGTGCAGCAGTTGCAGGCCGGTTTCGTGAATCGCCGGCGCGTCGTGGCAGAGCGAACGCACGACGGCGAACCGCACGGCCCGCTCGGCGAGCTTCGGCAGGCCGTCGGCGAACGCCAGCCCGGGGACGGCCGTCGAGATGGCCCGCATCGGCCCGCGGATGTGCGGCGGGGCGTCGGGTTTGGGGTCGAACGTCTCCAACTGGCTGGCCCCGCCGGCCATCAGCAGGAAGATGCAGCTCCGCCGGTCCCCCGTTTCGTCGGCTTCGGCCAGCGCCTGGCGTTCGGCCATCGACAGCCCGACGACGCTCAACCCCCCCACGCGCAGAAAGTCCCGCCGCGACACGCCGCTGCCGGGAGTCTGTGATTTCGCAGGCATGGCGTCGATTCCTGTAGGTCCGGACGGCCCGTCCGGACCTCGGTGGGCCGATAAACGCCGCTTGCGGCTTAGCCCCGATTGGAACGCGAAGCGAAGCGCCGGCTAAGCCGCAAGCGGCAAGGTCCGGACGGGCCGTCCGGACCGACTGCATCCTATCCGCCCGGCGGTCGGCGTCGCAACCGGAAGCACTCAAGGGAGAAAACCGCGTCGCGATCCGGTACAATGCGGCTGTTGAAGCATCCGTTCCTTCAATCCGAGGGCCCCGGCATGAAGACTTTCCACTGGCGATTCTCCGTACTGGCTGCCTTGTTGTTCGCGCTGGCCGGCCCACCCGCGGCAGCATCCGCGAAGGAACCCGCCGCCGCGCGACCGGCCGACGCGAAGGACCTTCGGTTCACGCTCCGCTACCGCAAAGAGACCACTTCCGGCAGCGGGATGCACCACGCTCTGACGCGGACGGAATTCTGGAAGCCCGCGCAGACGGCGATCATCGTCTGCGACATGTGGGACCTGCATCACTGCAAGAACGCGACGCTGCGGGGTGCGGAACTCGCCCCGCGGATGAACAAGGTCCTTCAGGAAGCCCGCCAGCGCGGCGTGACGATCATTCACGCCCCCAGCAGTTGTATGGCGGCTTACAAGGACCATCCGGCCCGCAAACGGGCGCTGTCCACGCCGAAGGCGACGAACCTGCCGAAGGACATCTCAAGCTGGTGCTACAAGATTCCCGCGGAAGAAAAGGGGACGTACCCGATCGACCAGACCGACGGCGGCGAAGACGACGACCCGGCGGAGCACAAAGCGTGGGCCGCGAAGCTCAAGGCGATGGGCCGCAATCCCCGCGCGCCGTGGAAGACGCAGACCGCCCTGCTGGAAATCGCCGATCGCGACTACATCACCGACAACGGCGTTACGAACTGGAGCATTCTCGAAGCCCGCGGCATCAAGAACGTCGTCCTGCTCGGCGTGCACACTAACATGTGCGTTCTCGGCCGGCCGTTCGGCCTGCGGCAGATGGCGAAGAACGGGAAAAACGTCGTGCTGATGCGCGACATGACCGACACGATGTACAACCCGCTCCGCAAACCGTTCGTCAGCCATTTCACCGGCACCGACCTGATCGTCGAGCACATTGAGAAGTACGTCTGCCCCACCGTCACCAGCGACCAGTTGCTCGGCGGCAAGCCGTTCCGCTTCAAGAACGACAAACGCCCGCGGCTGGCGATCGTGATGTCGGAGAAGGAATACCGCACCAACAAAACCCTGCCGAAGTTCGCCATCGCGCAGCTCGGCAAGCATTTCAGCATCGAGCTGGTGCACGGCAATCTGAAGAACCACACGCTGCCCGGCGTGATCGAGGCCCTGAAAGACGCCGACGTGCTGTTCCTCAGCGTTCGCCGGCAGACGCCGAAGAGGGTTGAGCTGGCGGCGATTCGCAAGTTCATTGCGTCGGGCAAACCGGTGCTGGGCATCCGCACGTCGAGCCACGCATTCTGCCTGAAGAACGGCAGCAGCAAACCGTTCGCGGAGGGGCATGCCGCGTGGCCGGAACTCGACGCCGAAGTCTGGGGGGGCCATTACACCGGGCACCACGGCAACCAGTACAAGCCGGCGATTCGCGTCGCCGACGGGGCGGAGAAGCATCAGATCCTGTCCGGCGTGAAGTTCAACGGCTACCGGAGCGGCGGCTCGCTGTATCAAACCCGCCCGCTGGCCAAGACCACGAAAGCGGTGCTGCTGGGCCAGATCGAAGGCCACCCCGCCGAACCGGTCGCGTGGACGAACACACCGAAGACCGGCAACCGCACGTTCTACACGTCGCTGGGGCACGTCGACGATTTCAAGTCGCCGGCGTTCAACCGGTTCCTGCGGAACGCGGTGTACTGGGCGGCGGGGGCGAAGGTGAGCGACCGCGTGCCGCCGGGGTTCTGAATGTAGGTCAGGCTTTCCAGCCTGACCGGGAGGGCAATGTCGTGACCGAAATCGCGATGAAACCACAGGTCTACATCGAAACGACGATTCCGAGCGCTTACCACGAAACGCGCACGGAACCTGAGATGATCGCCAAGCGCGAATGGACGCGGCGTTGGTGGGACGATTGCGGTCCCGACTACGAGATGGTCACCAGCGGTGCGGTCATCGACGAGCTGATGCGCGGCGAGTATCCGCATCAGGCCAATGCGCTGCAATTGACCTCGCAGCTTACGCTACTGAAGATCGATGAAGCCATCGCCGACATCGCGCAATCTTACATCGACCATCAGGTGATGCCCGTCGATCCAACAGGTGACGCCCTGCACCTCGCGGTCGCCTCGTACTACCGATGTGATTTTCTGGTAACATGGAATTGCCGTCACCTGGCGAACGCCAACAAGTTCGCCCACATCCGCAGAATCAATGCGATGCTGGGATTATTCGTCCCAACACTGGTGACGCCCCTTGAATTGCTGGGAGAAGCGCCATGAAAGATGACCCGACGATCGACGCTATCCGACGGGCCCGTCACCAGATCTCGGCATCCGTCGGTCATGATCCTCGCAAACTCGTGGAATATTACCAGGAGTTTCAGAAGCAGTTTGCCGATCGCCTCAGAGGGTTCAAACCGCCAAAGTCGGCAAACACCGACGAGTCCGCTGCCTGATCTCAACGCATCCGCGTCACTCCTGACCGCCGGTAACGCCCCGGTTCCCCCGCGGCCGCCCCGTTGCCGTCCACCGTCCGAAACGGCGACGTCAGTTTTTCGCGCGGTTTGCGGCTTTCGTGGCTCGTCTGCGTCACGAATTGCGCGGTTTTGCGAGGCGGCAAGCGGGTCTCGTTCTGCAGGTACCGCACGAACTTCGCGCTGGCCCGGTTGATGATGATCACCTTGCTCGGCGCCCGCGGGTCGTCGAGGCGGCGGATGACGCAGATCACCTCCGCTTCGCCCGCCTTGCCGAAGACGTCGTCGACCCGCTTCAGCGGCGTGTCGCCGGCCGGCGCGGCGACGTCGGATTTCACGGCAGGGAATGGCCCGGACTTCCCATCGTCGGCTTCCGTACCGCGGGACGCACTCCCGCGGCGGAGGGGGACCTGCATCAGGGCGAGTTGCCGCTGGTCGATCTGGATTTCTTCCCGCGGCGACATCCCAGGGTTCTCAGACGAACCCTGGGATGTGGCCGAGGCGTCGGTGAAGCTGCCACGACGGTCACCGGCGTTGAACCGGCTCGACATCCCAGGGTTCTCAGAAGAACCCTGGGATGTGGGGGGTGACGTCGCGGCGGCGAGCTGCGTTTCGGGCGACTCGGCTTTCGAATCGCGTATCTGCACTTTCGCGTACTTCAGCAGCGCGTAAATCGGCCGCAGGCTGGCGTACAGGCCGCGGCGGTTTTTCGGCTCGGCGGCGAAGCAGACGCCGACCAGCCGGCCCGACTGGTCGAACAGGCCGCCGCCGGAGCGCCCCTGCTGCGGCATGCCGGTGCATTCCAGATTGCCGGGGCCGAGGTAGACGTTCACGCCGGTGACGCGGACGGCGATCTTCAACGGCCGGCTGCCCCCGCCGCAGCCGATGCCGACCAGCGAATCGCCGCGCTGCGGGCCGCCGTCCGGCGGGGCGAGCCGGGCGGTGGGAACGGGCTCGTCGTTGGCGATCGCCATCAGCCCGACGTCGGCTTTGAGGTCGTAGGCCAGGATTGTGCCCTTGTACGTGACGGCTTTGTTCCCTTCGAATCGGTCAACTTCGACGACGGCGTTCTTCGGCACGCCACGGAAAATGTGCCCGCACGTCAGCACGAGGCTGCGGCCGGCGCGGCTGTCGATGACGGTGCCGGAGCCGTAGTTGATCCCCTGCGAATCGCGGACGCGAATCCGCACGCTGGCGACCATCGGGTCGTTGGGAACGCTGCCGGCCGGTGGTTTGTCGGCCCCGTTGTTGTTGGCGCGGATGACGCTGGGGGGCGTTTTCCGCTCGGCGACGTCTTCCCTGTCGCGGGAAAACGGCAACTGGAACCGCTTGCGTTTCGCACGAATTTCATTGCGCTTCGGTGCGGGGTAGAGAGATTCGGGGGCGTCGGTCTCTCCGGTTGATTTCACGAGGGCGGCCGTGGGAATGCGGGCCATCATTCGCCGCATGGTCGTTTCGGAAATCCCCCCGGAAAGCCGCTGGGCTTCTTGGCCGTTGACGACGAGCACGAACGTGGGAACGGAATGCACTCCGAAGCGTTTCGCCAGCGCCGGTTCGCGGTCGATGTCGACGGTGCGAATGGGGAAGCCTTGCCGTTCGAGGCGTTCGACGACAGGTTTGACGCGTTGGCAGGGACCACACCACGTGGCGGAAAAATCGAGCAGCACACCTTGGTAACCGGGAGCGGCCGTGACGGCCGAGATCATCAGCAGGGCGGACAGGGTCATATCGGTTCTCCTGGGCGCGGCGGAACCGCGCCGGGCAGCGGAACGAGCGTTCCGATTGCGGGAAGAGGGGGGAGACGCCGGGAGCAAATGGACCGGGTGCGCCGCGATCGCGGAAGCGGGGCGGCCCCGGATGGATCCGCCGCCCCGCACTCGTCCAGAGGGGCGGCCCCGGATGGATCCGCCGCCCCGCACTCATCCAGAGGGGCGGCCCCGGATGGATGCGCCGCCCCGCACTCATCCAGAGGGGCGGCCCCGGATGGATGCGCCGCCCCGCACTCGTCCAGAGGGGCGGCGAATCGCCGGGGGCGCAATGAGCGAACGGCAACCATGCCGGCCTTGTATTTCTTACAAGTATCCGGAAATCCTTACAACAGCCGAATCCGTTCGACCGTCGCATTCGCAGTCCGGAGACGGAAAGCAACGTCCGATGGGGGGCCGCTGCTCCCTGCGTGGGTCGGCGGTGCGGAAGTGCAGATGCCGTGCCAGTGCCGGAGATGTTTCAGATCGTGAGTAGTGAGTGGTGAGTGATGAGTGGTCTGGAGCTGCGAGAGCACTCACCACTCAACCACTCACCACTCACCAAACTGGCATTGACAGGCGTTCGTCGATTGCCACGATGAACGAAACCGCCAATGGTTCACCTCGTCGCGAATCGCCATGTCGGATTCCTCGTTTCCTCCGGACACGCAAGCGCTGCTCCTCGACGTGGCCGCCGCGTCGCTGGCGCACGGGGTCCGCACCGGGGCGGCGCTGGAGGTGCTGGCGGAAGACTACCCGGAAGCCGTCCGCCGCGGCGGGGCGTCGTTCGTCACGCTGCGGATCGGGGCCGAGCTGCGGGGGTGCATCGGCAGCATGCGCGAGCAGTCTCCGCTGGTGGCGGACGTGGCCCACAATGCGTTCTCGGCGGGGTTTCGCGACCCACGGTTCTCACCGGTGACGGCCGACGAGCTCGACGCGCTGTCGATCAGCATCTCGGTGCTTTCGCCGCCCGAGCCGGTCGCCGTCGAATCGGAGTTGCAGTTGCTGGAACTGATGCGGGAGCAGGCCCACGGCTGGATCCTGCGGCTGGGCGATCGCCGCGGGCTGCTGCTGCCGGCGGTGTGGGAATCGATCGACGACCCGCGGGACTTTCTCGGTCACCTCAAGGCGAAGGCGCGTTTCGAGCCCGAATTCTGGTCGAGCGAGATCGTCGTCGAACGGTTCGCGGCGGAGAGTTTCGGCGGAGAGACGAGGAAGGTGGAATGCGGAGGGCGGAAGGCAGAAAGCGGATGACGCCGACCGGCTTTCCGCCTTCCGCAATTGTCTCACGTCGTCCAGGACTCCCCGGCCGATTCTGGCGCGCCCGCGGCGGCGTTCTTCCTGTCCTGAAGCAGTTCCCGCCACGTTTCCCGGTGGATCCGCAGCACCGTGAGTGCGCCGCGGACTTTTTCCGCGTCGTGCAGCACGCCGGCTTCGTTCAGGCTGCGGTACACGAAACCGAACAGGCGTTTGAGGTCGGCGACGAGTTCGGGGGCGTGCTCCGGGTTCAGCCCGCCGATCAGCTCGACGGTGAGCTCGCGGGCCCGGTTGAGGGCGAACCAGGCGGTCTCGAAATCGCGTTGCTCCAGCGCGGCTTCGGCGCGGGTCGCATGCCGGATCGCGCCGTCCACGACCATCAGATGCAGCTCTTCCGGCGGGGCAGTCAACACGCGGGCTTCGAGGTATTCGTCGATGGCTTGGGGCATGAGGGTTTTCCTTCGTAGGTCAGCCTTTCCAGGCTGACCGGGTGGCGATTCGGTCGTCGATGCGTGTCGGCGGCTTGGTCAGGCTGGAAAGCCTGACCGACGGGTCAATTCAAAACCCCCTTCCCGACCGTCGCCACCTGCAGCGGGGCGATGGCGGCGATCGCGTTCTGCTGGGCGGTCAGCGCACCCAGAATGTTCTCCATGTTCGCGAACTGGCGGAGCAACCGCTCCTGGTGCACCAGCAGTATCGCCTCGAGGTCGCCGATGCGGTCGTTGATCGAATCGACCCGCTGCTGCAGGGTGTTCCCGTCCCGCGCGAACGCGCCGGTCGTGGGGGCGGTCAAGGCGTCGAGGGCTTCCTTCGCGACCGCCGCGAAACCGGTGTCGTCGGCGGAAAGGAACGTTTCCACATCGGTGCGATTGGCGGTAAGCACGCTGTCGAGCTTCTCGGTGTCGAGTTCGAGGGTCCCGTCCGACCGCGTGCCGACGCCGAGGTCCCGCAGCGATTTGATCGCGCCAAAACCATTGAACCGCCGCGAAATGAGGTTGTTCAGCCGGCTTTGCGCCCGTAGCACGATCCCCTGTCCCTGCAGGATGCCGCGCCGCTCGGTTTCCGGATCGAATTTCGTCTGCTCGCGGGCGGCGTTCACGAAGGCGTTGAAGCCTTTGATGAAGCTCTGCAGCGCCTCTTCGATCGGCGCGTCGTCGCGGGTGACGTTCACCTCCGCCGGCGCGCTGCCGGCGCGGAGGGTCTGCACGTCGATGCCCGTCACCGCGTCGGGAAACGAGTTGTTCGCCGAGGCGATCAGAAAACCGCTCGAGGCGTCGTCCCCCACGCGGAGCAGAGCGTCCTGCCCTTTCGAGGTCGTCGCGAGGCCGAGATTCAGGCCGGAATCGTCGACGACCAGTCGCCCGGCCGACCCGCTCGCCGTCGCGTTCAGCACGAGTCGAAATGCATTGAACGCCGAACCGTCGTTGAACACCGACGCCGACACGAACCCCTCGGCGTCGTTGATCTTCCCGACGACGTCGTCCAGCGTGTCCCCGGCTTCGACGTTGATGATCGCGGCGAAGCGGCTGCTGATCCGCTGTTTGCCGTCGCTCCCCGTGACGGCGTCCCCCAGCAGCCGCAGGTCGGCGGCGGTGTCGGAGTCGACGTCTTCGACCCGCAACGTTCCCGTGCCGCCGGCGTTGTCGACGAGGACGAACCCGTCCCCCGTCTCGTTCAGCTCCGCGGTAACCTGCACGATCGTGGAAAGGTTGATCCGTTGCAGCACGTCGCCGATGTTTTTCACCGCCGAACTGATGTCGATCAGGTCGGAATTCCCCGCCGAGTCGATGATCCGAATCTTGCCCGGTGTCACCCCGCCGCCCCCCGGAGCGTACTTCTCCAGCGACGAGGCGCCGTTCAGCCGCCGCAGATTCAGCGAGCCGCTGTCGACGGAGTTCTGCGCGGCGTCGACGGCGATGTTGAGCTGCGCGGCGAGCGTGCTGCCGCCGACGTCGGCGACGACCAGGTTGTTCGCCGTCGAGCCGGACGTGTCGACGATCTCGATGCCGGTGCCGACCGAATTGACGCGGGCCGTCAGTTGCAGCTTCGTCCCGCCGCCGGTGACGGCGGAGTTGATCGCGGCGAGAACTTCGTCGAGCGATTCGGCCTCGGTGAGGTCGACTGTGGCGGAATTCCCCGCGCGGTCGGTCAGCGCGAGCTGCCCCGGTGAGTCGATGCCCTGCCCGCCGCGGAGATTGTGCAGCAGCACCGAGTCGATCCCCGCCAGCAGCCGCCGGCCGGTGATCGTGTTTCCCGAAGCGGCGACGTCGATCCCCAGTGCACGGACGACCGACGTGCCGTTGACGTCCTCCGCCCGGAACGTTTCCGCCGAGCCGCCCGTAAGGTCGGTCAGTTCGAGCCGGCCGTTGACGAGGGCGGCGGAGACCTTGCCGGCGTTGTCCGCATGATCGTTTATGGCGGCGACGACGTCGTCGAGGTTGAAGGCGTTGTCGAGGTTGACGTCGAGCTGCGTGCCGTCGCCGGCGATGATGCGAATGTCCGGCGCTCCGTTCAACCGCCGGAGGCCGTTCCCGTCGTTGATCTGATCGAGCGTGAACGCGCCGTCGAGGACGAACACGTCGTCGCCGTCCAGCGTGTTTCCCGCGACGGACTTCGCGATCCCCAGATCGGCGGCGGTGGTCGTGCCGCCGACGTCGGAAACGCTGAGCGAACCTCCGCCGCCGCTGCTATCGGTGAGGATGAGCCGGCCTCCCAGCGTCGACGCGGTCACCGAGATCGCGGCGATGTCATTGATCGCGGCCAGCACGTCGTCGACGGTAAAGGCGTTTCGCAGGTCGACGTCGGCGACGTTGCCGGCGCGGTCGGTGATGCGAATCACCCCCCGCTGCACGCCGTCGCCGGCGTTCAGCGCGTCGAGCCGCGTCGGTCTGACGAGCTGCCCGCCGTTCTGGATCACCAGCGTTCCCGTGCCGATCGCCTGCTGGTCGGCGTTCGCGAACCCCTTGCTGAGCGCCTGAAACGTCGACGCGCGGCGGATCGTCTGGAAGTGGTAAATCCCCGGCTGCGCGTCGTCTGCGGCCTTCGCCGTGAGCTGGGCTTCGTCGGAATTCGTGACGGTGAATTTCGAGAAGGTGGCGGCGTTCCCCAGGTCCTGCACCGAGGTCGACAGCGTCAGCAGGTTGGCTTCGAGAGCTTTCAGCGCGGTATTGACCGCGGTCAGCCCCGACGCCCGCTGCTGCAGGCGGGCAATCGGCGCACGCTGCAACGCGATGAGCTGCGACACGAGGGAATTCGTGTCGATCCCGCTGACGAGGCCGATTCCGGAGCGAATGCTGCCCATGAGGCGAAAGCGGAAAGCGGAACGCGGAAGGCGGAAGGCGGAAGGCGGAAAGCCGACGAACGGAGCGTCCGCGCAGGAATTGCCGCGCAATGCTCCCTGCGGAAGAGATCGGACCGCCGCGAACGCCGGCTTGAGACAAACGCCCGCGGGGAGACTGTAGTGGTCGCACGGATCGTTCGCGCGCGAATCAGCCGGGTCACCGGAACAGCGGCTTGTACGTCTCCGCGCAGTACAGGCGGAACGTCACTTCGCGGAAGTACTCGAACGGGCCAGCTTTCTTCACGCCGGCGACCAGCGAGGCAATCTGCACCTGCGACTGGAACGCCGCGATGCTGGCCAGCTTCCGGCCGAAATGTTCGTCGTCGGAAACGACTTCGAGATTCGGCGGCTCGCTGAAATCGCAGTAGACGGCCATTTCGTAAACCTTCGGCACTTCCAGCAGCGGCGGGCCGAGTTCGGGCCAGATCGCGCCGGCGGCATGAAACAGGCTGATCATCAGCTCGCCGTGTGTGATGCGATGGTCCGGATGCAGGTCGGTCGGCGTGGGGACGAACACGCGGGCCGGGCGGTGCTTCCGCAGCACGTGCGTCAGCGAGTTCTGCAGGCCGACGGAACCGCACATCGCGGCGCCCGAAGGAACCTCGTTGTCGCGAAGCGGCGCGAAACGGCGGCCGGCAAACTCCATCAGCCCCCCGTCGGGAAATCCGAGGTTCGACACAGCCCGCGGGCCGATGCCCAGCGTCTCGAACGAAGCGAGAGTTTCCCGCCAGCGAATGTCGCAGATCGACTCCCGCTGGTCGTCGCGGCAATATCCCTGCCGGCCGTCGGTAACAATGATCGCTTGCAAGTCGACCCCTGACTCGACGGCGGCCTGCATCAACAGCCCGCCGCCGATGCACAAGTCGTCGTCGTGGGGACCGACGAACAGCCAGCATTCGCGCGACAGCTCACCGGCGTGCATCAAGTCCGCGAGATCGGCGGTGCGCCTCAGTTTTTCGTCGGGCCCGCGGCGGGTGAACTGGAACGGGGTTTCCAATCCGGGCGGCCGAGCCGCTGCGACCAGTTCGGCAGATTCCTGAAGCATGGCGAGCGAAACCGGGGAATTCTGAAATGAATGACAGGCAACCGCTTCATCGAACATCTTAACCGTTTCGACGGTGCCACACAAAATCTGAAATCTTCAATATCCGAATCGGATGTGCCCGATCCTGCGGAGTGCAGGCGGAATCGACATCGCCCCCCTGGATTCACCAAGCCGCGGGACCGGCCGATCGACCATTCCAGCCTGACACGCTGCGATCGCCGTGCCGCGCCCACCGATTGATCTTCCGTCGAAGATCAACGAGATCGTCACCCACGTCGAGCCGCTTCCCGCGGAGGCGGCTTCGCTGGGAACCGCCCGCCTGCTTGTGCCGATTGGAATTGCGACCGATAATTGAGGTGCACTGAATGTCAACCGCATCCCTCCGTTCTCGCCGTAATCCCCGCCCATGTCCCCGCACCTCGCCCACACCCGCCTGCTCACCCGCCGCCACTTCCTCAAGCACAGCCAGGCCGGGCTGGGGGCGCTGGCATTGAGTTCGCTTCTCGGGGATGCAGCATTCACCGCGCCAACGCGCAAAGCCGCGAACCCGCTGTCGCCGAAGAAGCCGCACTTTCCGCCGAAAGCGAAGCACGTCATCTACCTGCACATGGCCGGCTCCCCGCCGCAACAGGAGTTGTTCGACCACAAGCCGGAACTCGAAAAGCACAACCTGAAACCCTGCCCCGATTCGCTGCTGGCGGTGCTGAAGAAGGAGCGACTGCCGTTTATCGACCTGAAGCGCGGCCGGCCGAAGCTGCTCGCCTCGCCGTACAAGTTCGCGAAGCACGGCGAATGCGGGATGGAGATCGGCTCGCTGTTGCCGCACTTCAGCCGGCACGCCGACGACGTCTGCCTGGTGCGGTCGATGTTTACCGACCAGTTCAACCACGCCCCGGCGCAGTTGCTGCTCTACACGGGTTCGCCGCGGTTCGGTGGGGCGTCGATGGGGTCGTGGACGGTCTACGGCCTCGGCTCGGAGAATGAAAACCTGCCGGGGTTCGTGGTCCTCATCAGCGGCGGGACCGACCCCAGCGGCGGGAAGAGCCTGTGGGGTAGCGGGTTTCTGCCGTCGGTCTACCAGGGGGTGCAGTGCCGAACGGTCGGGGAGCCGATTCTGTACGTCAACAACCCGCAGGGCATGTCGCGCGACGTCCGCCGCCGCAGCCTCGACGCGCTGAAGACGCTCAACGAGCTGGAGCTGCGGGAATTCGGCGACCCGGAGACGCTGGCCCGCATCAACCAGTACGAGTTGGCCTTCCGCATGCAGATGGCCGTCCCCGAAGCGATGGACATGGCCAAAGAGCCGAAGCACGTGCACGCCGCCTACGGGACGCAGCCCGGCAAGGAATCGTTCGCCAACAACTGCCTGCTGGCCCGCCGGCTGGTCGAGCGGGGCGTGCGGTACGTGCAATTGTTCCACTACGGGTGGGACATGCACGGCACCGGCACGGGGAACGACCTGATCACCGCGCTGCCCAAGCAATGCAAAGAAGTCGACCAGCCGATGGCGGCCCTGCTGAGCGACCTCAAACAGCGCGGGCTGCTGAACGACACGCTGGTCATCTGGAGCGGCGAGTTCGGCCGCACGTCGCTGAACGAAGAACGCGGCGGGTCGAAGTTCCTCGGCCGCGACCATCACCCGCACTGCTTCTCGATCTGGATGGCCGGCGGCGGCGTGAAGGGGGGCCAGACGATCGGCAAAACCGACGACCTGGGCTACTTCATCACCGAAAACAAAATCTCGATCCACGACCTGCAGGCGACGATCCAGCACCTGCTCGGCTTCGACCCGCACAAACTCCGCTACCCGTACCAGGGTCTGCAACAGCGGCTGATCGGGCCGACGGATGAGCCGCGGGTGCGGAAGGAGTTGCTGGCGTGAGGCGCGGGCTGGGGTCGGGTGTCCAGAATTCAATTTTCCGGTCACCGTTTTCTGTGCGCGAATCGCTCGACGGAAAATTGAATTCTGGACACCCGACCCCTTCCCTACCGACGCGATGACAGACCCCGCGAAACCGCCTCTCGTCTATCTGCCGGGGCTGGACGGCACCGGGCGGTTGCTGTTCCGGCAGGACGATCTCTTCCATCACTACGACGTCCTCTGCGAATCCTATCCGCAGGACCGGCCGCAGACGTATGAGGAGCTTGCGGACACCGGAGCGGCCCACGTGCGGGTGCGATGGGGGGAGCGACCGGTGATTGTCCTCGCCGAATCGTTCGGCGGGGCCGTCGCGTTAACGTTCGCGCTACGGCATCCGGAACTGGTCGAGCGGATGGTGCTGGTCAACACGTTCGCCCGGTATCGCGGGCGGGTGCAAATTCGGCTGGCGTCGTTCTTCGGGCGATTCCTGCCGCGGAAGCCGAGCCATCCGGCGACGCGGCCGCTCCGCAGCGTGTTCTTCTTCTCGAAAGCCATTCCGAAATCCGAGCGGGACGAGTGGTGGAGTCGCACGGAAGACGTCCCCATGCAGGCGTTCGGCTATCGCCTGCGGCTCATCGCCAACCTCGACCTGCGCCCGCGGTTGCCGGAGATTCCGTTTCCTGCTCTCGTCATCGCCGCGCCGGACGACCGCGTCGTCTCGCCGAAGGCCGGCCGTGAACTCGCGCGGCTGTTGCCGAACGCGCTTCTCGTCGAGCCGCGCGTCGGGCACGGGGCGATGATTCACCCGGCGATCAACATTGGTGAGATGCTGGCCGACCCGGCGTTCTGGACGACCGCTGCAACGACGGTTGATCAAGCCGATCGATAAAGGCCCTCACCGCTGCGGCAGAAACGGAAACAGCCGGCGGATTTCTTTCTCGTTCGCCTGGCGTCCGTCTTCTTTCAGACGCTTCCGCCGTCCATGACTCAACGCGACCGCCGCGCGTGCAGTTCCGGCAACGACGTTTTCAGTCTGGCGATGCCGGCGGGGGTGACGGCGGTGTCCGCTACGTTCAGCGAGCGGAGCTTCTTCAGACGCTTCAGGTGCTGGATTCCCGGGTCGGTGATGCGCGTCTCGTTCGCCGACAGCGTTTGTAAATTGTACAGTGTCGCCAGTTGCCGCAGGCTCGCGTCGGTGATCTTCGTGCGGCTGAGATTCAGCGTTTGGAGTTTCTCCAGCCCGGCCAGGTCCGCGACGCCGTCATCGGTGACGTTTGTGCCGGCCAGCGACAGCCAGCCGAGCTTCTTCAACCGCTGCAACTCCGTCAAGCCGCGATCGGAGAGTCGCGTGCCGTCCAGTAACAGTTTTCCCAGGTTCGAGATCGCGGCCAGTTGCTTCGCTCCTTCGTCCCCGACGGCCGTCTGCGACAGGTCGATCCCGGTCAGTTTCGGAAAAGACCGCAGGTGGCGCATTCCGGCGTTCGTAACCCGGCTGCCTTTCAGCGAAACGTGTTCCAGCCCGCGCAAAGACGTGACCGACTTCAGGCCGGCGTCGCCCACGCTCGTGTCGATCAGCCGCAGGTTGTACAGCTTCGTCAGCCCTTTGATGTGTCTCAGCCCGGCGTCGGTGATGTTGCGGCCGGTGAGCGTGAGCGATTGCAGCTTCGCCAGACCGCTCAGATGCCGCAGCCCGGCGGCCGTTACCGCGGTGTTGTTCAACTCGAGCAGGGACAGGTTTTTCATGCCCGCGAGATGCCGCAGCCCCGCGTCGGTGGCCTGCCGGCCTTCGATGTAGAGATGATCGACCTTCGACAGCGCGACGACCTGCTTCAGGGTTTCATCGTCGATCCTGGCCCGCCGCAGGTTCACGAACTTGATCCAGCCGACCTCGTCCTTGTGCAGATCGGCCCCGAGTTTTTTCAGCGCGCGTTCGATCTTGGCCTCACCGGTGCGAAAGCGTTCCAGCGTGACCAGCGTCTGCCCGCTCCCCTTGGGCGTCGCGAATTCGCGCGGCCGCGGCGTGCCGGGGCCGGCGAGGCACCAGGTGAGCTTTTCGCCGTCGAGCTTGTAGATGCCCTTCATCGTCCACGCATCGGCCCCGCCCTTCAGCGGAACGACAGTGGCGCCGGGTTTTGCCAGCACGGCTGCGTCGAGCGGGTCGAGCGCCAGGTCGATCTCTCTGGGATCTTTGCCGGAATCGAGCTTCGTCAGCCGCGTCGTGCGAACCGCACGACCGATGCGCAGGCTTCACGAAAGGAATAACGCTTTGTCCTTGCGTTCGATGGAGATGATGTCCCCCACCTTCTGGCCGATCTGCGCCGGCGAGGGTCTCCCATCGAGCCGAACCGAACGCACGATCCACTTGTCGAGCAGCCGTTCTTCCTCGACGGCCGCCGACGTCGTTCCGCCTTTTCCGGCGGAATACAGCGGCGACGCGAGACACAGCAAAAACACGATCGAAAGGCAACGCATGACGGTCCTCCGGCGGGGTTCCACGGTGGTGGTGATTATACCGGCTTCCGTCCGAGTCGCGCGTAACAATTCCGTCACGATCGATCGTCGCGGCGTCACCGCTGCGGCAGAAACGGAAACAGCCGCCGAATCTCCTTCTCGTTCGGCTGCCGGCCGTATTCGCAGATTTCGAAGGCCTCGGCGTACTTGATCTGCTTCGCCCGGTCCTTGCCGTACCAACGGACGAGGGCGTCGCGGTGATTGCGCGCCTCGGACGACTGGCGGCGGTCCCAGCCTTTCCGCAGCCATTGCAGCCGCAGTTTGGGCTGCGACTCGGGGGGGACGCGGCTGAGGTGCTCCTCGCTGCCGCCGGCGCCCCCTTCATACGCCTGCGAGACGATCTTGTCGATCGCCCGCAGCTTGCGGTCGAACACGTCGTCGACGGCGACGGCGATGTCGGCCCGGAAGGGGTACGGCTTGCGAAACCGGTCGCTGGAAAACAGAAACACCGGGTTCGTCTTCAGGTGCGGCGTGTCGGGGCAGAAGAACGGCACGGTCACCATGAACGCCGCATCCTGCACCAGCACGCCGACGTAGCGGTGGTCGGGGTGGTAGTCCCACGGCCGGTGCGAGATGACGATATCGGCCTTCCACCGGCGAATCAGCCGCACGATCTTCTGCCGGTTTTCCAGCGTTGGCATCAGCTCGCCGTCGTGAATGTCGAGCACTTCGGACGTCGTGCCGAGCACTTTCGAGGCGGCCTTGACCTCGGCGGTGCGGCGTTTCGCGAGCGGTCCGCCGGCCATCCGCCAGTGGCCGATGTCGCCGTTCGTCACCGAAACGAGCTTCACGTGGTGTCCCAGCGCGGCCCATTGGGCGGCGGTCCCGCCGCATTTGTACTCGGCGTCGTCGGGATGCGCGCCGAAGACGATGATGCGGAGCTTGCCGTCGGGTTTGGGTTGTGCGGCAGCGATGGTCGCGTCGTTGAAAGTGAACGATAGCGCGAACGCGGCGAGAAGTGGAGCGAAGCGAATCGGACGGATCATTGTGGTGATTTCCTCAATGGGGTGGGCTTGCCGACCCGAGTTCAAAGATCCGGGCGCCACGATCGCCATCCGAGGCCGCGGCGAAGATCCTGCCCTCTGTGGAGGCCGAGATTGCCGAGATCGGATGGGCCGATGGCTTCAAGCGGTGGCTGGCGACGATCTTGCCAGTGGGAATCTCAACGAGTTCCACCGAGGGTTTGGACGTGCTGACAGCCAGCAGCGTTTTCGATTTCCGCCGCACCAAAGCGAGCGGGGATAACATTCCCTTCAGCACCCGTTCGCGTTTCCAGGCGGCCGTGTTCCAGATGACGACGGAATCTTTCGTGGCGGTGATGAGCCGCTCCCCGGGCGCGAAGATCGCCGGAGAGCCGGCGTCCAGCTTTCGATGTGCCTTTCGTGCTGTAAGGTCCCAAACACGAACTTCGTATGCATACCCCGCGGCAATCCGCTTTCCGTCCGCGGAGAAATCCAGCGACCACACCGGATTGTCCGGCGGAGCTGCTCGGCCGACAAGCGTGAGGTTCAACTCCACGTTCCACTTCACCGCCGGCCTGACCAGCTTGGCGGCAGGGATCGGTTTCGGCGCGGGGCGATCATCTTTTTTTCCTTTCACGCCACCGAAACTGTGCTTGAGCTTTCCCGTCTTCGCTTCCCAGATTTCGACTCCGCCGTGATAGCCGCCGGCTGCGATCAATGATCCGTCGCGCGATACGGCCACGCTGTAGAGCGGGCACGGATAACCGACGACTCGGGCCTGGCCGGTTTTCAGCACCTGCTTCGTTCTGCCCGACGCCGTGTCGTTGACCCGGACTGTCCCATCCGAACCAGCGGAGATCAGGCTCTTGCTGTCGGGGGAGAACACAACTGCACCGACGACGCCGACGTCGATCGGCTTCATATCAAAAGCCCCTTTTCGGTGGTCCCTGAACCAGCGGATGAATTTGCCGGTCGACGCGTTCCACAGTTCGACGCCGATGCCCGCCGTCCCCACCCACTTGCCGTCAGGAGAGACCGCCAAGCCGCTGATTCCGCCGAATTCACGGTCTTGAAGCCGCCACGACTTCTCCGGTTGAGTTTGGCCAGCCGTCCGATCGGCGCTAGCCGAAAGTACGAAGGCGATGGTCACGATCGAAGTGCAAATGTGATTTGTCACAGTCGCTCAACTCTCCCAACGGCAGAGAATGGAAACACCCTCGATACACTACGCGTCGATCGACGAACCTGCCGGCTTCGATTCATTCTTCTGCTTTGATTTCCGCCAACCAGCGCCAGCCACCTCATCAATTACCCTACCAGACCATCATACTCGGCGTGCGTCCCGATCCAGAACCAGACGATGTCGGTGGCGTCCTCCACGGCGAGCGCTCGATAGTGCAGACCCACCCGCACCGACCAGAGACTGCCGACCTTCTTGAAGTGCAGCGAGGGATGCCGCGGATCCTGCCGCAGCATTTCGTAGCAACGGTCGGCCAGTTGGCGAACCTCTTCCGGCAATCGGCGATAACAATGCCAGAAATCGGGAGTGGCGCGATGGTTCACAGGTCAGTGCAACGCCCTTCGTGAAGGTCTCGCAGGGCCTTGTCGGCCAATGCATCAAGCCGCCCGGCGGCGACGTCCGCTTCGAACTGCCGGTCCCATGCCTCGGCATCGAATTCAGCGAACCAATTGCGAAACGCCGCCAATTCCTCGGAGGGGAGTTGACGAACGGCGCTTTCAATTTCTTCAACGGTGCTCATAGAGCCGGTGAACTCCAGAATCGTTCCCAGTGGATTCTCTCATCCATTTTCCACCGCGGGCATCGCACGTCAACAGGAATCGCTGAGACATGCCCACTGCCGACCCGTCACCACGCATCTTGAGTTTTCCACCCCGAGACCCCTTCTGAGCGCAGCTAAGCCGTAAGCGGCGTCACTTGGCGAACCGCAGCGAATACAGGTCCGCGTTCTTCAGCACGAACCGCAGCCGGACCGGTTTCCCCGCGCGTTGGCCGACGTTCGCGCTGCCGCAGTGCGGACAGCTCAGCGACTTCCCGTCATGCCGCGCCCGCAACACGATGCCTCCGTCCTGATTCCGGATCGACTGATGCTTGTAGCCGCGAATCCCCAACGCCCGATACAATACGCTCGTGGACATGCCGGTCTCCCTGATCCTGGTGGTTGTGCAAAACCCAAGATCAAACCGGCATTTCCACGTTTTTCAAGGGCGCGCTCATAGAAACTCGGAGAACCGTTTTTTTGTCATCAGTTTTTCTGTCATCAAAGGCAGCTCTAATGGCCAATTCTCCTGACGGCCTCCGTGCGACGAAATCATTCTGCCGCAAAATGATTCTGCCAGATCCTCATTCTTACTGAAATCCGCGCGATTCCGCTCGATCAGCGTTGATCCGCGTACCATTCCCGCTTGCCCGCGCCACCCCTCACCGTTAGCATTCTACCGGCGCAGCGCCGCGACGAAACGCCCTCCGCCCCGCACCGTCGGGACGGAAAACACCGGCGCAACACGCATGCCCAGCGAAAAACTCCGGCGGCGGATCGTCGTCGAAGCCGCACGGCTGATGTACCAGCGGCAGGAATCGGAATACTACCGGGCCAAGATGAAGGCGGCCCGCAAGATCTGCCGCGGGTGGGTCAAGCCGTCCGATCTCCCCTCCAATGCCGAAATCCGCGACGAAATTCTGCGGTTCGCGCAGCTCTATGAAGGGGACACCAACGCCGAGAAGCTCCGCGACATGCGGATCGAAGCCCTGCGCGTGATGCGGCTGCTGGAGCATTGCCGGCCGAAGCTCATCGGCAGCGTGCTCACCGGGCACATCCGGCACGGATCGGACATCGACATTCACGTGTTTGCCCCTTCGTCCGAAACGGTCATCGCCGTCCTCGAACAGCAGGGGATGGTCTACGAACTGCAACGCAAGCGGGTCCGCAAGTTGGGCGAAGAACGGCTCTTCACGCACATCCACGTGCAGGACCGTTTCCCCATCGAAATCACGCTCTACTCGCCCGACAAGATCGGCTACGTCTTCAAAAGCTCGATCACCGGCAAGGCGATGGAAACCGCGACGCTCCCGGAGCTGGAGCAACTCATGGCCGAGGAATACCCGGACCTCGCCCTCGACGAAGAATCGTTGGAAGCGGAGAGCCGGGTCGACCGCTTTCAGGTCTACCGGGCGCTGCTGCTGCCGCTGGCCCGCATTCGCGAGGACCGCCGCCATCACCCGGAAGGAGACGTGCTGCACCACAGCCTGCAGGTCTACGAGCTGATGGCGGGCGAACGTCCCTACGACGAAGAGCTGCTGTTGGCCGCCCTGCTGCACGACGTCGGCAAGGGGATCGACCCGAAGGACCACGTCAACGCCGGGCTGGAAGCGCTCGACGGCTTCATCACCGAGCGCACCGCGTGGTTCATCGAGCAGCACATGGAAGCGCACAAGGTCCGCGACGGCAGCATCGGCGCGCGGGCCCGGCGACGGCTGGCCGAGTCCGACGACTTCGAAGACCTGATGCTGCTGGAAGAATGCGACCACCTCGGCCGCCAGGCGGGAGCGGACGTGCCGGATTTGGACGATGCGCTCGACAGCATCCGGGACATTTCGCGGCTGTACTCGTAGGACGCCCGTTTAGCCGCAATACCGTTCAAGTTATCATAACAACCGTGTCCTCAAAGGCTTTCGCCAGCGGCGGTCGGCGGCGGTGTTCGGGGCGGGCTTTGGGCCATTTCGACATCTTGCGTTTGATGACGCGGGGGTTGATGCGGTTGCGGCGGGGGCCGATGTTTTCCGTTCCCATCTCGGCCAGCAGCGCTTGGTACCAGT
>Ga0268386_10000327_pt1 | contig 29357 bp, 24 predicted proteins | sample RVTome_15_FD_200260 | JGI IMG/M metagenome (GOLD analysis project Ga0268386, IMG submission 200260) | Soil microbial communities from uranium-contaminated site in the Upper Colorado River Basin, Wyoming, United States - RVT150D86... ... | reverse complement strand
CCGGTGACACCAGCACCTCGCGGTGCTGTGCCCCGATGGCCTTGGCGGCGAGACGGGCAAAGTGGAATTCGTTCGCCGCGGCTTCACGGAAACCCACGGAAAACGTCTGAACCGGGCCATCCACGCGAGACGCCATCAGCGCTGCAAGTGCGGTCGAGTCGAGTCCGCCGGACAGAAACAAGCCCACCGGCACATCGCTCACCAGGTGGCTCTGCACGGCATCTTCCAAGCCTTCGCGCACTTCCGCGACCTGGTCGTGATAGGACTTGGCGGAATCCGCACGGGCCACGGGTGGCTGCCAGTAACGCCGGATTTGGAAGCCATCCGTCGCGGACCAGGACAGCGTGTGGCCGGGCATCAACTTACGCACGCCCTCGAAGAAGGTCGCGTCCCCGGCAACGTAGCGGGAGGCAAGGTACTCGGGGAGTATGGCGCGGTTGAAAACCGGGTGGCTTGTGCTGCCCGCCAGCAGAGCCTTGATCTCGGACCCAAACAGCAACTCCGTGTCGTTGATCGAGTAATAAAGCGGCTTGATTCCCAGCCGGTCGCGGGCGAGGAAGAGCCGTTGGCGGGGTCCATCCCAGATCGCGAAGGCGAACATGCCGCGCAATTGTTCGACGCAGCTTTCGCCGAACACTTCGTAGGCCCGCAACACCACTTCGGTGTCTGAGTCCGTCCTGAAGGCACAGCCCCGCCGCACCAGCAACTCACGCAATTCCCTGAAGTTGTAGAGTTCGCCGTTGTAAGTAATCCAGATGTCGCCTGCGGGATTGCTCATCGGTTGGTGACCGCCGGCCAGGTCGATAATCGACAAGCGCCGATGCGCGAGCCCGATCGGGCCGCTCACCACCAAGCCGGCGCTGTCGGGCCCCCGATGCAGGAGGCTCTCGCGCATGGCCAGCAAGCGACGCTCCTCGACGCCAGCCCGGGGATCAAATTTCAATATTCCAGTGATGCCACACATGTCGATATACCGTTTTGAACGAAGACTTCGTGGTCTTCGATGAAGTAAGTGTCCTGCTGCCCGGCTGCCACGGTTACCGCGGCGACCCTCCCGCCTTCAAGGCCGCCCTCAGTACTGCCTGCAGTGCCGGCCTCAATCAGCGCCGCCACTGCGGGGGCACCTGCCCCGGGATCCGAAAGCGGGTACAGCAATGTGACGATGCGGATCGGCAGCATCGCATCCGCGCTGAAGGTCACTGCCGGGGCAGGAATCCTTTGTCCGTAATTGGGGGAATACCAGCCCGCGGGCGGCGCCAGTTGACCTCGGGCAATGGTCGCGGCGAGCGGAACACTGGAAAAGGCCTTGATCAGCAGCGCGCTGCCATTTCCGCGTGCCCGCACCCAACCATCGCCTTCCACCTCGACCGGCATCGGGGCGAACTGGTAACGCAGATCGATGCGATGTTTCGCTCCTCCGCTCAGGTCGTCGATGATCAGCCAGTAGCGCGAGTCGGCAAACAGCACCCGCCGACGGTGAATGACCGGATCCTCAAGGGAACTCCAGGCATCATGCTCGGCTTCGGCCAGACAGTGACCCGGCAAGGACATGCAGTTCAGCAGCCGGGCCGAAGGCCTGCCGTGCCAGGAGAATGGACCATCCGGCTCGGCCTGCCCGCGTCCATCGACCGTTACCGTGCTGTGCGCCTGGCTGCTGCGGAAAAACCGGCGCCAGGCTGCGTCCGCCGTGTAGCAGAAGGTGCCTGCATCGACCAGAAAGTTTTCGCCCCAGGCGCTGCACTGAACACTCAGCAGGTCGGCGTGGCCATGGCCGCCGCTGACGCCGCAGCCCAACGGGCCGGTATCGAATATCAACTGGTGCGCCCGCTCATCCCAGCCGCTGCGCATCACCACGTATCCGCCTTCGCGAAAGCAACTGAGTGCCGCTGGAGGTGGTGGCGACCGCTGCAGGCCCAGCCACGGATTTGCGTCTGGCGACGAATGACCAGCCAGCGCTTGCGAGCCGAGCAACCAATGGGTTTCGAGCGCGTCATCCGCGCCATTGGCCCTATTTCTGGCCGCCTGGGCGAAATGCGGCTTGCCCAAGAGCACCGCTGTGGTGACAAAAAGTCCCCGGTAATCACCCGGCTCGCGCCGGACCAGTGGCAACAACCATCCTCCGTCTGCATCGCCGATTTGCGGCACGGTCCCGTCCGGGCGGCGCACCTGGAGCAGGAATTCGATCATCTGCCCGAGACAGGTCCTGACGCTGGCCGGCACCACGACTTGATTGCGCTCTGCCAGGATGAGGAAGTGCAGGTACATCTCCACCGTGTAGTACTGGTAGCGGGTGGACTGCTCGAAATACACACCGCCGGGAAGTACCTGGCGATCCAGCTCCGCCACCAATATTTTGTGCCCGAGTTGCTTCCAGCGCCTCGCACCTTCCAGTTCAGGCAACAGCGTGCCGGCATAGAACAGCCCCAGGGCCTCGCCGGTGAGATGGGTGTTGGGCGAGAAATATCGGGACAGATTGCGTTCCACGTAGCGTGCATGGGCCTGGATCCACCCCAGCATTTGCAGAAACAGTTCAGGGCTGAACGCGGCCGCTCCGCGAAACAGGTTCAACGCCCAACACCACGAGATCATCCGCAGCGCGACTTCCAGCGAACTGGACCAGTTCATGCCGAAGCCCGGAGGATTCGCGTTCATCCAGTGGCTCACCTGCCGGGCGAAAGCCTCGGCATAACGCGGATCCTCGCTAAAGCGCCAAGCCTGGCCCAGGTCCAGCAGCCATTGATGACGGTTCAGTTCCCAAACGACTTTGCTGTCGCCCACCAAGTCGTTCGCCAGGTACCTTATCCGGCTGCCATGCGCAGCAGCGGTTCGCTGACCCGAAACGGCATCGAACTGCCAGTTGACCGGCGACCCGAAAGACAGCCTGCCGTAACCCAGTATGTCGAACTCATCCCGGCACACGGCGTCCGCACTTTCGATGATCTGTTGCCGCGCCTCGGCGCAGTGGGTGGCAATGTGCGCAGCGACCCCCTGTTCGCTCGCTCCGGCAAAGAACCGCGACGGGGCGATCTGCGCAAAGCGCTGTTGCAGCTGCGCAGCGGTGACTACGGGATCATTTTTTTCCAGCAGGAGGGCGTTCCGCTGGAACGTGGCATCGCCATCGAGCACCTCGAAACGGCATGCGGGGCTGGATGTGCCCAATGGCGCCACCAGGCGATCCACCGTTCTGGCCAGGTGCTGACGGCCACGGAAGGCGAGTTCGGCGGGTTTCATCTCAAACAGGCGCTGAAGTTTCACACTGGTTCCGGTAAAGATCCGTCCATGCACTGCGCACCTTGGCCCAGGTGTATTGCTCGACTTCCGCCCGCGCACGGCGCGCCATGGTGACGGCCTGTCCCGGAGCCTCGAGCAGCAAGGCAATGGCTGCTGCCATGGCCGCCGGGTCATCCCGCGGCACCAGCGTTCCGTTTTGTTGGCTCCGCATCATGGCGGGAATATCCCCGACCGGGGTCGACACCACCGGCAAGCCCGCCGCAAAGGCTTCCAGGATGGAGATAGGCTGGTTATCGATCAGCGAGGCGTTGACGAAAATGTCGGCCTCGTCGTAAAGCCGGGGCATTGCCTCCGGTTCGATCCGGCCGACGAACTCCACGCCGTCCAGGCACTCGGAACGCACCCATTGTTCGAGCCGGGCGCGCTGGCTGCCGTACCCCGCGATTTTCAAGCGCGCGTGCGGCCATTGCTTGCGCAGCAGCGCGAACGCCTTCAGGGTGGTGCCGACGCCATAGTGTGCTTCCAGGTTTCGGTTGGAGAGCAGTCGCGGTCTCAGTTGACTGCGTTCACGGTAATGAAAGCCGGACGTATCGATGATGTTCCGGACCACGCGGGCTTGATAGCCGTGCCGCGCGAAAACGTTCTGCAGATACCTCGAAGGAACCACGATCTCATCTACCCGGCGCAGCCAGGGGTGCACCCTCAAACCCCAGCTGGCGAGGTGATCGTCGGCTTCACCGCTGTGGTAATTGAGTATCACGGGCTTGCCGAACCATCGTGATGCCACGATCGCCGGTGCCGGCGCGAGCAGGAACGACCAGTACGAAGCGGAGTAGACATGCACCACGTCGGCGTGACGAATTTTGAACAGCTCCGCCAGGTACAGGCATTGGTTGAGTAAGGTGCGCGCAACCGGAATCCGGCGCAGCCAGCGCAATCCCTTTGGAAAGCGCGGATTCACCGGTATGAACACAACCTCGAAGCCGTCGCTTCCGAGCGCCTGCGCCAGGCTGCGAGCCTGGACGCCCTGGCCGCCGAGTATGTCGAGGCTGGGTGCCACGATCGCAATGCGCAAGGCGCGGAACGCTTGCTTGGCTGTCGATGACGTTGCAGCCAAGTCGTCCGTCGCGATCCGGGCCACGGTGCTCATCCCTGCGCCGCCAGGATTTGACGTGGTGTTCTCGCCCGTGCGCGCCTTGTCTCAAAGTGACGCGTGCTGAATGCAATGGGCCGGTCCAGGAACGTCCGGCACCAGAGCTCGAAGGAAATCAGCGTCCACAGCTGCAGATCCAGCGGCCGGCCCCGGCTTTGCAACAGCAGCAGTTTCTCGATGTAGGCGGGGTTGAAAATATTCCGCGCCCTGCTGGTCGGTGACAGCAGCAGATCGCGCACAAACCCGTTGAGTTCGCCGCGGAACCATCGGCCAAGGGGAACCGCGAAACCCTGCTTTGGGCGATCGATGATCGATTCGGGCAGGATACCCTCCAGGGCCTGCTTGAAAATGTGCTTGGTGCGCCCGTTATGCAGCTTCAGGCCCGGGGGAATTGCGGCCGCGAACTCGACCAGCTTGTGGTCCAGCAAAGGCACCCGCGCCTCCAGGGAATGAGCCATGCTCATCCGGTCGACTTTGGTCAGAATATCCAGCGGCAGGTAGTTCTTCATGTCAAGGTACTGAATCGCCGACAGCCAATGGCTGTCCTCGCGGGCAAGACAGGCGGCCAGATCCTGCCAGGGATCTTCAGCCAGCATGCGTTCGGCGGCGGACTCCTGGAACAGCGCATCCCTCGAATTGCGGTCGAACAAGGTTAGCGCGTCGAGGTAGCGATAACTCCCGTTCAATGCCATGTGACGCAGGAAGTTGCGGCCTTTCATGCCCTCGGCCATCAGACCGCCAACCGTGCCGAGCAGGGACCGCAGCAGGGAAGGAATGTGGCGATAGCGCCGCTCCCTCTGCTCAACGGAATACTTGTCGTACCCGGCGAACACCTCATCACCGCCGTCCCCGGTCAGCACGACTTTCACATGCTGCGCAGCCAACTGGGAGACCATGTACGTGGGAATGGCGGAGGAATCACCGAACGGTTCATCAAGATGCCAGGCAAGATCACCGAGGATGCCGATGACATCGGGCTCCAGGATCAGTTCGTGGTGCTCGGTGCCGAAGGCTTTCGCCACCTCCCGCGCGTGCGCGATCTCGTTGTATTCTTTTTCCGGAAAGCCGATGGTGAACGTTTTGACCGGCTGGTCGCTCAGCCGTGTCATGGTCGCCACCACCGCGCTGGAATCGACGCCCCCGCTCAGAAAGGCGCCAAAGGGCACATCGCAGATCATCCGCAACCGGACCGATTCTTCCAGGCGCTCCCGCAGACCTTCCATGAAATAGTCTTCATCGTGAACGGTGTCGGTATCGAAAAACACGTCCCAGTAACAAAGAACGCTGGGCGGCTTGCCATGCTCGATGGTGAGGATATGACCGGGTTGGAGTTTGTGAATGCCGTGGATGATGCTCTCGTTCCGCGGCGTGGTCGAAAACGAAAACAGGTGCGCTACGGAACTCCAGTTCAGCTCCCGTTTGACCCAGGGTAGCTGCAGCAGCGCCTTGAGCTCGGAGGCGAATACCAGCTTGCCATCGAACTCACCGAAGAACAGCGGCTTGATCCCCAGCCGGTCTCGCGCCAACAGCAGCTTTTTGTTGCGATCGTCCCACAGCGCGAAAGCGAACATTCCGCGCAGCTTGTGTACGCACTCCAGACCGTACTCTTCATACAGGTGAACGATCACCTCGGTATCGGAGGCCGTGTAGAACCGATGCCCGCGGGCTTCCATTTCGGCCCGCAGTTCCCGGAAATTGTAGATCTCGCCGTTGAGCACCACCTGGATGCTGCCGTCTTCGTTGTGAACCGGTTGCTGGCCGGTGGCGAGGTCGATGATGCTCAGGCGTCGCATGCCCAGCCCGACGCTGCCGTCGACGTAATAGCCTTCGTCGTCCGGCCCGCGCAGCGCGAGTGCATCGCACATGGCCTCGACTTCGAACTGTTCTACCGCTTGATTACGTATTCCGAATATGCCTGCAATTCCGCACATGATGGTCAATCGATTCCTAGGATTTCGAGATCCAGCCGAGCCGGCTGAAAGGGAATTTCAACCACTCGGACAGCATTTGTTTTTCATCCTGCTGCATGGGGCCTAACCACTGCAGGAGGACGTAGTAAGACACGGTGTAAACCAGGCCGGTGAGGAGCAACAATATTGGGCCAGCCACGGTCAGTGCCGATTCGACCAGCATGGCCGGCACTGCGGCGGCGGCGGCGATGAGCACGGTTACGCCAAGACTTCTCCAGGGCAGCAATTGCGCCATGGGAACCTTCAACACGTGCTTGATTCGCGCCAGCGCAAAGACCTTGGCAACCGCGGTCGCCAGCAGGGTCACCAGGATGGCGCCCATCAGGTCGAAGCGGGCGAGGAACCACTGGATCATTCCGACGATCAGCACCAGGCGAAGCAGGTTCTGCATGATCAGGAAGCGCGTTTCGGCGAAAACGCGCAACGCCCCATCGGTCAGCAGGGTCGCGAACAGCATCGACAAAGTCCACACCATGAATATCGGTGCGCTGCGTTGGTAGGCGCTGGTAAACAGCAACACGATCAAAGCGTTTGCCGTGATCAGCAAGACCGCCACCAGTGGAAAGAAAATCAACGCCAGCTTGCGCACACTGTCGAGCCAGATCGAAACCACCGATTCACGATCACCCGCCACCATTCTTTCTCGCATGTTTACCATCATCACGTTGCTGGTCGACGTCATCAGGTAATCCGACAGCGGAATCTGCAGGCAGCCAACGGCATAGATCGCGAAGGTGGCCGTATCGAAGTGATAGGAAACCACGTATAGATGCAGGTTGGTCTGCAGGACCTCGATCAGCCCCGCCAGGCCGAATGGGACGGCATAAGCAAGTTGCTTGCGCAGCGATGCGCCGTCCGGACGCAGGGTGTCACCGAATTCCCGCTTGATGTAGACCAGCGTGGCGGTGAGCCGGATCATCGCGAAGGCGATCGCGCCGAGGAGCAGTCCCCGCAAGCCGGAGAAGATCAGCACCGGCACGATGTAAAACACGGCCCGGACGAGATCTGAGGCCGCATAAGCGCACGAAGCGGCCAGGTGCTGCCTGCGCACCGTCATGACGATCTCCAGCACGACCGCCATCAGCATGAACAGCAGGTAAACGCCAACCAGCGGGATCGAAGCCGCCAGGCCCGGATTGTTCAGCAGTTCCGCCACTTCCTGCCGCCACAGCCAGAGTGCGCCCAGCGAGACCACACCGAAGATGCCCAGCACGGCCAGCGTATTGAATGCGAATCCGCCGCCGCGGCGGGTTTCGGACGGCAGGAAGTAGTAAAGGCTTTCCGCCATGCCCACCTGGGCGATGCCAAACATCGTGCCGAAGATCAGGAATATCTGTTTGTAGCTGCCGAATTCGGTTTGGTCGAAGATCCGGGCGAGCACGATGGGAATGGCGAACGCTGCGACAAATCCCAGGAATCGCCCGGACATCAGCACCAGCGCGGGTCTGAACAGGGCCTCCAAGGGCTGCTTGCCCGCGGTGCGCTCGTCAACAACCGGCTTGTCCACAACCCCCATGTCCACAACCCGGTTGTCCACAGCCTGCACCGACTCGGTGTTCAAACCCAATGCTGCGTTTGGCACGTATCCGCCGGATCGAAGATTCCGTTGGCCTGACATTCGAGTATCGCCGGCGAAAAGCGGCCGAACCCGTTCATGCAGGCGTTCTCCCACAGCATCTTGCGGGAGATGGTAAGGAGTGGATGCGCCTGGTCGCGGTGGGCGCAGATCGTGTGGGCCGTGTGGTACCCGGCATTGGCAACCGCCTGGATCGCGTTGGCGTCGAATTGCCCGTCGGGATAGGCGAAATGCCGTATCGGCACGCCCAGCCGCTGCTCGAGTTGACGCCGCGAATTTTCGATTTCGTCGCGCAGGACTTGCGGCGTCTCATTGGCCAGCAGGGCATGGGACCTGGTGTGTGAACCAACGGTCACGCCGCCGGCGATCATTTCAGCCAGCATGTCCCAGTCGAGCATCCGGAACGTCCGGAGCTCGTCCTCCTGGAACTGAAACCTGCCTCTGAGTGCATCGAGAACCCGTTCGATCGCGGCTTGGTTGACGGTCTCGAGCAAGTCGCGGGTCGCCTGGAACGGATCGTTGGCATCGACGAGCCGGCGAGTCAGCCGATCCGACTCTTGATCCGTCAGGCCAAGGGTTGCAACCAGGTCCCGCCATCTGGCCTCACGGGACTCGCATGGCCGGGCAATCATCCCGAACAGGAGCAGGTGGAGTTCATCATGAGCCAGCAAGCGATCGGTACCGATGAGATCGGTGACGACGAACACCGCAGAGGGTATTCCCTTCCGCTTGAGAATCGGAAAGGCATTCTCGTAAACGTCACGGTATCCGTCATCGAAGGTGACCGCGGCAACCGGTTTGCCGGTGGTGTCGTCGTTACCAAACTTCTCCGCCAGTTCATCCAGCGATACAAAGCGGTAGCGCAGTCCGATCCAATCCAGGTGTTGTTCAAAAGTGCGCGCACTCGTCAGCATCGGTGAAATAGACAGGGTATTGCTCCTGTCGAAGTCTTTTACCACCCGGTGATAACCGACCACGAGCGGCATGCGTTTCAGGCCGCGCCAGGAACCCACCGCACTGCTCAGCCGCGACCAGGTCATGGCTGTAGCAGCACCCGTCTTGATCAGGCCACGCAACTGTGGCCGCAGCGGCCAGGTCATGCGTTTGTTTTCTGGTGGGGCATGCATTTGTGCACCAGCCGTCTGATCCGGCGTTGCATGGTCGCAGAGTGTTGATAGACGCTGCCCATTTTCCCCTCGGGATACAGCTCGAGTCGGATCAGTTCACGTTCTTGCCGCGCCCAAACATACTTGTACGCTTCGTTGTCATGCAGAAAGTCGAACTCCAACGCGCCATCTTCAATCGCAGCCTTTATGGCCAGCGCCAACATCACCGTGCCCGGACTGTACTTGCCATAATCCGGGTCGAAGGCGGACTGGTAGTGGTAATGGACGTCTCCATACTTGAAAACGTAAAGCGAAGCGACGGCAACGCCATCCAGCACAAGTGTGTACAGCTTGAGCCAGCCCCGCTCGAGGCTGATCGCCGAAAATGCCCGGTGGAAATCAATCAGCTCCTTTTTGTTCAGCGCCGTCGAACCGCCCTTCTCGGACCAGCGCCGCAAGTGAAGACGGACGAACACATCCATGGCCCACTTGCGCTCCGATTCCGTAGCCGCGACGTGCAAAGTCACATCGAAATCCTTGTGCAACCGCCGCAGCATCTTGTCCAGGTTCTTCCGGTGACTGGCGTGAAGACTCTGAAGATACGAGTCCCAGTTGTGTCCGGCCAAGATGCTGTAGGGACAATAATTGGTCGTCAGGCCGAGGGACGTCCACCGGGCTTCCTGGAGCTGCCGGGACAGTTCTGCCATCGGGGCAGAGGATTTCTTGACCCGCACCAGCTCCAGCACGCGACCCGATTCATTCAGGCACCTGATGATTTCACGCATCGCCGTTTGCTCGTGACCCGGCCTGATCAGGAAACTCAGGTAATCGGAGCCGACGCTGCCGGAAGCCAGGAATTCCAGTACCCGCCACGGCATCAGCCGCTTGAGGCTGGCAGGTCGCAGAGCCAAGGGCGCGAGGGCAATCAGGAGGCCGTCAAGCCGTACGACGATGATGTGCACCTTTCTTTTTCCCGAAAGGTGCAGCCACCAGGTGTAGATCCATTCCCAGGTGAGGAATATGCAGTCGCTGGGACACGCCTGGAGCAAGGCGTCCCATTCGCTCCGAAGATCGCGAAAACTGGCAGCATCCGAAATGACTTGCGTGCTAATCCCCGCCGGGCGAGCCTGACGTACGAAGCCATTCTCTGACCGATCGATATCGAGAAAGTGTGCTGGTGCGGAAATCGTCATGCGCGTGCTGCCACGCGTCGGGTCCGGGCTAACTCGGCGCGGTAAAGGGCCTGCGTGTCTGCGGTCATTTTGTCCAGGGAAAAGCCTTCAGTCGCCATGATTTTTGCCTCACGGCCGAAGCGATGGGCCAGTTGGGAATCATCGAGAATCACGCGCATGGCCCCTGCCAGGTGTTCAGGCGACTTGACGGGAATCAGGATGCCATTGACGTGATCCTTGACGAGTTCCGGATTGCCACCGACGTTGGTGGCCACGGTAGGAATACCCGCCGCCATCGATTCCAGCAGGGTGTTCGACAATCCTTCGCTGTGCGAGGGCAGAACGGAAATGGCGGCCTTCGCCAGGATCTCGGGCGTGTCGGTGCGATGTCCTGCAAAGATGACGCTTTCGCCTACGCCGAGATCGGCCGCCAGTTGCTGCAGTTCCTTCAGGTACTCCCGGTCCTGGGAGAAAACACCTTCCTGGTACTGGAGTTTCGAGCCGACGATCAAGAACCGCACATCCGGGTGTGACCCTCGCAGCAGGGCAGCCGCCTTGATGAAATCGTCCACGCCCTTCTGCGGATTCAGGCGGGCGATCAAGACCACGATGGGCGATGAATCCGCAATGCCCAGTTCCCGTCGAATGTGGGAAGTGTTCGTGTGGCCTGCGTAACGGGACATATCGACGCCGTTCTTGATCACGGTGATCCTGCTGTCCTGGTAGCCCTGCTCCAGCAGCCATTCGCGGATGGACTCCGCATTGACCAGGATTCTGTCGGCCAGTCGGCACACCCATTTTTGCGCTATTTTCTGGTTCGGGGTCAGGTACACACCGCGGTCGCGGATGGAAGCGAGCACAACCGGCACCCGCGCCATTCGTGCTGCGGGGATCGCAAACAGGTTGGCGTAGAAGTTGTAGCTGTGAGCGATCTGGATGTTTTGAGTGCGCAAATGGGCTGCAAAGCGCCATTGCTGCATGAAAGTCTGCGGTCGGTACAGGTTTTTGATACGGAACTCGGAGATGGGTATGTTGAGCTTCTCGAACTCGTCGAGCATGTCCCCCCCTTTCCTCAGACAGGCAAACTGCAGATCGAAGGCTTGGCGATCAAGGTGACGGACGAGATTCAGTACCTGGCCTTCGGTGCCTCCGTGAAAAAATGTGGTCATGACTTTCAGCAGTCGAATCGGTTCCGGGCCTCCGCCTGACAGGTCAATAAGCCTTGCCGCTGCCGCATGAGCTTTCACGAGAGAACCTTCTCATGCCCGGCACGTCTCGTCCGCTGCACGACTGGCGCGGGCTGCTCGGCTGCACAGATCGCCGCAGCCGCGATGGCCAGCCCGGCGATAACGTAAAAGTAGAAGTGGTACGCGACGGGGTGGAACAACGCGGCGACCGCGAATGCAATCATGCTGACCCGCAATCCCTCTGCGACGTGAAACAGCCCGCCGGATCGATCCGGCTTCAAGGCCCGCATCACATCTTGAGTGGCCCGCAGGCAGTTGAAGTACAGCAGTAGAAACAGCCCCAGGCCCGGCAATCCCAGCTCGACCAGGAACTGGAGGTAGACATTGTGAACGGCGGTCCAGGTCTCGCCCCTCGCTTCATTCAGCGCGAGCACGTTCATGCCGATTCCCGAACCGACCAGCGGATTGGCGACCGCAAGCCGGGCCGCTGCCTTCATGTCATCGAGCCGGGTTTCAGCCGAATGGGTCGAGTCGTCCTCGACGTTCACAATCGTGCTGATTCGTTCAACGTAGCCCGCAGGCATGATGGGGAGTGCCATCAGCCCCAGCACCACGATGAGCGGTATCCAGACCCGCCCCGCCCGATTCCTGTAAAGCCAGAAGTAGGTCAGGCCGGTCACCATGAGTGTCAGGAATCCGGCTCGGGAGAACGTCGCGACGATAGCGAAGGTGAGGAAACACGCGATCGAGGCCAGCAGAATCCGGACGTGGGACTTGCTCGATGCCAGCATCAAGGCGATACACAATGGCAGGATCAGGTTCAGCATCAACGCCAGATCATTAGGGTTGGCCGTCAATCCGGCGGAGTAGCCCGCCACCCGATCGCCGGTTTGCATTGAGATTCCGGACATGAAGTTCCCGATCGTCGTCACAGCCAACGGGATGCTCATCAACACCAGGCCCCAGGAAAAGAGCTTCAACCTGGCGCGGCTGTCAATCACGGTGGCGAGCAATATGAAGACAATCACCGTTTTGGAATAATTCTCAAGCAGGAACGTCACGCTGCCGCCTGGCCATAAGGAGAATGGCGCGGTGATCAATGCCCATGCGACCAGGCATAACACGATTTTTACGGGCGCGGTAAATGCCATGATGGGCAAACCGCGGGAGAGGCGGCTGAACACATGCGCAGCGATGGCCAGTAGCGCTGCCACCATGGCAATGCGCAAAGGGGCGAGCACCGGAAAACGCTCCTGCGGTGCGAGCAGAAGGATAAACGTGAATCCCATCAGGGCCCAGAACGAAAACCCGGAGCCCCGGTGCGGCTCTATCCTGAGCCTGGCCGGGTCGCCAGGTGCGGGTTCGGCGCCACTTGCTGCCGGTTCGCGCCACCAGGGTATCCGGGAGTCGATCATCAGAGCCTGATGACCTGGTGTTCGGCCGAGGGAATACCCCAGGTTGCATCGCGAGTGTCGACTACCAGGGTGCCCGAATCGATGATCTCCTGGTAATCGAATTCGCGATGATCGGTCAGAATCAGTATGCAGTCTGCGGCTTTGAGACTAGCGGGCGTCAGTTCCTGCGACTGAAATCCGAAGCCATGGATTTCGATGGATGGAACATAGGGGTCCGCGTAAGCGAGCTCCGCCCCCTTGCTCATCAGGTTGGAAAGTACCTGCAAGGCGGGCGATTCGCGAATGTCACCGACGCCGCGTTTATACGCTACCCCGATGGCCAGGATCTTCGCTCCATTGAGGCATCGTTTGCGCTGATTGAGTGCATCGCTGATCAGCCGAACCACATGCCCGGGCATGGATTGGTTGATCTCTTCTGCGAGCGGGATGAAGCGTGCTTCGTAATTGCTGAGGCGCATCTTCCACGCCAGGTAAGCGGGATCGATCGGAATGCAATGCCCGCCGATGCCAGGGCCGGGATAGAACGGCATGAATCCAAATGGTTTGCTGGCCGCGGCGTCGATGACCTCGCGCGAGCTCACCCCGAGCTGGCGGCACATCAGGGAGAACTCGTTGGCCAGCGCAATGTTGACGCTGCGGAAGACATTCTCGTAGAGCTTGGCCAGCTCCGCGACCCTGGGCGACGAGACCTCGATCACCTGCTCGACGATTTGACGGTACAGCGCCGCCGCCAACTTCGTGCATGGCGAAGTGACCCCGCCGACCACCTTGGGAATGTCCCGGACCGTGAACTCCTTGTTGCCTGGATCGATCCGCTCCGGGGAGAAGGCGAGGAAGAAGTCGCTGCCCGCTTTGAGGCCATGTTCTTCGAACAATGGCAACAACACTTCCTCCGTCGTGCCCGGATAGGTGGTCGATTCGAGGACAACCAGTTGGCCGGGTCGCAGACACTCGGCCAGCCGTTCCGCGGTTGCCAGTACGTAGGAGATATCCGGATCTTTTGACTTTCGCAGCGGCGTCGGCACGCAAATGAGAATGACGTCGCTCATGCCCAGCGATGAGAAATCGGCTGTCGGATGGTAGCGTCCGCCGCTGCTCAACAACTCGAGCTCCTGGTCCACCACGTCCGGGCTCCTGGCATCGAACTGCTCGAGACCTTTGATGCGTGCAAGGTCGATATCGAGCCCGGTCACCCTGAAGCCTTCGCGTGCGAATGCCACGGCCAGCGGGAGGCCGACGTATCCCTGGCCGATCACCGTGACCAGGGCCGAATGGTCCCTGATCTTTGCCAGCAAAATGGCGTGAACGTCCTGGTTGGACTCGATGTTAAAGTCGGGTGCGTTGGCCGGCATGGTGTCCGGGCGAGCGGGTTCGCTCCTGGCAACGACTGAGCCTGGTGTGTGCATGAGTGTTCTCTCGATCGATTGGAAGTGAAGTCAGGCGGAACGCACCCGGCAGCCTGCCGGACCCGAAGCGGATGAGTCCGGCCAGCGGCTAGGCCGTGTCGCGCCTGCGGATGGCCTGATGCCCGGGCTTGTTGGCCGCCCGGTGGATTTTTTCCACCATTTCGGAAAGGTCTGTTGCTGTGTCCGCGACACAGGGCTGGTCTTGAGCCTGGTCTCGTACCTGATGGGAATGAACAAAAATCATGGCGACCGTTTCGACCAGAATCCGGAGATCGAGCCAAAGGGAATAGTGTTTCAGGTAGTAAAGGTCAAAACGCAGCTTCTCCATTTCTTCAAAGAGGTTGTTGGCGTACCGGTAACGCACCTGGGCCCAACCGGTGATTCCCGGACGCACACTATGACGCATGGAATAATAAGGAATCTGTACGCCAGATTCGGCAGTGTTGCGCGCCGCCAGGACAAAGAGTTCGAAATTTGAAGCGGGATGTGGCCTGGGCCCCACGATGTTCATGTCGCCGCTGAGAATATTGAAGAATTGGGGCAGTTCATCGAGACGGGCTTTTCTGAGCCACCGGCCAACGCGCGTGATTCTGAGCATGTTGTCTTCCTCCCACTCAGAAAGCTGCTGGTCCGCGGGCACCATGGTTCGAAACTTGAGCAATTTAAAAGATCGGCCGGCCATACCCGATCTTTCCTGGGAAAAGATCACCGGACCCGCGGAATCGATCCTGATCAGGAATGCGATCAGCAGCATGAGTGGTGCAAGCAGGATCAGCCCAAGGCCGGCAAAGCCCAGACTGAGCAACCTCGCTGCGATCAGCGCGGCGCGACTCGGCACAAAATCATTCGAGTAAATGATGTCTTTGGGAGCATATGTTTCCAAAGGCAGCTTTCCGGTCACCTGCTCATAAGCTGCCTGCGCGTGTTCGATGCGAACGTTCCGGAAAACCCTGGCCTGGAGCAGTTGCCGATCCGTCGGCCTGGCGCGATCGTCAGGCGGTTCGACAATGATCACACTCGGATTGTGTAGTTGGATGATCCGATGAAGATTGTCCGCCGTGCCCAGCACGGGATAGCCGCAGCCACTGGCCTCATCCGCTTCCTCCCAAGCGACGATACCGGTGATCCGATACTTGCAGCCGGGTCGCCTATTGATCTCAGCCAGCAGGTCGCGGATGAATGATCCGGCGCCCACCACCAAGGTCTGTTTCGCAGGACTGAAGTTTTGCATGATGGGCTTGAGCCGTTTCATCGCTGTGCGCGGATCCCGTTGAAAACCAGGCCCAGGACTTTGTCCTGCGTCATCTGGTTCAGCGTCTCTTCGAGCTTCTCCTGCGGCGTGGAGTCCGCCCTGACCACGACCAGGAAACTGTCGACGACTCTCGCTATCAGCTCGTTGTCGGGGAGGAGCAAGGCCTGGGGGGTGTCCACAATGATGTAGTCATACTTCTGGCGCGCCTGCCCGAAAAGCTCATCGAGCCGCGCAGACTTGAGGAGTTCATAGGGCGAGTCGACCCCGGTGCCCGACGGAATGAAGTGAAAATTGAAGTCCGTCAGGTGGTAACTGGCCAGTCCGCTTCCGGGTGTGCCGTGCCCCAGCCAATCCGAGACGCCGGCGTCCGCATCCTGCTGCAAGTCGAGGTACTGGCGCACATTGGCGCCGGATTGGCGCAGGTTCAGGTCAACCAGGAGAACCCGGGCGCCCGCATCCTGTGCAAGCGCCCCTGCGAGATTGATGGCAGTCAAGGTCTTGCCGTCGCCTTCCCCGGGACTGGTCACCCCTACCACGATTCCGCAATCCGGCTTGCGCATCTCTTCCAAGGTATGCCGCAAGTGGAAGTAACTTTGGGCGAGGAATGATGTGGGCTGCAGCAAACAAACTAAACGCGGATTCAACTCGCCGCACTTGCTGATCTTCAGCAACTTTCCGCTTCGATAGCAGTGCAGTGCGAGACCCGATCCGGAACTCTTGGACGACGGCACTTTTCCGCTGACCTGATGGGTGGGAGGAAACTCCGTCTCGATGGCGCTGTGGGCGTGATTCATCTTGTCTCTTCAGTTTGAAATGGCCAGAACCAGTTGATCGGCATGCGTCCCGGCGTAGTAACCGCAGCCCGCGATGGCCAGAAGCCCGGCGACGACGATCATCGATAACAGGCTGACCCGCGCCCTGTTGCGCCAGTGGTCGCCGGCCGTCAGGACGCGGGGAATACTGGCCAGGACTGGCAATGTGGTGAAACGGCGAATCTGCTCGATGGAGTGGAAGCTTCTGTCCAGCCAATCGGCCAGTAACAGCGCAGCCCCCGCCACTCCCACGGCCAGCATGAAGCCGAGGAAGATCAGTTTCGAGCGATTCGGTGCGACGGGCCCATCCGGTGGAATCGCCACCTCGATAATCTTGAACTGCTGGTCCTGTCGCGTTTCCAGCGACTCCGCCAGATCGGCTTGCTGATAGCGCTTTTGCATGGCGAGGTATTCATCCCTTGCAGTGTCGTAATCGTAGGCAAGTCGCGCAAGCTCCTGCTCGATCCTCGGCGTACCTTCCAGGGTACGCACCAACCCGGCAATGGCATCACGCAATCTTGCTTCCTCGCGCCTGAGCGCTCTGAGCTCCCCTTCCAGGTCGGCCGCCTCCTGTCCGGGCCCCCGCGAATCCCGAGCTGGATTCACCTGGGACTCACCACCGGCACCGGCCAGCGACATGCTCAGGGAGCCAATTTCGTTTTTCAGGCGGATGATGTCAGGGTGGCTTGCCGTCAGCCGGGTTTCACGTTCTGCCAGGTCGCGCTTCAGCCACTCCAGCCGCCGGCTGCCGGTCAGTCCCGTGACACCCGTGCCCGATTCACTTGCCCTGGCGCCCGGCAGCGGTCCATCCCTGCGTTCCATCAGATAAACCTGCCGCTCGCCATTCAACCTCAGCTCGGAGCTGAGCCGGTCAAGTGTCGCGAGGTTGAACGCCTGCTGTTCCGGCAGTTCACCCATGTGCAAATTCTTAAAGTCATTGATGCGCTGCTCCTCCACTTCAAACCTGGCTTTCGCCGCTGCCATTTGGTCGCGAACGAATTGTGTCGTAGTTACCGCCTGGGCAGTCCGGATTCGCTCATTCTCGGCCCGGAAACGGGCGGCCAATTCGTTGGCCACCAGTGCCGCACGATCGGGATCCCAATCCTGGTAACTGATCGTGAGGGCATAGGTGGAATACTGTCCCCATTGGGGCTCGGTGGCAGCCTGCTGATCGATCCGGATATCCCTGCGGAACCGGTTAATCACCGATTCCGTTGAGGCGCCGTTTTTCATCGGAGCGTAGAGGTCAAATGCATCGATCACTTCTTGCAAGCCGGTGCGGCTCATGACGGACTGACGGATGGCTCCAAGCCGCAACTCCAACTCGTTGCCTGCAGTCGTTTTGAGCACTGATTCAGCGATCTCATCCTGGGTGAACACCATGGTCGTTGAAGACCGGTACAGCGGAGGCAATGCCACGACCACGGACACGGCAACGGTGAATACCGACAGAAAGCAGACGATGAAAAGCCACTTTCTTCTGCGCCATTCATCTACGGCCCTGTCGATCATTGGGATTCTCTCGATTTCTGCCACCATCATGTCTCCATCGTGTCCAGCAATTCTGTGATCACGGGACCAGAATTACGTCACCCGGAAAAATCAATACCCGCGCCTCGCTGCTCTCGGACCTGAGCAACTTCTGGTAATCGAAACGAATCTTCTCCGAATGCCCGCCGTTGGTCCGAAGAATGAGAATGTTCGAACTGGATGCGAACTCCGTCAGGCCGCCCGCCTCCGCCAGCGCGTCCAGAACGGATGCCTGGTTCTGGAACTCGAATCGCCCCGGCAGACGGACTTCACCCAGTACGGACACCTTGTAGCTGTGCACCGCATCGACCACCACCGAGACTTCCCCGGGTATGAGATCGATGTATTCGCCCAGCGCCTTTTCCATGGCGCCCTGGAGTTCCAGGGGTGTCAGCCCAACCGCCGGAATGTCACCGATGAGCGCAAACGACAGTTGTCCGTCCGGCCGCACGGTCACGGTCTGGTTCATCTCCTTGTGATTCCAGACACTGATCGACAGGACATCCGCGGGACCGATCCGGTATTCCATGACAGCGTTTCCGTGCATGGCTGTATAGCCGGCGCCGCTCTGCCGATCCGAACCATCCACGCCGAAGCCGTTAGCCGCACAGCCGCTGACTGCCAGCAGGACAACTGAAATCAGGATCACGGGCGCGATGGGGACCAGCCATTCCAAGGTCCCGGGCGACGGCTGCTTGTGAACTGCCATCGGCGCGACCGTCATCAGGTCGGTGGTTTTCAAGGGCTCATATTGAATATTCATGCTCAGCTCGAATTGGAACGCTCGTTTGATTGAATGGGCGATGCCGGAACTACCGGGACTCGCGGGGCTCACGGCGGGGGTAGGTGAACCTCACTCCCACCTGGATCACGTTGCGGGAAACTTCACTCGAGCCGCCGGGCCCGGTGCTGACATCCTGCAAATTGAAGTCGTATGAAGCCGTCAGAAATACTGCTTCATTGATCTTGTAGACGGCGCCCAAACCAAGGCTGTAGATGTCCACTGAGGAATCCGCCTGGTACACCTGGGCGTAGCCGGGGGTGAGCTGGACATCCAGGCGGGTTCCGAACCGGCGTGAAATCGTGGCGTAAAGAGCTTCGAGTTCCAGTTTCCTGGGTTCTCCGAGTAGCGTCGTTTCATCGCGTTCGTAATTCAGCAGCACTTGACCCTCGGTGAACCGATGCTGCAGCGAGACGAGCACGAAGGGATCCGCCGACTCTCCGTCCAGGCGAGGCCCGGCGCGGACGCTGACCCCTGTTCTCTCGTTAAACTGATGCGACAGGCCAATCCAGGGGGTATTGGTATTCTGCGTGGCACCCCTCGTCAACGAGGCTCCCGCGTCCCCGGCAATCCCGAATTGATCAAACCTGTATTGCCGATACATGTAGCCATAGCTCAAGGTGTTCACTTCGGAAAGCCGCTGATCGAACCAGGTTTCCAGGGCGCTCGTTTCGCTTTCACCGATATCGACCAGCTCCTCATCGGTCCGGGTAAAGGCCAGCGAACCCGTGGTGAGAGCCGTAAAACGGTAGCTGGCCGCGCCGAGAACCGACGTGCGCTCTGCTTCGGCTCTTCCCACCAGCAAGCCCGGGATGGTGGCGCCCGGGATGATGGTGAGATCAAGCGGCGTATCTGTCTTTGTGTAATCCGCCAGGGCGCTAAGCGTCAGCCGGCTCGTGGGCAGGTATTGCACGCTTACGTCGGCAAACTGACGAACCTGGGAAGAGTTCAGCTCGGATTCCCTGGCATAGGCTTCGGCATCGAACCGGTACCGCCCGCTCAGGGACAGTGTGTCTGCTTCGTATCCGACCTCCAGCGCCGGACTGACCCGGGTGATGAGGTCGGATTGCTTGTTTTCACTGGCGAAGAACAGATTGTCGTCATACACCTCATCGACTGACACCGAGGGAATGGCAAAGTACCCGGGAGTGGCGCAGCCCGTGGCCTGGGCGGCCATGAAGATGGCCATCAACGTTCTGCCAATGGGTCTAGACTGGCGCAACATCGGCACAACGGACCTTGACGGCCACGCTTCTCTGTAATAGTCCGACCGAGATGACGAGAAGGCCTTTGGCCAGTTCCGTTCGCACCAGGATGCCCTGCGCGTTGGTGAGTGTCCCGCGGATTATCCGCACGCGGGAACCGACCTTGAGATAGGGATAAGGCAACAGCGGTTCGCGACTTTCCTCCGCCCGCTTTATGGACGCCAGCTCCTCATCCGGCACCTGCGCCAGGCGATCCCAGCGCGAGCCCAGGATATGCACCAATCCCTTGGTATTGCTGATGTCGAGAAAGGCTGTTCTGTCGATCCGATGACGGAGAAAAAGGTAGCCCTTGAACATCGGGACGCGGCGGATCGGCTGCTTGCGAGCGCGAGTGCCACTCAGCGACCATTGATCGTTCATGGGCAGAAAGACCTCGTAGTCCTTGGCCACCAACTGTTCCTTAACGAGCTTCTCGGAGTTGCTGCGCGTCCACAGGACATGCCAGCCGAGCGGCCTCTCCGCCTCATCTGTCAGGGAAGTGGAGCTATCGTCCTGATAGTAGGTATGGCTTGATTGCATTGTTGCGTACAAAGCTTCGCCTCTTCGGCCCCGGTATCGGAACCAACATGTTTTGGATTGCTTCGGTCATGTAACCCTACTTCCAGTTCAATCGACGGTTACACTCTTTGCCAAATTTCTGGGCTGGTCGATTTCACACCCCCGCCGCGCGGCGATGTGGTAGGCCAGCAACTGCATTGGAACGGCCATCAGGATCGGCATCAGGAGTTCCGTCGTCGGTGGCACGTAAAAAACATGCTCCGCGATCGCAGCGATTTTCTGGTCGCCTTCGGTGGCCATGACGATCACCGTCCCGTCCCGTGCCTTGACTTCCTGGATGGCCGTCAACAATTTTTCGTATAGAGGTCCCTGCGTCGCGATGACGACGATCGGTATGTTGCGGTCTATCAGCGCAATGGGGCCGTGCTTCAGTTCACCGGCGGGATACGCTTCGGCGTGTATGTAGGAAATTTCCTTGAGTTTCAGCGCACCTTCGATGGCCAGCGGAAACAACACGCCCCGGCCGAGGTAGAGTGCATTGCTGGCGTCGTCGAATAAGCGGGCCAATCCGGCCAGCGTTTCATTCTGCGCAAGAATCCGCTCAATCAGCTTTGGCAAGTGCAGGAGATCCTGCAACAGCGCCTTGGCAGCGCGGGCAGACAGATTGTCATTCGCCAGCCCGAGGGCTATCGCGAACAGCACCAGCGCTGTCAACTGGCTGGTGAAGGTCTTGGTCGAAGCGACGCCGATCTCCGGACCGGCATGCGTGTAGATCACACCATCGGCCTCCCGGCTCATGCTGGAACCGTTCACATTGCAGATTGCCAGGATGCCGGCCCCACTGTCCCTTGCGGTCTTCAGTGCCCCAAGGGTGTCGGCGGTTTCTCCTGACTGGGAAATTCCAATGGCCAGCGTACCGGCATGGCTGAGCTGCGGGCGGTAACGATATTCCGAGGCGATGTCGACATCCACGGGCGTTCCGCTGATGCTTTCGATCAAGTGTTTACCCACCAATCCTGCATGCCAGGAACTGCCGCAAGCCAGGATGGAAATTCGACGCGTCAATCGGAATTGACTGGTGGTGGTGTACACCGCTTGAGGAAACGACACGGCGCCGCCGCCAAGTAAATTTTGGCCCTGGATGGTGTCCAGGACCGCCTGGGGCTGCTCGTGAATCTCCTTCAGCATGAAATGCGGAAAGCCGTTGCGTTCCGCGGCGTGCTGTGTCCAGGCAATCTGAATCCTGGCCCGCTCAACCGGGGAGCCATCGAGCAGGTTGATCATGGCGCCATCGCGGGTGATCTCCGCTACTTCATTGTCCTCGAGAATCTGGATGTCCCGGGTGTAATGCAGGATTGCCGCGATGTCCGAGGAGATGTAGAGCCCGTCTTCCGCATGACCAATGACCAGGGGCGGTCCTCCGCTTCGGGCCACGACGATTTTGTCAGCTTCCTGCTGGCTGATAACGGCCAGCGCATAGGTTCCCCGAATCAACGCGAGCGCTTTGACGACAGCCGCCTTCAGCCCGCCTGCGAGGTTGGCCTCGATCAGGTGGGCGATGACTTCGCTGTCCGTCTGGGAGACAAAGCGATGCCCGTCGTCCTCCATCAAGCGCTTCAGTTCGGAGTGATTTTCAATGATTCCGTTGTGAACAATCGCGAGTGTGCCATTACAGTCCGCATGGGGATGTGAGTTGTTGTCCGTCGGCTGGCCGTGGGTAGCCCAGCGGGTATGGGCAATGCCGATTACGCCTCTCAGAGGATTCCGATCCGCCAGCTTGTGCAGGTCGGCGTTCTTTCCTGCGCAACGCAACATGCCCAGTTGCCCTTCATCGATGGTTGCGATACCCGCCGAGTCGTAACCTCTGTATTCAAGGCGCTCCAGGCAGTCGAGCAATATGCTCTGTGCCTGCTGCTTACCTAGATATCCGACAATTCCACACATGTTCTTTGTTGACTCTGATTGCATAAACGATCAGGAAATACTCGGTCGAAACATCACGATATGTTACTCATTCGTAATTCACGATCAGGGATACCCTCCAATTCATTACGGGAAAGTCCCCATCGGAAAAGTTCGCCAGACAGCGTACGATCTACACCACCTCGATCGAAGCGCCGCAATAGGCGCCGCGTCGGCGGGCAAAATGGATAGCCCAATTGCCATGTTAAAGATCGACATCCTGCGCATCCGTGCGATGGCGAACACTGACCTGAATTGGCGCTTACGGGCTGGTATGCCAACGTACACATTGATCGCTGTGACTTCCCGCATGCTCCTTGCGCGCTGAGCAATCTGCTACCCGCGGTTGGTGCCCCGCCGCACAGACCGACCCGCCGTATTGGGGTAGTTTGGCGTATGGCAACAAACGCACCGTTCCTGCTCCGCCAGGTATGTCGGCGCCCATGTGGCAGGCGATGACGGTGACAGCTCGACGCTCATCACCCATGGTCAATACTTTTATCCAATCCATGCCGCCCGGGCCGCGGGCACGGCTTCTGGCGCATTGCACGCCGGCGCGACTGGTTTTTGGCGATTTACTGTGCGATCTCGGCAAGCCGATCAGGCATGTCCACTTTCCGCTGACGGGTTTCATCTCCCTGGTCGTCACCGTCAACGGGCACCGACCCCTTGAAATGGGCATGATCGGGAACGAAGGGATGTTGGGTGCCACACTCGCGCTGGGTATCGGCGCTGCCCCGCTGCAGGCAGTCGTCCAGGGAGGCGGCAGTGCGCTGCGGATGCCGGCTGCACAGTTTCGCTTGCAACTTCGGGAAAGTCCTCAGCTGCAGCGTATGGTCAATCGCTATCTTTACGTCCTGATTGAACACCTGACACAAACTGCCGCATGCAACTCGTTCCATGAGGTCCCGGCGCGTTTGGCTCGGTGGTTGCTGATGACGCACGATCGCGCGCATAGCGACCGTTTCCAACTCACCCACCTGTATCTTGCCGGGATGCTCGGGGTTCGCAGGAGCGCCGTGACGATTGCCGCCGGGGAACTGCAGCGCCGGCAGCTCATCCGCTACACGCGAGGGAAAATCACCGTACTTTCACGCAGCGGCTTGGAGGGGGCGTGCTGCAAATGCTACGCCGCAGGGCTGGATACCTATGATCGTCGGCTGCCGGTCAGCTGGAAGATGCAAACCCAAAATCGGTCTCGGCCAGGCTGAGCCCCTTCGCGCTCGAGCAAGTTCAGCGCCGGGAATTGGCGTTGGTGCGATGCCGCACAGATAGAAGACCCGCCTGACGTTATCGTCATGTTACGAAGTTTCTGGGCATGGAGGGTCAGGCAATGAGTTTGGGAACCATTCTGTTGATTATCCTGGTGCTGGTTCTGCTTGGCATCATCCCCACTTGGTCGCACAGCCGGAATTGGGGCTATGGGCCTAGCGGCATGGTAGGCCTCATCGTGGTGGTGCTGGTGATCCTGCTGCTAATGGGCAAGATATGAACGGCCGCAAGAACCGCGCATATCCCACTACTGACGCGATCCAGCGGCATGGGACGGGATTGCGGTCTGAAGGCCTGTCTGAGCGCAAAGGAGCATGCCCTTGAATATCAATCTCGCACTGGGTCCACTGGTGTCGCTTCTGGCCGGCATCCTGATTCTCGTCGTGCCGCGAATGCTCAATTACATCGTCGCGATCTATCTGATCGTCGTTGGATTGCTCGGGCTGTTTGGCGACGTGCACTTGGGATAAATGTAAGTAGCCCATACGCAAAGTCTGCCAGCGCACAGATGCGCTCGGACCTTCCCGATAGAATCGCGTCCGTTCTTCAAACATCCAGCAGAAGTGTCAGATGAAATCCCTCGAAATCATGCTCTGGATCGTCGGCGCCACGCTGCTGGCACTGTTTGCCGGCACGCAGGCATGGGGTGAGCTCGAGCGGCAGCGCGACATAGCCGCGTTCGTTCAGGCTCGGCAACATCTGCCCCCGCTCAGTGATGCACTCCGGTCACAGACGGAAGATAGCCCTGAAGCCGTGGCCCTCGAAACTGGCATCGCGCCACCAACCGAACAGCCCTTTCACTCACCCGCGCCGGCCGACGCGGTGCTCGCGATACTGCGTATCCCGGGAATCGCACTCGAGGTTCCGGTGAACTATGGCACCGACGAGTGGGTGTTGCTCCGCGGCGCCGGCCTGGTGGAGGGCACCGCACTGCCCGGCAGCAATGGCAACGTGGCGATTGCCGCGCACCGCGATACCCATTTCCGCGGCCTGAAGGATCTGTCTCGCGGTGACCGGATCGAACTCGCCATGCTGGACAGCACGCAGACCTATGTCGTAACGGATCTGTCGGTGGTCGAGCCCACCGATGTGCACGTGCTCGCCGACACCGGCGAGCCGGTTCTGACGCTCGTGACCTGCTACCCGTTCTACTTCGTCGGCCATGCTCCACAACGATTCATCGTGCGCGCAGTGGCTGCCACACCATCCATCTGAACCCAAGAGGAAATCGAAATGAAGAAATTGTATCTAACCACAATGACGGCAGCCGTGCTGGGCTTTGCCCTGGCAAGCTCCGCCGCCGCCCAACAGCCGGCCGAACTCACAAGTGAACGCACGTCGGGGGGATCCTGCGCCGATGTTGATTGGAACAAGGACATGCTGCTGAACCACCCGGCCCTGATCGACGCTTGCCAGGAAGTGATCGTTGTGGAAGGCGAGAGCTGGGCCCGGTTTGCTGCGAAGTTCGTGCGGATCGAGCCGGATGGCGACGTCATTTTCAGCGTGCGCGATCAGCGCGATCGCTCGATTCAAGAAGTGACACTGGATCCGACCCCGGGGCAGCAAGCCTACATCGACGATCGGGCGACGCCATTCAGCTCTTTGCGCACCACCGACAGGATCAGCCTGTATGTGCCCGAAGGCCAGTACGGATTCGCCACGAGGCCCGTTGCACAGGAAGAGTTGGCCACGGTAGTGGTCGTTCCGACTGATTCGACCCGCACGGCTGACTCGACCCGCGCGTCTGACACCGAGGCGCCGGTGCTCACAACCGAGACCGCAGTAGCACAGCGCGATACGAGATCGGCAATGCTGCCGACTACCGCAGGTCCCCTGCCGTGGCTGGCACTGCTCGGTTTCCTGTCGATGCTGGGCGGCCTGGGCCTGACGCTGCGTCGTTGGAATTAGACACGCGCCTGTTGATGCGGCTGATCGGATTAGCCGCTCCAATCCGGGGGCTTTGGCCCCCGGGTTGGAATTTTTCGCTACGGCGCCCGTAGCCTGGCACATTCGGAGATTCGTCATGAAACACTTGATTGTCATCGTGCTTGCTCTCGCCTGTCTGGCTTCGTGCGCGACGAACCCGGTTTCGGGCGAGCGCGAGCTTGCACTCGTCTCCGAGAGCCAGGAGATCGAGATCGGGCGGCAATCTGCTGTTGCAGCCGAGAACCAGCTGGGGCTGGTCGAAGACCAGCAGTTACAGGACTACGTGCAGCGCCTTGGCATACAGCTCGCCGGCGCATCCGAACGGCCCTCCCTGCCCTGGACGTTCCGGGTCGTGGACGACCCGACGCCCAACGCGTTCGCGGCCCCCGGTGGCTATATCTTCGTCACCCGCGGACTGCTTGCGCTGATTGGCAACGAGGCAGAGTTGGTGAGCGTTCTGGGCCATGAGATCGGCCACGTCACGGCACGCCATTCAGTCAGCAGGATGAGCCGCCAGCAGCTTGCCCAGATCGGGCTCGGCGTGGGTTCGATCGTGAGCCCGACGATCGCAAAGTTCGGTGATCTTGCCGCCGGTGGACTGGGGGTCCTGTTCCTGAGCTATGGGCGCGACGACGAGCGGCAGGCCGATGATCTCGGCTATGACTACGCGCTGGCCCAGGACTACGACGTGCGAGAGATGGTCAATGTGTTTGCCGCGCTGCAGCAGTCAGCAAAACTGGCCGGGCAAAGCCCCGTGCCGAACTGGCTCGCTTCGCATCCCTATCCCGCCGAGCGCATCACCCTGATCGAAGAGCGGCTCGAAACGCTGCCTGCGGCTTCGCAGCCGCGGCGCATCGGCGAAGACGACTATGTAAGCCAAATTGACGGGCTGATGTACGGCAGCAATCCGCGTAACGGCTATTTCGAGGACAACCGCTTTATGCATCCGGGGCTCGCATTCCGCCTGGAGCTGCCCGAGGGCTGGCAAACCCAGAACCTGGCACAATTTGTGGTTGGCGGCAGTCCCGCAAACGATGCGATCATTCAACTGACCATCGTGCCCGGTGGTCGCTCGGAAGCCGCGGATACCTTCTTTGCCCAGGAAGGCCTGGTTTCCGGGCGCGTCAAAGCAGAAAAAGTGAACGGGCTGGGAGCGACCATCGGCCGGTTCGAGGCGCAGACCGAGCAAGGTAAGCTGGGCGGCATTGCGGCTTTCATCTCGATGGACGAGCGCACTTTCAGGATCCTTGCCTACACCCCGGCGGAAAAGCTGTCGGGTTATGAAAACACCTTTAACCGCTCAATCAACAGCTTTGACCGGCTCACCGACCGAGCCGCACTGGCGCGGCAACCGGACCGGCTGGAGATCGTGCGCTTACCGCGGCAGATGACGATCACCCAGTTTAACCAGAGCTATCCGTCTACAATCCCGCTCGAAGAACTGGCACTGATCAACCAGTTGCAAAGTTCCGACGGCGTGATGCCGGCAAGATACCCGGCCAAGCGAGTCGTCAACGATTGACCGGAAAACCATTCTGGACAGCGGGCTTGTTGAGCGCTTGGGCCAGCCAAGGCGGAGGCCCGGGCCTGATCTAGAGTGAACTGCATATGCGCCACTGGACATTGCTGGGTGAGGCGATCATCCCGGGCACTGAAAAATCCATCTCGCTGTATCGCGGAAAAGACGATTTCTTCATCAAGCTGACCCGCGGGCAGGAATTGATGAGCACCCGCAAACACGGCTCCGAGGACGCCCTTGGCGCGGTACCCTGCAGGCGCATTGGGAAGCGGGCTGACGCGCGCGTGCTGATCGGCGGCCTCGGCATGGGCTTCACCTTGGCGGCTGCGCTCGAGACCCTCGGGCCTGGCGCCGAAGTGACGGTGGCAGAACTGATTCCCGAGGTGGTGGAATGGAATCGCGGCCCACTGGGCGAGTGCAGCGGAAGGCCGCTCGACGATCCCCGCACCCGGATCCATGTCGGTGACGTCGCCAGGCTGCTGCGCAAAAGCCCGGGCGCGTTCGACGTCATCGCACTGGACGTCGACAACGGGCCGGAAGGCCTGACCGTGGGCAGCAACGATTGGCTCTACTCGGCTCCCGGCATCGCCGCCGGGTGCAGGGCGCTGCGGCCAGGAGGCGTTCTCGCTTACTGGTCCGCCGCACCGGATAGCGCCTTCGAAGACAGGCTGCGGCGTGCCGGCCTGGTGGTGGAGGAGTTGCGGGTATACGCGCACGGCAGCAAAGGCGCAAGGCATACCCTCTGGCTGATGGCTGCTGAAAGCTAACAAAAAGGCAGGGCCGGCTGCCGCTCCACGGCGGCAGCCGACCCTGTCTGGCAAACTCAGGAAAAAACTCAGGCGGCAGCCATTACGGCTGCACGTCGAAGATATTCAGCTTGGTGATCCAATACTCGTTGTCGGGCATCGGAAAATCATAATAACGCGCATTATTCACGTACAGCGAATCGCCGAAGAGGGCGCCGCTGGCGACACCGTCCATGTCCGGATCGGTGATGACTCCCAGCCGCGTTCCCGTGAGTAGGTCTTCATCCAGCGCCACCACCTGGACCCAGTCCACTTGCTCGCCGCCGCCGTCGGGGGTCAGTATGAACAGCACATCGTCGTGCAACACGATGCCGTCCAGAAATCCTTCAAGCGGCGGATCCACGATGATTCTGTCTGAATGGCCGGTGGCCGGGTCCACCCGGTAGACTTGCGCGTTGGCCGAGTTGCCGACGATCAGGGTCTGGCCATCGGGCGTGGCGACGATGCCGTTACCGAGAGAGAAGAAGCCGGATTCTTCATGGTCATCGGCAAAATCTCCGGTCAGCGGCAGCGCCGTCGCGGCGTCAGCACCGGCCGGCAGCCTGCCGTTCCGCGACAGCGGCAGCCGGTACAGAAACGGTTGCCCGAAATCGGTGAAGTAAACCGCATTCCGGGTGATGGCCAGGTCGTTGATGACGGTCGAAAACTGGGGAGCCAGCTGATAGTTCATGATCTCCTCGCCGCTGTCTGCGTCGAAGACATAGGCATTGCCCCAGAAACATCCGGCGACAAACAGGTAATTGCTGCGCGGATCGACGCGCATCCCGAGCTTGTAACAGTCGTTAAACACGTCGAAATCAGGCTCGGGCGGAACCAGGGTCTCTCCCTGTCCGGACCGCAGGTCGACTTTGTATATCGAGCCATCGGGTGAGCCGCTATAGGCGGTGGTTCCCCTGCCGATAGCAAAGCCTTCGTGAGTGGACCCGTCGAGGACGGGGACAATTTTCGGGAACGGCTTGTCGCCCGCCTGGACGGTGTGCGCAGGCAGCGCCCAGGCGGTTAGTACAATCGCAGCGAGCATCAGGTGCTTTTTCATATGAACTCCAGGTTCAAGTGTGTTTGTGGGTATACAATGGTGCACAGGCAGATGGCCTGCCCGTACGGTCCTACTCGGTTCGGAGTATGGTCAGCGACGCGGCAGATTGCCTGATCGAACCCTGATTTATTGCCGATGAATCGCTGATACTTACAGGCGGAAAGGTTTCACAGTGCACTTCCTGATTTTCGACACCCGTCGGATCGACCTGGCGCCTGACCGTTCGGGCCCCCGTTGAGCACCGACATGAACAGTGCCGACCGCGACACTGCGGCTACCCATTCATTCGGCCGTTGGCGCTTCGACGCCGGCACCGGCGACCTGTTCGACGGGACGACCACGACGCGCCTGGAGCCCCAGGTGGCCAAGCTGCTGGATTATTTCCTGCACCACCAAGACACCCTCATCAGCCGTGATGAGCTGATTGGAGCCGTGTGGGAAAATCGCATCGTATCGGACGACGCCATCAATCGCTGCATATC
>Ga0268386_10000326_pt1 | contig 29357 bp, 22 predicted proteins | sample RVTome_15_FD_200260 | JGI IMG/M metagenome (GOLD analysis project Ga0268386, IMG submission 200260) | Soil microbial communities from uranium-contaminated site in the Upper Colorado River Basin, Wyoming, United States - RVT150D86... ... | reverse complement strand
GGCTTCCTGCGAAGGCCGGGCATCAGCGTGCGGCCCGAGGCGGAGATCGCCTGCGAGCTGGCCACGGTGCACGCGATGCACGACCCCACCGAGGGCGGCCTCGCCACCGCGCTGCACGAGCTGGCCGTCGCCGCGGGCGTGGGGCTGCGCATCGATCACGACCGCATCACGGTGCTGCCGGAGGGGCGCGTGCTCTGCGAGGCGTTCGGCCTCGACCCGCTCGGCACCATCGCCTCGGGCGCGCTGCTCATGACGCTGGCCCCGGCCGAGGCCGGCGTGGTCATCCACGCGCTCGCCCGCGAGGCCATCGATTGCCACTTCATCGGCCAGGTCGTGCCGCCCGAGCAGGGCGTCACCCTCAACGAGGGCACGCGCCAGTGGCCGCTGCCCACCTTCGCGCGGGACGAGATCGCCAGACTGTTCGGGGAGGGTTAGCGTTGCCCCAGCTCGGATATTCGCGTCGCTCGCTCGCACTCGGCCGGGAGGGCCTCGTGGCCTCGTGCCATCCACTCGCCACCCTGGCCGGCGTGGAGGTGCTCAAGGCCGGCGGCACCGTCGCCGACGCCGCCGTCGCCACCAACGCGGTGCTGGGCGTGACCCAGTCGAACAACTGCGGCCTCGGCGGCGATCTGTTCTGCCTCTACTACGAGGCCGCCACCCGGCGCGTGCACTTCCTCAACGGCGCCGGACGCTCGGGCTCGCGGGCGACCATCGAGGAGGTGCGAAGCCGCGGCCTGACGGGCTTGCCCGTGCTCGGGCCGGCCACCGTGAGCGTGCCCGGCGTGGTGCGGGCGTGGGCGATGCTGCTGGAGCGATTCGGCACGCGCCCGCTCGACCAGTTGCTGGCCCCGGCCATCCACTACGCCGAGCGCGGCTTTCCGATCACCTCCATTCTCAGCCAGGCCATCACCGAGTTCGCCCCGGGCAACCCCGATCCGGAGTGGCGCCGCGTGTTCATGCCGGGTGGCCGGGCCCCCGCGCCCGGCGACCTGTTCCAGCAGCCCGATCTCGCGCGGACGCTGCGCGACCTCGCCACCGAGGGCTCCGACCTCTTCTATCGCGGCCGTGTCGCGCAGACGATCGTCGACCGCATGGCCCGGGACGGCTTTCTCACCCTCGACGACCTCGCCGCCCACACCGGCGAGTGGGGCGACCCCGTCGCCACGACCTACCGAGGCTTCACCGTCTACGAGACGCCGCCGCCGACGCAGGGCGTGACCGCGCTCCTCGCGCTGAACATGCTGGAGGGCTCCCCGCTCGCGAAGCTGCCCCTGCACTCCGTCGAGCATCTGCACCTGATGCTGGAGGTCGTCAAGCTCGCCTACGCCGACCGCGATCGCTGGATCGGCGATCCCGCCCGGGCGCGGGTGCCGGTGACGGGCATGCTCGACAAGGCCTACGCCGCCGAGCGGCGGCGCCAGGTGGATCCAAGGAAGGCGCAGGCCTATGTGCCCGGCCAGCCGGAGGGCGACACGACCGGCTTCGTGGTCGCCGACGGTCACGGCAACGTGCTCAGCGTCATCCAGAGCCTGTTCAACGCCTTCGGCTCCGGCGTGGTCCCGCCCGGCACCGGGCTGTGCCTGCAGAATCGCGGACGCCACTTCACCCTGGACTCCGACCACCCGAGCGGCCTGGCGCCCCGCAAGCGGCCCTTCCACACGCTCATGGCGTCCATCACGACGCGCGACGACAGGCCCGTGATGGGATTCGCCACCATGGGCGGGAACGGCCAGGCGATGTTCCACGTTCAAGTGCTGACCAACGTGTTCGACTACGGCCTCGACGTCCAGGAGGCGATCGAGCGGCCGCGCTTCCTCGTCGGCGCGTTCCTGCCCGACGACCCGGCCGACACGATTTACCTCGAGAACCGGCTGCCACCGCGGGTGTTCACCGCGCTACGGCGGCGCGGCCATCCCCTCAAGCCAGCGCCGGAGCTGTTCTACCGGGTCGGGCACGCGCACGGCATCACCGTGCGCGAGGACGGCGTGCTGAGCGGCGGCGCCGACCCGCGCGGCGACGGCGTCGCGCTGGGATTCTGAGCCGATGCGCCGCCGTCTCCCCCCGCTCGCCGCAGTCGGGCTGATCGTCCTCGCGGCGACTGCCCACGCGGCCGAGTGGGGCTTGATCCGTCCCGGCGTGAGCGCGACCGACAGCGTTCGCGCCAAGTACGGTGCGCCCACGCGGATCGACCGGCAGAAGATCGAGAGCTACGACACGGAGAACTGGGTGTACGAAGGCGACCGGGCGCCGGCCGGGATGGAACGGCTCACCGTGGAGTTCGGCCTGCTGCAGGCCGAGACGTACCGCTCCGAGATCGTCCGCGCCTTCCGGCTGGAGCCCAAGCCCGGCACGTTCAACCGGGGCGTCGTCACCAACGGCTGGGGCTTCCCCGACCGCATGGGGCACGAAGCCGGGCAGGATATCTTCCTCTACCGTGAGGGGCTGCTGGTCTACTTCGACGAGTCGGGCTGGAACGCCAAGCTGATGATCTTCACGGTGCCCCAGCCGCGCGATCCGACCGAAGAGCCGCGGCCGCGGTGACGAGCCCTCGCACGGGGATCGCCACCCAGTCCGGCCGGTTGTTCGCCTCGTAGACGATCTCGTAAGCCGCCTTCTCCACCTCCAGCACCGCCAGCGCCCGCGTGAGAGCCGCGGCCGCGGACGGCAGGAAGGGCGCGGGACCGGCCCTCGCGCGATAGGCCGCCACGAACGCCTCACGCGCGGCCGTCTCCCACCCCGCCGGGGCCGGCGCGCTGGCTGCCGCGTAGCCCAGCGAGCGCAGCAGCCCGGCAACGTCGCGCAGCGGCGTATGCTTGCGGCGGCGCTCGACCAGCGACCGAAGCGGCTCGCCCTCGAAGTCGATGATCGCGAAGTCCTCGCCGTCGCGGACGGCCAGTGTCTGGCCCAGATGGAAGTCGCCGTGGTGGCGCAGCTTGACGGCACCGACCAGGCCAGCGAACGCGGCGGCGTCCACCCGGGCCGTCACGCCGTCGGGCAGGTGGCCGCCGAGCGCCACCCGCGCGGCGTCGAGCTGGCGCTGCACCGCCTCGGTCCAGACGGCGACGTCGGCGGGGGTGATGGGCTCGGGCGCGAACGCCGGCACGAGGGGGTCGGAGGCGAGCGCCAGGTGAAGCTCGGCGGTGCGCCGGCCGAGCGTGGCGAGCGGGCCGAGCGCGGCGTCGCCGGCGGCGAGGCGGCCGAGCAGCCAGCGCCAGCCGTCGCGGGAGTCGCCCACCAGCTCCTGGGCCATCGCCAGCACCCAGGCGCCGTCGGCGTCGCGGTACTCGAGACTGCCGGCCAGCCGCGGCGTGTGGCGGAAGCTCGTCCGCTCGGTCAGGAAGCCGGTGATCTCGACGTCGGGGTTGGCGCCGGCGGCGAGCCGCCGGAAGTTCTTGAGGATCAGGGCGTCGCCGAACACGACGGAGGTGTTGCTCTGCTCGCCGTCGAGCCGGCGCGCCGGCACGTCGGCGGCGAGTCCCGGCCGGAACGCGTGGGTGCGCGTTCCCACGACCTCGCCGTGCCTGCCCGGCAGCCGCGCCTCGCGCGCGATCAGGTCCAGCACGGCGCGGCAGAAGCCGGGATCGTCGAGGGCGTCGACGAGCGCAGGCCCGTCGAGCAGCGGCAGCGCGTAGCGGTCCTCGCGACCGTCGTCCAGCGTCACCCGCGCGATCCAGAGCGTGCCCGGCCCCAGGCGCACGCCGTCCTCGCGGGCCACCGTCACGATGCGCCGGCTCTTGCCCGCGAACCACCGCTGCCCGGCGATCCAGCTGCCGAGCGCGTCGGGACCCCCCGCGGTCAAATCGCGGTGTCCTCGATGCCGTAGCGCGCCGGCCGGGGCTGGCGTCCCTGCAGCCGGAGCCAATAGAAGCCGTGGCCGCCGAGCGCCAGGACGTACGGCTCGCGCCGGATCGGGGGGAAGCGCACGTCGCCGATCATCTCGACCGGGGTCATCCCCTCCAGGGCGGCGAGGTTCAGCTCGACCGGCTGGGCGCGTCCCGAGAGGTTGGCGACGACGAGCACGATGTCGTCCTGCCAGCGGCGCAGGTAGGCCAGCACCGACTCGTTGCGCGGTCGCAGGAACTCGATCGAGCCGCGCCCGAACGCCGGCGAGCGCCGGCGGGCGGCGATGAGCCGGCGCATGGTGTTGAGCGGCGAGGTCAACAGCTTCTCCTGGGCGGCGACGTTCACCGCCTGGTAGCTGTAGACGGGGTCGGTGATGACCGGCAGGTAGAGCTGGGCGGGATCGGCCGTGGAGAAGCCGGCGTCGCGATCGTCCGACCACTGCATGGGTGTACGCACGCCGTTGCGGTCGCCGAGGTGGACGTTGTCGCCCATGCCGATCTCGTCTCCGTAGTAGACGATCGGGCTGCCCGGCAGCGTCAGGAGCAGGCAGTTGAGCAGCTCGATGCGGCGCCGGTCGTTGTCCATCAGCGGGGCCAGCCGCCGCCGGATGCCCAGGTTCAGCTTCATCTGGGGGTCGGAGGCGTAGGCGAAGTACATGTAGTCCCGCTCCTCGCTGGTCACCATCTCGAGCGTGAGCTCGTCGTGGTTGCGCAGGAACAAGCACCACTGGCAGCCGGGCGGGATCGGCGGCGTGTGCGTGAAGATGTCGGTGATCGGCTGGCGGTCCTCCCGTCGGATGCCCATGTACAGGCGCGGCATGAGGGGGAAGTGGAACGCCATGTGGAACTCGTCGCCGTCGCCGAAGTAGGGGCGTACGTCCTCCGGCCACTGGTTGGCCTCGGCCAGCAGCACGCGGTCGCCGCCGTACTCGCTGTCGATGACACGCCGGAACTCGCGCAGGATGGCGTGCGTTTCCGGCAGGTTCTCGCCGCTGGTGCCCTCGCGCTCGACCAGGTAGGGCACCGCGTCGCACCGGAAGCCGTCCAGGCCGCGGTCGAGCCAGAAGCGCATCACGTCGAGGATCGCGCTCTTCACGGCCGGGTTGTCGTAGTTGAGGTCGGGCTGGTGGCTGAAGAAGCGGTGCCAGTAGTACTGCTTGGCCACCGCGTCCCACGACCAGTTCGACTTCTCGGTGTCGGTGAAGATGATCCGGGCGTCGCGGTACCGATCGTCGGTGTCGCTCCACACGTAGTAGTCGCGGTAGGGCGAGGCGCGATCGGCCCGGGCGGCCTGGAACCACGGGTGCTGGTCGGAGGTGTGGTTCATGACCAGGTCGGCGATCACCCGCAGGCCGCGCTCGTGGGCGGCATCGAGGAACTTCTGGAAATCGGCCACGCTGCCGTACATGGGATGGATGCCGTAGAAGTCGGCGATGTCGTAGCCGTCGTCCTTCAGCGGCGACGGGTACATCGGCAGGATCCACAGACAGTCGACGCCCAGCTCCCGCACGTAGTCGAGCTTGGCCGTCAGGCCGGCGAAGTCGCCGATGCCGTTGCCGTCGGCGTCGAAGAACGCCTTGACGTGCACTTCGTAGAACACCGCGTCCTTGTACCAGTCCTTCACGTGGCCTCTCCACTCCGGGCGCGGTGGGGGGCGACGGGGCTTCCGCCGTTCCGCGAGAGACCATCGTGGGTGCCCGCCAGGGTTTGGCGCAGTCCGGCGCGAGGCGCTACACGATCGAAGCCAACGGAACGGCGGAAGCCCCGTCGCCCCCCACCGCGCCCTCGCGCGAGGCCACGGGACGGCTGATACGCAGTCTGTCCGTCTGGACGAAGGACGAGGTTCATGAGCGGAGTCATGAACTCCGTGTACCTGCGGCGATCAAAACGGTGCAGATGCTAGGCGCCGACGAGCGACGACCGAGGCGTGGGCCGCCCACGCCGCAGGAAGGAGCGAGGAGGCAACGACGCAGATGCGCCGTTTTCATCGCCGCAGGTGGAAGATCTGGGCGGGGTCGCGGGTGGGGTCGAGCTCGACGAACCCGCGGGGGCCGCGCCACTCGTAGGTGACGTCGGTCAGGAGCTCGTGCATGCGGTAGGGCTGGTCGGGCGCGATGCCGAGCTCGTCGATGGGCACGTCGACCATGGTCGCGTGGGCGGCGAACGGGTCCAGGCTGGCGGACACGAACACGACGTCGTCCCGCTCCGGCGTCATCTTGCCGTACCAGAGGATCTGCGGGTCGTCGGCACCATAGAAAGCCAGGTTGCGGTAGAGCTGCAGCGCCCGGTGGTCGCGGCGGATCTGGTTCACGCGCGTGATGAGGCCGACCAGGTTGCCGGGGGCGTCCCAGTCGCGCACCTTGGGCTCGTACTTCTCGGAGTGCAGGTACTCCTCGGAGCCGGGCGCGAACGGCAGGTTCTCGCCCAGCTCGTAGCCGCTGTAGATGCCGTAGAGCGACGACAGCGTGGCGGCCAGCACCAGGCGCATCTTGAAGGCCGGCGGCCCTCCGCGCTGCAGCGTCTCGTGCAGGATGTCCGGCGTGTTCGGCCACAGATTGCCGCGGAGGTACTCGGCCACCGGCGGGCGCGTGATCTCGGTCAGGTATTCCTGCAGCTCGGGCTTCTCGTTGCGCCAGGTGAAGTACGTGTACGACTGCGTGAAGCCGGCCTTGGCCAGGACCTTCATCATCTTCGGCCGCGTGAAGGCCTCGGCCAGGAACACGACGTCGGGCCTCGCCCGCTGGACCTCGCGGATCAGCCACTCCCAGAACCGGACGGGCTTCGTATGGGGGTTGTCGACCCGGAAGGTCGTCACGCCGTGACCGATCCAGAACTCGACGATCCGCTTCATCTCCAGCCAGGCCGGCCGCGGATCGTCGCCGTAGAAGTTCAGCGGATAGACGTCCTGGTATTTCTTGGGCGGGTTCTCCGCGTACTTGATGGTCCCGTCGGGCCGGTGGAAGAACCACTCCGGGTGCTCGCGCACCCACGGGTGATCCGGCGAGGCCTGGATGGCGAAGTCGAGCGCGACCTCGAGGCCGAGCTCGTTCGCGCGGCGCACGAAGCGATCGAAGTCGGCCAGCGTGCCGAGGTCGGGATGGACGGCGTCGTGGCCACCCTCGGCAGCGCCGATCGCCCACGGGCTGCCATGGTCGTCGGGCCCGGCCGCGAGCGTGTTGTTGGGTCCCTTGCGATAAGCGCGGCCGATCGGATGGATCGGCGGCAGGTAGACGACGTCGAAGCCCATCGCGGCGGCGCGCTCGAGCTGGGCCTCGGCGTCGCGGAAGGTGCCGTGCCGCCCGGCCACGCCCGAGCGCGGGAAGAACTCGTACCAGGCGGCGAAGCGCGCGCGCTCGCGATCGACGACGACCTCGTACTCCCGCTCGGCCTGGCTGGCGTCCCCGCGATCCAGATGGCGATCCATGAGGGCCACCAGGGCCGCGTCGCCGGCGACGGCCACCGCCTCGGCCTGGGCGGGCGCCTGCTCGAGCCGCTGCAGCCACTCCTGCAGCGCGACGGCGTCGTCGCCGGTCGCCCGGCCGGCCGCCGCCCGCACCAGCGCCGCCCCCTCGCGCAGCTCGCTGGCCACGTCCTGGTCGGCGGCGACCCGCTTGGCCAGGTCGGCCAGCCAGGACCGGAACGGGTCGGGCAGCGCCTCGATGGTGTAGAGATAGCGCGCGTTGTCCTCGACGGTGAAGGCGCCCGCCCAGCGGTCGTTGTCGACGAACCGCATCGGACTCTCCCGCCAGTCGGGCTCGTCGGCCCGCCGGTACTTGACGAACGCCGCCAGGACGTCGTGGCCCTCCTTGAAGACGTCGGCGGTGACCTCGACGCGGTCGCCGACCTCGCGCTTGATAGGATAGCGTCCGCCGTCCACCGCGGGGGCGACGTTCTCGATGACGACCGTGCGACGGAGATCTTTGGGGTCGAGCATGGCGCTGGAGGATCTTACCGCCAGTGTTCCACGAGATAGGCCTTCTGTCGCTCGAAGGCCACGGCCACCGCCTCCAGGTACGCCTGGGTGGCGGCCACCCCGGCGCCGCGCGTGGCGAGCACGAACGCCGCCGTCCGGCCGAGATAGAGCGGTGTGAGCGAGCGCAGCAGGTGGTCGCGATGCACGACCGAGTAGTGATGGCCGAGGGCGAAGTCGTACACCACGCGTGCCCACAGGTCGTCGGGGAAGCGCAGCCCCCCACCGTCCTCGAGGACCAGCACCTCGGCCAGCGTGTCGGGGGCCAGGATCAGCTCCCAGATCCCAGTGAGGTCGCGCGCGCCCTGGCGGAAGGCTTCCCGCATGCGGTCGACGTCGACCGCCATCGGCTCCACGCCGGGGGCGATCGCCTCGCCCGCGGCCGGGAGCGGCTCGCTGCCGCGCACTTCCAGCCAGAGGTCCTCGTGGCGCTGCATCAGGGTGAACGCGGCGCCCAGGGTCTGGGCGATCATGGTCGGCAGGTCGGTGGTGCGTGTGCCCGAGCGGATCTGGTGCGGCCCCAGCCACGCTTCCCACACGTTGAAGCCGTCGGCGATGGCGGTGCCGGTGATCCACAGGTCACTCACGTCGGCGCCGGTCCACGACCACTTGGGGTGGATGAGCAGGTGCTCGACGAGGCGCGCCGACAGGGCCTGCTGGCCGCCGAACGGATGCTGCAGGCGCCGGCCGAAGAGCGCGCGCACCAGCGGAGCCAGCACCAGCCGCGAGATCGTGCCCTCGTAGCGATGGCGGGCGTAGGCGGCCGTGAGGAAGTCGGCCTTGTCTTCCAGCAGTGGTCGGGCCAGACGCTCGATCCACGCGGGCGTGGCCGACACGGCGTCGGCCTCGAGCAGCACGAGCGCGCGGGCCCGCAGCCGGTGGGCGAGGGTGAACGCCGCCCGCAGCCCGGCGCCACGCCCCGGCACGCCGTGGAAGGGGACTGCGACCCGCTCGCCGGCCGGCACCTCGTGCTCGACCAGGATGTTCGGCAGCGTCGCCGCCGCCGCGCGCTCGCGGGTGCCGTCGGAGGAGCCGGCGTCGACCACGATCAGCGCCGCCCGCGCGTCGGGGAAGCGGCCGGCGCCGGCCGCCGCCGTCTCCAGCACCCCGTCGAGTGTCTCGGCGTTGTTGTAGGTGAGCACGCCGAGCGCGAGGTCGACCGGTGCCAGCCGGTCGGCCGACGACAGCACGGCCTCGGACAGCTCGCGCCGGGCCATGCGTCAGCGGGTGAGGTGGATGAGAAGGGCCATGTAATCGGTCAGGTGCCGGGTGACGAGGAACGTGCGCCGGACGTGCTCGCGGCCGGCCGCGCCCATGCGGGCGATCAGCTCGGGATTGTTGAGCAGGTGGCGGAGCCGGAAGGCCGCGCCCTCGACCGAGTGCACGGTGTAGCCGGTCACGTCGTAGATGATCTGCTGCGTGAGGCCGCCGGCGAACCCGCCCACGACCGGCTTGCCCTTCCACATCGCCTCGGCGGCGCCGAGCCCGAAGCTCTCGTGCACGGACTTCTGCAGCACGATGGTGGCCGCCCGCTGCAGCGCGTTGATTTGCACGTGGGCATCGGGCGGCAGCTCCAGCACGCTGATGTCGGGGTCGTGCCGGGCCGCCTCCCGCAGCTCGGCCAGCATGTCCACGCCCGCGCGGTCGCCGTCGCCGGTGCCGGCCAGCACGAGGCGCACGTTGTAGTGCTTCTTGACCAGCCGGTAGGCGTTGACGACGCCGAGCGGGTCCTCGGCCGCCGTGAACGGCGCCACCTGCAGCAGGATCGGCCGGTCCTGGGCGATGTCGAGGCCGCGCAGGATGGTGGTCACCTCGCGGGAGGTCAGATCGCGGTTCTTCGCCGACAGCGGGTCGATGGACGGCGCGATGACGTACCGGGGGATGCCGAGGCGGCGGCCGAAGCGCGGCAGCGAGAAGATCGCGGCATCGAACTGGTTGATCCACGGCCGCAGGAACGTCCAGGCCCGGCGCTGGGCCCGCGAGCTGTCGAAGTGGCACTGCCACACCCAGCGGCTGCCGGCGCCCCGATGCTCGACCAGCGTGGCCGGCTGCACGTCGTGGACGAGCACGACGTCGGCGTCGAGCGAGAGCTTCTTGGCGTTGACCCGGTTCATCTCGACGTAGTGGTCGAGCGCCTCGTCGGTGAGCACGCGCTCGGCGCCGTCGAGGGCGGCGCGCAGGGCGGTGGCCGTCGTGTTGAAGCCGGGATCGCCGCCGGTGATCTCCCAGGCCGCCTCGATGCCGAGGTCGATCATCATGGGCACCAGCGTGTGGAGGATCTCGGCCGGGCCGCCGCCGAACCGCCCGCCGCTGATGTGCAGCAGCCGCCGCCCGCGGACCTTGTCGGCCAGCCGCAGCAGCATGTCGATGGCGCCGGGCGGCGCCACCCGCCGGTAGTCGTCGATGGCGATCACGCGCCCGCCTCCTCCAGCTCGGCATCGACGAGAGCCAGCACCCGGGCCCGGACGCGCTCGAGGCTCGTCATGTAGGCGTCGAGGCGCTCGATGCGGTCGGCGAGGGCCGGCCGGCCGAGCGCGGTGCGAATCCACTCGGCGAAATCGCCCGAGCGCCGGCCCAGGCGGGCCCGCGCCTCCACCATGTGGAAGTAGATGGCGCTGGCGTCCATGTCGGCCAGGCCGGTCCGGAACTCCAGCAGCGTGGTGACGGCAGGGCCCAGCGGCACCTCGACGATGTGCGACTGCTGGAAGTGGAACGGCTCGCCGAACTCGACCCGGGGGATCGTGGACAGCCGCAGCAGGTGGTCGTGGACGACCGACATCAGCTCTTCCCGCAGGTCTTCCAGGCTGGCCATCTCGAACGGGTTGATCACCGCCAGCCGCTCGGCGAGCACCTGGTCGCGCACCTGCACGGCCACCCAGGCCGCGAAGTCGTTGCCGTAGGCGGTCGTGACCGGGCGGTGGCGCAGGAAGTAGCCGTGCGTGTGGTAGAAGACCGAGCCGGGCGGCACGTCCTCCAGCCGGTCGAGCAGCTCGCGCTCGTCGCGCGCGCGGTGATCGAGGGCCTGGCGTAGCTCGACGCAGCCGATGAACTGGAACGCCGTCGTCATGCGTCTCCCTCGCGCTCGAGCAGAGCGACCGGAAAGGCCGCCAGGATGTCGGCCAGCGGGAGTCCGGGGGCCTCGTCGGCGGGGGCTGTCGCCAGCCGCTCGCCGGTCAGGACGTTGGTGAAGCGCCCACCCAGCTCGCGCGGCAGCTCGACCCGCGTATCGGCCCAGTACTCGCCGCCGAGCGGCACGGCGTCGAGGCCCCGGCGGGCGAGCAGGCGCGGAATGACCGTCACCGCGGCGGTGCCGTCGGCGACCCGCGCGAAGGCGCACACGTGCTCGGCGTAGGGCCCTCGGATCTCCAGCGGCCGATAGGCGCCGATCTCGAAGAGGGCGCGCCGGGCGCGACGGAAGGCAAGCCCCTGGTGGACCACGAACAGCTTGATTCGACCGTCCGCCTTGGTCTTCACCAGCTCGTCGGCGAGCACCGCCCGGTCGAGGCCCGCGGCCAGCGCGGTCAGCACCTCGTCGAGCAGCCGCTCGCGCTCGCCCCAGTCCACCGGCCGTCGGTTGTCGGGATCCACGAGGTTCAGGTCCCACAGCTCGCTGCCCTGGTAGAAGTCGGGCACGCCGGGGGCGGTGAGCTTCACCAGGGTCTGGGCAAGCGAGCTCAGCATGCCGAAGTGGGCGACGCGGGCGTGGAAGACGACGAAATCCTCGAGGAAGGCCGCCGACCGCTCGGGGTCGAGGATGGCCCCGATGAACTTCGCGATCGCCTCGTCGTAGCGCGGATTGGGGTTGATCCACGAGGTGTGCACTTTCGCCTCGCGGGTCGCCTTGAGCATGTAGCCGCGCAGCCGGGTCACGTCGATGGGCCAGGCGCCGACCAGCGTCTGGTAGATCAGGTACTCGGTGTTGGCGCCCGGCACCGGGGCGCCGTCGACCATCGTGTGGTGACGGCGGTTGAGGCGCTGCCAGGCGGCCACCCGTGCCCGCCACTCGGCGGGCATCTCCGAGAGCACGTTGATGCGCGTGCGCACGTCCTCGCCGCGCTTGGTGTCGTGGGTGGAGGTGGCCGACAGCGCGTGGGGCGAGCGACGCTGCCGCTCGGCGAGCGCAGCGTGGAACTCGGCCAGCGAGGTACCGAAGCGGCTGGGGTCGCCGCCGACCTCGTTGAGCGACACGAGCCGGTTGAAGCGGTAGAGCACGGTGTCCTCGTACCCCTTGGCGGTGACGGGCCCGGTGATCTGCTGGAAGCGCCGGACAAAGTCCAGGCGCTCCTGCCGGTCGGCCTCGGTCGCCCACTCCGGGAAGCGCAGGGTCAGCACGTTGTGGATCCAGTCGTACACCGACTCGCTCATTGTCGGCGTCCGCCGCTTGGCGTGGCCGACGGCGCGGGCGATGTACTCGCGGTCGCGATCGGTGATGTCCGCCGCCCGGCCCTGGCCGGCCGGCTCTCCCGGGATCACCTCCGACTCGCCGACGTAGGTGCGGTAGACCGGGAAGGCGGCGATGATCTCCCGCAGCGCGGTGGTCAGGCTGCCCAGCGTGAAGTCGCGTGAGGAGCGGTGCTTCTCGGAGATTTGGTCGAGGCGGTGGCCGAGCATGTTGATCTCGGAGGCCATCGAGGTCTCCATGATCAGCCGCTTGCACTCGTCCACGACCTCCGAGAACGGCGGTCGCACCCGGATGGTGCGCGCGTAGACCTGCTCCAGAGCCCGGGCCTGGGCGCGGTCGACGAAGATGCCGTTCACGAGGCTCAGGAACTCGTAGCCCGTCGTCCCCGCCGTCGCCCACCCCTCCGGCAGATGCTCGCCGGGGGCCAGGATCTTCTCGGCGACGACATAGAAGTCGGTGCGGTTGTCGGCGCCCAGCGCGTCGGCGCAGCCCCGCTGCAGCCGACGGAAGTACTCGGCCGGCGCGTACAGGCCGTCCGGATGGTCCACCCGCAGCCCGGTGACGGCGCCCCGACCGATGAGATGGAAGACCAGGCGGTGGGTCTCCGCGAAGACCTCCGGCACCTCCGTGCGGATCGCGGCCAGCTCGTTGACGTCGAAGAACCGCCGGTAGTTGATCTCCTCGCCGGCCACCCGCCAGTACGCCACGCGATAGGCCTGGTCGTCCAGCAGCTCGTCCAGGAGGTCGAAGCTGTGGGGATCGCCGGGCGTGCCGTTGAAGATTCTCACGTTGTCCTCGACGAGCTCGCGCACGGCCGGCGCCCGGGCGAGCAGCGCCGCCAGCCAGGTGCGCGCGAGATCCATCTCGTCTCCGCCGGCGGCCGGGCGCCCGGTGGCGGGCTCGGCGCCGGACGGGAGCGTCGCGAACCAGGCCAGCAGCGACTCGAGCTCGACCAGCTCCGGGTGCGCGGGTCCCATCCGAGCCTGTAGCTCGGCCAGGCGGTGGCTTAGCACCCGGCCCCACGAGCGCGGCGCCAGCGGCATCACCGTGTCGTAGTAGCGCACGCTCAGGCCGAGCTCGTCGAGCGTCAGCCGGAGCTGGCCCGAGTCCAGGACGGCGCCGTACTGGTCGCCGAGGATCGGTAGCAGGACCTTGCCGGCCAGCTCGTCCTTCACGGGCGTCCAGTCGACGTCGAAGTACGTCGCCGCCACCGCCGCGGGGCCGTACTGCAGCATCTCGCGCCAGCGCTGATTGCGATTGCCGGCGATGCCCATGTGATTGGGCACGAGGTCGATCAGGAGCCCCATACCCCGCGCGCGAAGCGCGTCGGCAAAGCGCCAGAAGGCCGGCTCGTCGCCCAGCTCCTCCCGGAAGCGGTTGTGGTCGTTGACGTCGTAGCCGTGGCTGTTCGACGAGGAGGTCTCGAAGAACGGCGAGGTGTAAGCATCACTCACGCCCAGGCGCTCGAGATAGGGCAGCCGCGCCGCCGCGTCGTCGAAGGTGAGGTGGCGCCCGAGCTGCAGTCGGTACGTCGCCAGTGGCACCCGCATCAGGCCACGTCCGCGTCGAGGTTGAAGCCCAGCGTGGTCGCCAGGGGGGCCAGCACGGGGCGGGCGTCGGGCTGCGCCTGCCAGATCTCGAAGAAGCGGTTCTGCACATCCCAGAGACCGAACTCGAGGCCCAGGGCGCCGGCGTCCTCGACCAGGCGGCGCACGGCGGTGACGCGCTCGGGCCCCGGCTCGGCGGCGACGGCGTCGAGGGCGCCCAGCAGCGCGCGCTGCAGCGTCGGCCTGGCGGGGGTGAGATCCAGCGCCAGCCCCAACGCCCGCGCCTCGCGGACCAGCTCGGCGGCGCGCTCGGGCAGCGCGCCGCCGCCGTCGTCCAGGCGTGCCAGCGTGGCCAGCGTCTCCTGCTCGAGCACGTGGCGGGCGACGATGGCCAGGGCCTCGGGGATCGGCGTGTCGACCTGGCGCAGGTAGCGCACGAGCTTGTGATTCTCTTGCCAGATCCGGCGGTACGTCTCCTCGTGCTTGTCGAGCACGGAGGCGATGACCCGCCCCAGCACCTGTCGGCGCTCGTCGAGGAAGAGGTGCGGCAGCGCGAACGGCTCGCCCGGGAAGAACTCGTCGAGGCCGCGCACCATGTCGGCGAGCGAGTGGTGCGCGAAGCGCCGCAGCAGCTCCTCCTTCATGCGGTCGTACGCAGCCCGGCCCTCCCAGCCTCGCAGGGCGCAGGTGACGTCGTGGCCGCCGAAGTACAGCAGCGCGTACATCGCCTCCCACGCCTCCCCGGTGATCTGCGACTCCACGCGGACGTGGGCGATGCGCAGGGCGGTCCCGCCGTAGGCCTCGCGCCCCTGGTCCAGGCGCGCGACCCGATAGGCGTACACGGTCGCGTCGTCGGGGTGGTCCGCGAACAGGTCGGTGATCGCGTAGTGCGCCACCACCCGGCGCGGGTCGACGATCGCCGGCGCCACCAGGCGACGGTAGACCTCGCGGCCGTCACCGTACTGGGCGACGTTGCTGGGCGCCGTGCCCAGCCGCTTCTCGAGCTCGGGCTCGTGACGGCCGCCGCCGAGGTCGCGCAGGTACTGCAGGGCCATCGCCGCGTAGCGGAGGATCTGGACGGACTCCAGCCCGGAGATCTCGTCGAAGAACCAGCCGCACGAGGTGTACATGAGCAGGCGGTTGCGCTGCAGCTCGAGCAGGCGCCGCACTGCCAGCCGGGCGCCGGCGTCGAGCGGCACCCGCTGGTGCTGGTGCAGGAAGGCGTCGAGCGCGGCCGGCCCGCGGTCGAGCAGGACCTCCACGTAGCCGTCGCGGGCCGCCCACGGGTCTCGGAGATAGGCGCCGGCCCGCGCCGCGTAGAACGGGTCGACGAGATCGCGCAGCCAGTCGAGCGCCTCGCGCAGCGGGCCACGCCAGCGCTGGTGCCAGTCGCCGCGGACGCGGCAGCCGCAGTCGTCCTGCCAGCGCGCCACCCCGTGGGCGCACGACCACGACGTGCCCTGGTGGATCTCGGCTTCCCAGGTCGGCGGGTGGGCGGCGAGGAAGGCGCCGTAGTTCGTTACCGTGACGCTGTCGTCCTCGGCGAGCTGGTCGAGGGCGGCCGCCAGCGCCATCTCCCCGAAGCGGAAGTGGTGGCCGTACGACTCGCCGTCGGTGGCGCAGTGTACCAGCTGCGGCCAGTCGCGCGCGTCGGAGAACGCCGCTCGCAGGCGCGCCGCCAGCTTCTCACCGCGGTCGAGCAGATGCTCGAAGGCGATCGCGCGCGAGATGGGGCCGTCGTAGAAGAAGAGGGCCAGCGCCAGCCCGCGCAGCCCGCGCCAGAGGTAGGGGCGGCTGGGGTCGACGGCGTGGTCGACGTCGTGCCAGTCGCCGCCGGCGAGCGGGCGCAGGCGCCGGGCCTGGCTCGGCGCCAGGACCGTGAACTTCACCCCTGCCTCGGCCAGCACCTCGAGCGTCTCGTCGTCGGCGGCCGTCTCCGGCAGCCACATCCCCTCGGCTTCGCGGCCGAAGCGGCGGCGAAAGTCCGCCAGCCCCCACCGCACCTGGGTGACCTTGTCGGCCCGGGTGGCGAGCGGCATGATCTGGTGGTTGTAGACCTGCGCGAGCGCGTTGCCGTGGCCGCCGTGGGCGGCCGCGCTCGCCCGGTCGGCGTCGACGATGGCCCGGGCGACCGCGGGCGCCTCCCGCTCGAGCCAGGTGAAGAGCGTGGGGCCGACGTCGAACGAGATGCGCTCGAAGTTGTCCACGATATCGAGGATGCGGCTGACCGCGTCCACGCGCCGGGCGGCGGTGTTGGGCGCATAGCACTCCGCCGTGACGCGCGCGTTCCAGTCGTGGAAGGGGGCGGCCGAGTCCTGCACCTCGACGGCCTCGAGCCAGGGGTTCTCACGCGGCGGCTGGTAGAAGTGTCCGTGAATGACGATCGCGCGCGGCGCAGCCAATCGGCGGGTGCCCCTAAAACTCCTCCAGCCCGAGCAGGAACTCGCGGCGCCCGCCCCGCGGAACCACGACGATGCCCGAGGGATCGACGTAGTGCCGCCGCCGGTCGGTGACCGGATCCACGCCGATCTCACTGTCGGCCGGGATGATGTTGAAGCGATCGACGACGGTGCGCTTGAGCCGCGCCCCCTTGCCGACCGTGGTGTGGTCCATGACGATGGAGTCTTCGATCACCGCGCCCTCGTTCACCCAGACCGAGCGGCCCAGGATGGAATTCCGGATGGTGGCGCGCTTGATCAGCGAGGCCTCGCCGATGTGGGCGTTGTCGACCTCGCCGCCGATGAAGCGCGCGGCCGGGCCCGGGTGCTGCCCGGTTCGGATCGGCCACCCGCGATCGTCGAGGTCGAAGCGCGGCGACTCCCCGAGCAAGTCCATGTGGGCCTCCCAGTACGCCTGCACGGTGCCGACGTCGCGCCAGTAGGCCTGCTCCTCGTAGGGTTTCACGCCGGCCACTTCGTTGGTCTGGAAGTCGTAGGCGTAGACGCGCCCGGTCGGCACCAGCTCGGGAATGATCGAGCGGCCGAAGTCGTGGTCGGTGCTGCGGCGGGCGTCGGCCAGCAGCGCGTCGGTGAGCACCCGTCGCGAGAAGAGGTAGTTGCCCATCGACACCAGCGCCCGCTCGGGGTCGCCCGGCATGCCCTTGGGCTGGGCCGGCTTCTCCTCGAAGGCCACCACGCGCCCGCTGCGGTCGACGGCCAGCACGCCGAACTGCGTGGCGTCCGCGCGGGGCACCGGCCGGGCCGCCACCGTGACCTCGGCGCCCGACCCCTCGTGGAACGCCAGCATCTGGTTGATGTCCATCCGGTAGATGTGGTCGGCCCCGAAGACAGCCACGACGTCGGGGTTGAAGTCGTCCACCACGTTGAGGTTCTGCAGCACGGCGTCGGCGGTGCCGCGATACCAGGCCGGTCCAAAGCGCATCTGGGGCGGTACCACGGTGATGAAGTAGTCGGGCAAGATTCCCGAGGTGCGCCAGGCCAGCCGCAGATGCTCGATGAGCGACTGCGACTTGTACTGCACGAGCACGTACAGCGCCGCCATCTCGGAGTTCACGAAGTTGGAGAGCACGAAGTCGACGATGCGATAGCGGCCGCCGAAGGGCACCGCCGGCTTGGAGCGGTCGCGCGTGAGCGGGTGCAGGCGCTCGCCCTTGCCCCCGGCCATGATCATTCCGAGCACGCGCGCGCGCCGCCGCATTATCCCGCTGGCGCCTGGGCCCAACTCGGCTTCAGGTCGGGGAACACGAAGTCCTCGCGCTCCAGGCGGTGGAGCGTCTCGGCGGCGTCCGTCGAGAGGGGCCGGCCCTGGCGCAAGGTGTGGGCCATCTCGCTCAGACGCTTGAAGTCCGCGTAGTGCTCGGCCACGCGGCGCTCGGCGTAGTCGCGGGCGGCGCCGGTGGTGATGAGGAACTGCCAGTCGGAGGACTGCAGCAGCATCAGCTCGCGCGAGGCCTGGCTGAGCACGCGCGTGAGCTCGGCGTCGCCGCCGTCGCCCCGCTGCAGGTGCTCGACCCACTCGAGCTCGGCGCTGTACAGGCGGTCCCACGTCCACTCGGTGTCGCGGTTGAGCCACACGCGGTGATCACCACCCTCGCCCCACGACCCCTCCGGAAGCTGCACCGGGCCCCGGGGCGGTACGACCTCGAGCGCCTGGCCGAGCGTCATGGGGCGCACGCCGTCGCGCGCCATCTCGCGGACGACGTGCTCGAGCCACTGCGGCCCCTCGAACCACCAGTGGCCGAACAGCTCGGCGTCGTACGGCGAGCACACGAGCGCGCTGCCGTCGTCGCCCGCCTGCTCGATCGTCTCCCGCACCAGGCCCACGAAGTGGGCGGCCTGCAGGCCCAGCTTCTCGATGGCGACCTTGGGGTCGTACACCTGCTTGGCGCCCAGGTCACCCGAGGAGTCGGTGATCCGCCAGAAGCGCAGGCCGCCGGGGTGGTGCTTCTTGTGGAACTCGAGATAGTCGTAGTCGCCCGGGTAGCCGTGGTCGCGGCTCCAGACCTGCAGCGTCGAGCGCGGATCGCGGATGAAGGCGATGGCCGAGCCGGTGCCGCCGCGGGAGGCGACCCGGTAGGGGACGTACGGGGAGCGGCGCTCGCCCACCGGTAGCGGCGAGGCGGTGTCGCCCAGCTCGGTGCGCAGCGTGACGAAGTCGCGGTAGAGGAAGATCGGCTCGCTGGCTGCCACCAGGTGCGAGTCGGCCACGAAGTACTCGAGGCCGTGGGCAGCCAGCAGCTCCTCGATGCCCGGCCGCATGCGGCGCCCGCGGTCGGGCCCGGCCGGCGCCGTCCATTCGTAGCGCGGCCGGTAGGCGCACTCGGGCAGCCAGATGCCACGCGGGGCGCGGCCGAAGTGCCGCGTATGGCTCTCGACGGCGGTCCTGAGCTGCAGGTGGATGGACTCGTCGCGGGAGAGCAGGGGCAGATATCCGTGGGTGGCGGCGCAGGTGATGATCTCCAGGTGCCCGCCGCGCTGCAGCTCGGCGAAGGTGCCGGGGATGTCCCCACCGATGCGCCGGTGCAGCTCCCACATCCGCTCGTAGAACTCCTCCCAGAAGAAGGTCAGGGCCACGACGGGCTCGTTGCCCTGGTGGGTGAAGAACGCACGGCTCTCGACGCAGGCCCGGCGCACATTCTCGTAGTAAAACGAGAGCTCTTTCTGGAATTCTGGAGAGGCGAGCTGCTCGGCGAGCACCGGGGAAATGTTGATGGTCCACCTCGGCGACAGCCCCTCGGCCACCAGGCGGTGCGCCGTGTCGAGCAGCGGCAGGTAGCACTCGAACGTGGCCTCGCTCAACCAGTCGCTGCCATGTGGCCAGCGACCATGATTGACCACCATCGGAAGATGGGTATGGAGGACCAGTGAGAACGGGTAGCTCATCCGCAGGTACCTTTCACGTCGAACCCGACCCCGCCGCAGGTGTGACCAGGGATCATTGGACCGTATGAAGTCGCTTGGCGCAAGCCTTCATCTGGGCGCGACGCTCACGGAGACCGGCACGACGTTTCGGGTGTGGGCCCCTCTCTGCGAGGCGATGGAGGTCGTCATCGAAGGCCGCCGCCCGGTGCCCCTGGCGCGGCGCGACGACGGGATATTCGAGCTGTCCATCCCGGGCATCGCCGCCGGGATGCGGTACCAGTACCGCCTCGACGGGCGGCGCTACCGGCCCGATCCGGTGTCCCGCTTCCAGCCCGAGGGCGTTCACGGCCCCTCGGTGGTGGTCGACAGCGCCCGCTTTCCGTGGACCGACCAGGGATTCCGCGGCCGGCCGCTGCTCGACCTCGTCTTCTACGAGCTGCACGTCGGCACCTTCACGGCCGCCGGCACCTTCGAGGCGGTCATTCCTCACCTGCCGCACCTGGTCGATCTCGGGGTCACGGCGATCGAGCTCATGCCGGTGGCCGAGTTCCCCGGCTCTCGCAACTGGGGGTACGACGGCACTCACCTGTACGCGCCCCAGTCGACCTACGGCGGTCCCCGGGGGCTGCGCCGGCTCGTCGACGCCGCCCACGGCCACGGGCTCAGCGTGATACTCGACGTCGTCTACAACCACCTCGGCCCGGAAGGGAACTACCTGGCCGAGTTCGGCCCGTACTTCACCGACCGCTACGGGACGCCGTGGGGCAGCGCCGTGAACTTCGACGGTCCCGACAGCGAGGGCGTGCGGCGTCACTTCATCGACAACGCGCGGCACTGGGTGCGCGAGTTCCACCTCGACGGGCTGCGGCTGGACGCCATCCACTCGATTTTCGACGCCAGCCCCGTCCACATCCTCACCGAGGTCGCGGACGCCGCCCGCGAGGAGGCCCGGCAGCTCGAGCGGGTCGTGCACATCGTGGCGGAGTCGCACGACAACGACCGGCGAATCGTCCTGCCGCCGGCCGAGGGGGGGCTGGGGCTCGACGCGGTCTGGTCCGACGACTTCCACCACGCCGTGCACGCCAAGCTCACGGGCGAAACGGGCGGGTACTATGTCGACTTCGCCGAGGGTCGCGGGCTGGCCCGCGCCGTGGCCGAGGGCTTCGCCTATCAGGGTGAGCCCTCGCAGTACTTCGGGCGGCCGCGTGGCACCCCGAGCGCCGACCTGAGCGGCGACCGCTTCGTGGTGTGCCTGCAGAACCACGACCAGGTCGGCAACCGGGCCCAGGGCGACCGGCTGTCGACGATCGTGCCGTTCGCCGCCGCCAAGATGGCTGCCGCGCTGCTGTTCGCGACGCCCGCCCTGCCGCTGCTCTTCATGGGCGAGGAGTACGGCGAGACCTCGCCCTTCCAGTTCTTCACGTCCTTTCTCGACCCGGCCCTGGTCGAGGCCGTGCGCCACGGCCGGGCCGCGGAGTTCGCGCGATTCGGCTGGGAGGGCAAGATCGCCGATCCGTCCGAGCCGGCCACCTTCCTGCGCTCGCGGCTGAGCCATCCGCTGGCCGGGGCGCCGCGCCACCGCGAGCTGCGCGACTACTATCGTCAGTGGCTGAGCCTGCGGCGCAGTCACCCCGCGCTGGGGGCGCTGGGCAAGGAGCGTACCCGGTGCGAGGTCGACGCCGCCGGCAACGTGCTCACGCTGAGCCGCCGGGGGCCGGCCGCCGCCGGCGTACGGCTGATCGCCAATCTCACCGCCACGCCCCAGCCGTTCACGCCGCCCTCGGCGGAGTGGCGGGTGCTGATCGACAGCGAGGACACGCGCTATGCGGGCAGCGGGACGGTCCGGCCGCTGGTGGCGTACCAGGCTGTGTTGTACGACGTAGCAGAGTGACCCGAGGGGACGTCGTCCCCCTTCCGGCAACCGCCGCACGGCTGACGGCGCACTCCTCCCCGCATCCCTGGCCCCGGATTTCGCCGGCAGAGCCGGCGCCCGGACTGCGTTGCGAAGACTCGGAGCGGGGTGGTAGCGTTTGCCGTGCCCGCCCGTACGTCGTCTGATCCGATCGATCATCTGCTGGCGCTCGATCCCTCGCGTCGAGGCATTGCGGGGTTCTTCATTCCTGGCGGGGCGCTGGGAGCGGCGCGAGCGCTGGTCGGTGGGGGGGCGGTGGTGATCGTGACGGGGTTCGTGGTGGCGGAGGGAATGGTGGAGACCGATGGGCCGCCCGGGGCGGCGGTGCTCGGGCGAGCGCTGCGGCGGCTGGGGGTGCGCGTACGGTATACGAGCGATCCGGCAGTCCTGCCGGTGCTGGAGGCGACGCTGCGGGTGCTGGACGAGCCGGTCGACGTGTTCGCCTATCCCGAAGGACGCCACGCCGCCCGCGAGGTCCTGGAGCGCGAGCAACCGACCCACCTCGTGGCCATCGAGCGGCCGGGAAGGGGGCGCGAGGGCGACTATCTGAACGCGCGGGGCGTGTCGGTCGCGGCGTGGAACCGGCCGCTGGACGAGATGTTCGTCAACCCTCGCCGACGCGGTCTTCGTCGTCCTGTCACCATCGCCGTGGGCGACGGGGGCAACGAGATCGGCATGGGGTGTGTGCGGGCCCGGCTGCAGCGCGATGGCGAGCTCATGGCGCGGATCGCCTCGGTGGTGAGGGTCGACCACCTGGTCGTGGCCGGCGTGTCGAACTGGGGCGCCTACGGCATCGTGGCCCAGCTCGGCCGGCTCGCGGGGCAGCGCCTGCTGCACACGCCGGCCGAGGAGCGAAAGCTGATCGAGGCGTGCGTGAAGGCCGGCGCCGTCGACGGCCTCACCCGCCGCGCGGAGCCCACCGTGGACACCCTCGACGCTGACACGCACGCGGCCTTCGTCGGACTGCTCGGGTTATCATGGGGCGAGTTGCCGAGGCGAGGAGAGCCGTCATGAGCGTTCAGGACGAGTACCGCACCAGGCACCCGAAGTCAGCCGCCCTCGCCGAGCAGGCGCGCCGGGCGATCCCGGGCGGCATCACCCACGACATCCGCCACCTGATGCCGTACCCCGTCTACATCGAGCGCGCCGCCGGCAGCCGCAAGTGGGACGTCGACGGCCACGAGTACGTCGACTACTGGATGGGCCACGGCTCGCTCTTTCTCGGCCACTGCCATCCCGCCGCCGTCCGCGCCGTGCAGGAGCAGATGGCCCGCGGCACCCACCTGGGCGCCTGCCACGCGATGGAGGTGCGCTGGGCCGAGCTGGTCAACCAGCTCATCCCCTGCGGCGAGCTCACGCGCTTCACCATGTCGGGTACGGAGGCCACGCACCTGGCCATGCGGGTGGCGCGCGCCTACACCGGGCGCCCCAAGATCCTGAAACTGGCCGGCCACTTCCACGGCTGGCACGACGGCGCCGTGGTGGCGGTGAGCCCGCCCTACGACGTGCCGCTGTCCGCCGGCGTGCCCCACGCCGTCATGGACCAGGTGGTCGTCTGCCCGCCCAACGACAGCAAGGCCGTCGAGACGGCCTTCGAGCGCGGCGACATCGCGGGGATGATCCTGGAGCCGGCCGGTGGCAACTCCGGCACGACGCCGACCATCCCCGGCTACCTGGCCGAGCTCCGCGAGCTGGCCACCCGCCACGGCGTGGTCCTCATCTTCGACGAGGTCATCACCGGCTTCCGCTACTCGCCCGGCGGCGCCCAGCAGTACTACAACGTCACGCCGGATCTCACGACGCTGGCCAAGATCGTCGCCGGCGGTCTGCCGGGCGGCGCGCTCACCGGCAAGCGCGAGATCATGTCGCAGATCGCCTTCCGCAACGACCCCGACTGGGACCGCAGCCAGCGTGTCGCCCACGCCGGCACCTACAACGCCAACCCGCTGTCGGCCGCCGCCGGCGTCGCCACGCTCGAGCTCATCGGCGACGCCTCGCTGCAGGCCCGCGCCAACAAGACGGGCGAGGAGCTGCGACAGGCGCTCGACGAGGTCATGAAGAAGGTCGGCGTGCCCGGCACCTGCTTCGGCGAGGCGTCCATCTTCCACGTCTCGTTCGAGGGCCGCCCGGGCCTGGCCGGCTTCGACCGGCCGCGCAAGGGCGCGCTCTACCAGACGCTGCGCTGCGCCCTGCTCAACAACGGTGTCGACTGCTCGGCCTTCCACGGCTGGATCTCGGCCATGCACACCGAGGCCGACGTGGAGCGCACGGTGCAGGGCTACGAGCGGGCGCTCGAGTCGATGGCCGCCGACGGCGCGTTCAAGGGCCTGTGATCACCCGCCGCGCCGCCCTGGCGGCGCTGATGCTGGTCGCCACCGGCTGCGTGCACTACCCGAGCGTCATGGACGTCGGCGGCGTGCGCCTGCGCACCGAGAACGGCCGGGCGGTGCGCGAGGGCGACCGTGCCCGCGTCGTCTTCGACGTGGTCAGCACCGGCAAGTACGGCGACGTCATCACGGGCGTCTTCGCCCCGGTGGCGAAGGAGGCCCAGCTGGTGGACGCCACCGGCGCCCCGCTGGCCCGCTACGAGGTCCCCGGCGCCGCCACGGTGAAGTTCGTCCCCGACGGTCCCCACGTAATCCTCACGGGCCTGCGCCCGCTCACCCCCCGCGAGACTTTCATCCTGACCTTGCAGTTCGAGCGCTCGGGCGGCATCGGCGTGGTGACGGTGGTCGAGTAGACGCCCCCCGGCCAGTCTGGTATCCTCACGCCTCGGCCTTCTGGTCCGGGCAGGTAGCTCAGTTGGTAGAGCACAGGACTGAAAATCCTGGTGTCGGCGGTTCAATCCCGTCCCTGCCCACCATTTCTTCAGTCGATTCCTTGGTGCCACGCGACTCAGCCAGGAAGGCCGGCTCGCCGTAGTGCGGCGGCCACCTCCTCACGGTCTTCTGTCCGCCGGTACGGAAGCTGCGCCCAGATCTCGGCGGCGGTCAGTGAATCCACGAGATGGACCGCCACACGGACCTGCTCACCTCGTCGCCGAACCGTCCCCCGGACGACATAGCGCGCGCCGAGCTCGCGGCCGATCTGGCCAACCTCCTGAGCCTGTCCTCGGAGCGCGTAGGTGGTAATCGGTGAGATCACGAGGAGCGACCCGAACCGGGACAGCGCCGTCGTGATGTCCTCGGCAATCCCGATGCCGAAATAGTCCTCGTCGGTCCCGGCGCCGGACTCTAATCAGATTCGAGTTCGAGGATTTCGATCCGTATCGCTTTGTTGAGCCTCACCAAGAGCGGCGCTTCGGCGGCGGGAGCCTCTGCGGCGGTTGCAAGCATGCCCACCTGTATCGGAGGCGCGATAAGCTCGACCTCCGGTCTACTGCCACGATCTCAGCCGGTGCGTCCCGCCGGACAGCGTCGAATGCAGTCAGTTCCGCGCCGTGGCGGCGCTGAGTCTTCGGCAGGTGCAGGAGATCGCCCTGCCGATCGATCCGCGGCCCGGGGTCAACGACGGCGGCTATCGCTGAGGTTGGGTGGGGGATGGCCGAGCGGGTGCCGTCGTGTGCTATCCTTACCAACGGTAAGGAGAACGGCTGGAGGTAAGGAGATGCCAACCAGTACCATCACCAGCAAGGGCCAGGTGACCATCCCAAAGAGAATCCGGGACTTTCTCAAAGTGAAGGCCGGCGACCAGCTCGACTTCGTGATCGCCGATGATGGTCGGGTCCTCGTGCGGCCCGGCACCGTCGGCGTCGACGAACTGAAGGGCCTACTGCACCGAGCCGGCCGGCGATCGGTAACCCTGGCAGAGATGGAGGCGGCCATCGTCCGGGGCCACGGCAAGCGGTCGTGATCGGTCTCGACACCAACATCCTGGCCCGATATCTGACCCAGGACGACCCGACCCAGTCTCGTCGCGCCAATGCGGTCATCACCGAGGCGAGCCGACGAGGTGATCGATGTGCGGTCAACACCATCGTGCTGTGTGAGTTGGTCTGGGTTCTTCGTGACGCGTACGGTGTCGATCGAGGCACGGTGGCGGCGACCCTGGAAAAGATCCTCGACACGGCGCAATTCGTGATCGAGGACAGAGACCTGGCGCGACGTGCGCTTGCCGACTACCGCCAGGGCCCCGGAGACTTCTCCGACTACCTCATTGGTTGGCGGAACCGCCAGGCCGGCTGCTCGGAGACCGCCACCTTCGATCGGGCGCTCAGGCGAAGCGAACTGTTCCGCCTCGTGTGATCAGCCCGCCGGAGCCGTCGGGGGCTGTCCTGTCGGGCTCGTGCGGGTCCATCCGGTCATCGAATGAGCGATTCTTCACACTCGGCCTGCCAGATCACCTTTGGAGGTAAGAGCAGGCGGAACTGGATCTGAGGCGCACGATGCGCTACGGCTCCACGCGCTCGATCTTCACGCTCCGGCGCGTGCGCGCGGACTCGATCATCGCGAGCGTGACCTCCACGACGCGCAGCCCATCCAGGCCGGTCGCGGCTGGCTGGCCGCCGGTGGCGACCGCGCCCTGGAAGTCCTCGATCTCGGCCACGTAGTTCGGCAGCAGCGCTTCGGGGTAGTCGGTGGTCTCGGTGACGGTGTCGCTCGTGATCTCGAAGCGGCCGGTGCGCGCCTCCCACATGGAGTGGTGTCCGGCGATGAGCCCGGTGATCCCGTACACGCGGAAATCGTTGCGCGAGTCCGGGAGCAGGCGGCTCGCGACCACCTGGCCGAGCGTGCCGTTCCCGAAGCGCAGCGTGAGGCAGGCGAGCTGCTCGAGCGGGCGCGCGGCCGTCTGGCCGTCGGTGACCGCGGTGATCTCGTCCACCTCGGCGCCGAGCACGAAGCGCAGCAGGTCGACCGAGTGCACGCCGGTGCCCATCATCGTGGAGGCGCCCCCGATGAGCTCGGGCGTGTCCCACCACTGCGTGAGCGGCGTGCGCGGCGGCGAGCCGTCGCGGCCGCGCACGCCGAAGGCCCACTGCGCCTGGGCGAGGACGATGCGCCCCAGCGTCCCCGCGGCGACGAGCTCACGCGCGCGGATGTAGGCCGGGTGCTGGCGCAGGTTGAAGGCCACGCCGAGCGTGACGCCCGCGCGGCGGCATACCTTCAGCATCCGCACGGCGTCGGCGATCGTGGTGGCCATCGGCTTCTCGCACAGCACGTGCTTGCCGGCTTCCGCCGCCTGGACGACGTGCTCGGCATGCAAGGCGTTCGGCGAGGCCACGAAGACGCCGTCGACACGCGAGTCCTCGAGGAGGTCGCCGAGCTGACTGTACGCGGCTCGGGCGCCGTGCTTCTGCGCGAACGCCTCCGCGCGGCGCTGATCGCGGCTGTAGACGCCGACGAGCTCGCCGCCCTCGGCCGCGGCCATCGCCGGCGCGATCTTGACGTCTGGATGCTTGCCCGTGCTGACGATGCCCCATCCGAACGACATGGATTCTCCTCGGGATCAGGCCGGCCGGCTCGCCTTGAGGAACGTGCGCACGTGCCGCACGGCGAGCGGGATCTTCTCCTTCGTGTCCTTCCAGGGGAAGAAGGTCAGCTCGGATTTCGGGGCCAGCATCGCCGACTCGATGGCGGGCTCGTAGGGGTGCGAGGGAGTCTCGTCCGGCATGACCAGAACGGGCGCCGGGCAGCCCTGGACGGCGTCGCGCGGCACGCTGAACACGAAGTCGGCGTTCGTGACGTACATCCGGGTCAGGAACGTGTCGATCATGTCCATCGTGAGGTCAGACCGCTGCTTGACCAGCGCCGGCCCCCAGGTCTGCAGGCTGTTGTCGTACATCGGGTTCGATTCCTTGCGGAAGCCGACGGGCTGCGACACGACCGCGGCGACGATGCGCTCCGGCGCGCGCTCGACCAGCTTCCAAATGAACGGGCCACCGATGCAGTAGCCGATCACCATGAAGCGCCGGATGCCCAGGTGATCCATGAGGGCGAGGTGGTCGTCGGCATAGGAGTCCCACGGCCGATCGAGCTCGAGCGGCCCGGAAGACTGGCCGCTCGGCGCGTTGCGGAGGTCGGCCGTGATACAGCGGTACTCGTCCTTGAACTCCTCGATCGCGTTGAACGGCGCCCGGTCCGACATGAAGGCGATGGTCGAGTTCTGGCCCCCGCCGGGGATCACGAACAGCGGGAAGCCGGAGCCGGCCTCCTGGTAGTGAATGCGGACGCGGCCCTTCTCGAAGAACGCCATGTGGTCGTCCCTTTCGCGCCGGACTATTTGGGTCCGAACACATCGATGGCGATACGGCCCGCGTTGACCGCGCAGGGCCAGCCGGCATAGAACGCCACGTGCGTGATCAGGCCCTTCAGCTCGGTCTCCGTCACCCCGTTGTCGAGCGCCCTCTGCATGTGGCCCCGCATCTCGTCGGTCCGATAGAGCGCCGCCAGCATGGCCACTGTGATGAGGCTACGGTCACGCTTGCTGAGATCGGGATGCTCCCAGACGTCGCCGAACAGGACGTCGTCGCGGAGCTGCCCGAGCTTGGGGATGAATTCGTACACCGTCGGCTTCTTCTGGGCCATGGATCGATCTCCTCAGTGCATGGGGTCGCGATGGCGATGGAGAGCAAAGATATCAGAGATGCCATGGCTCACGCCGAAGTGAGCGTCATCGGAGCGACACGTACCGCTCGGCTCGCCGGATGATCTCGTCCTGGTGCGGCTGCAGGTCCTGGCCACCCACCGATGCCACCGAGGCGGCCATCGGGTCGTCGACCGCGGTCTTGACACCGCTCAGCTCCTCCAGGACCGCGAGGCCGCAGAACGGCACGTACACCGGCGAGTAGCCTCCCTCGTGGCTCAGGACCAGCCGGCCTCCGCAGATCTCATCGGCGACGGCCATGAGCATGCGCGTCATGGCGCGAAAGGTCTCGCTGTACGCCATCATCCGCCCGAGGGGGTCGTACATGCCGCCATCGAAGCCCGAGGGCACGACGATTAGCTCCGGCCGGAACGCGCGGAGCGCCGGAACGACGACGCGCTCCATGGCCGCGAGGTAGGCGCCATGACCCGACCCGGGCGGCAAGGGGATGTTGAGGTTGAAGCCGGCGCCGGGGCCTTCGCCGCGCTCGTCGAGGGCGCCGGAGCCGCGCGGGTACAACCGATCCTGATGGATGGAGATCGTGAGGACCTGGGGATCGCGGTAGAACGCCGCCTGGGTGCCGTTGCCGTGGTGGACGTCCCAGTCCACCGTGGCGACGCGGCCGATGCCGCGCGTCGCGCGGGCGTGCTCGATGGCCACCACGACGTTGCCGAAGATGCAGAACCCGCGGCCGCGGTCGGCCTCGGCGTGGTGGCCGGGCGGCCGCACCAGAGCGTAGGCATTGCGAACGCGCCCGTCGAGGACGGCGTCGACGGCCGTGATGGTGCCTCCCGCCGCGAGCAGCGCGATCTCGAAGGAGCCGGGCCCGAACGGCGTGAGCTCTCCGGCATTGCCTCCGGACGCGTCGCTCATCGCACGAATGGAGTCGACGTAGCCCGGGGTGTGGAAGCGGAGGATCTCGTCCACGGTGGCCATCCGCGGCTTCAGCGCGACGAGATCGTCGAACAGACCTGCGACCTCGACGAGGTTGCGAAGCCGGCGCTTGGTCTCCGGGTTCTCGTAGTGCTCCCACGCCTGCATCCACTTCCGGGCCGGAGACATCGCCGTGGCCCGGCCGGTGTCGTGCCACATGTACAGCTCGTGCGAGACCCATCCCGTCGTCATGTCAGGGGCCGCGCCGCCGATCAGCTACCGCCGAGCGCCTTGCGCAGGTCCTCGCCCTGGGACTTCCACCACTGGTGCAGGATGGTGATGTCGGTGCCGACGGAGAAGTGCCGGACGCCCATGTCGAGGAAGTACTTCGCCTGATCCGCGGTGGCGATCTCGGCGCGGGGCGGCACGCCCATCTTGATGGCCGTTTCGAACACGCGGCGCTCCACCACTCGGAGCTCCGGGGAGTAGCGCTCGCCGGCCCGTCCGATGCCCATCGAGTAGTCGGAGCCGCCCCACTGCACCATGTCGACACCCTTGACAGCGAGGACCTCCTCGAGCGTGTCGACCGTGCCCGGCTTCTCGATCATGATCGCCACGACGATGTCGCGCAGGGCCTGGACGTACTCCTTGGTGCCGCCATAGCCCATGTAGGTGAACCGACGGGTGGCCACGCCGTAGGTTCCTTTGTCCTCCGGGGTCTCCGCGCGCACGATGCGCACGCACTCCTGCACGTCGGCGGCGGAGCGACAGTCCGCGAACAGGATGCTGTGGAAGCCAGACCCGATCGCGCGCTGCGCGAGGAAGCCCCGCGGCTCCTGGTCGACCTTGAGCTGCATCGACATGTTGTAGATGTCCGCGGCCCGAGCGAGGTTGTCGAGGTCGTGCAG
>Ga0268386_10000325_pt1 | contig 29372 bp, 26 predicted proteins | sample RVTome_15_FD_200260 | JGI IMG/M metagenome (GOLD analysis project Ga0268386, IMG submission 200260) | Soil microbial communities from uranium-contaminated site in the Upper Colorado River Basin, Wyoming, United States - RVT150D86... ... | reverse complement strand
TGGGCTGGTTCGGGGGGTTGGAGGGGGGTTGGTCCCCCCTGGTTGATGATGTTGTCGGCGTGTGGGTTGGCGTTGTTGGTCGGGATGGGTGGGCTGGTTCGGGGGGTTGGAGGGGGGTTGGTCCCCCCTCGATCATCATGGCCTTATCATTAGGTAGCTAACGAGGAGCGAGCGTCATGGGTGAGATTGTCGGAGTTGGGCTGATCAGCCATGCCCCCACGATCATGTTCGATGAGGAGACCCGGAGAGAGCTCAACGAGGGCAAGGAGATCAGCCTGGTCCCGGGGTTGAGACGTCTGCGCAGTGAGGTTTTCGACCGTCTCGACGCGGACACGATCGTCATCATCGATTCGCATTGGGTGAGCACGGTGGAGCACATCCTCTCCGCTCATGCCCACCGGTCGGGCCACATGACGTCTTCGGAGCTGCCCCGGGGGATGTCCGCCGTTCCCTACGACTACGACGGTGACCCCGAGCTCGCCAGGCTGGCGGCGCGACTGGGCGAGGAACTGGGCACCCCCACTCATGCCAGCGACGACGAATACCTCCCCGTCTACTACGCAACGGTCAACCTGGTTCAGTATCTCCATGACGACGAGGGCGTGGTCTCCATCTCGTTGGTACAGACGGGTGAGCCTGACGACTTCCTCACGATGGGAGAGGCCATCGGCGAGGCGGTGAGCCGTCTCGATAGACGTGTGATCGTGCTGGCCTCCGGGGGGATGAGCCATACGTTCTGGCCGCTCTCGGAGATCGCCAAGCATGAGGCCTCCGACCCGGTTCACATCTTCACACCCGAGGCAAGAGCGGCCGACGAGGAGCGTCTCGAGTGGATGAGGATGGGTGATCACCGTCGCATCGTGGAGACCATGGACGATTACATGGAGCATGCCCCTGAGGGTGATTTCGGCCACTACCTAATGATGCTGGGCGCGGTCGGTGGCGTCGACTGCACGGCTAGGGGCGAGGTCTTCAGCGATTACGAGAACGCCACCGGGACCGGCCAGGTGCACGTCTGGTTCGAGAGGCCGGCAGGGGGATGGACCGGCTGAACTGGCAGACCAGTCTCCCGGAGGCACCGGGCCGATCATGCCAGAATCAAACCGTGGTCCCACCGAGACACCACGACGCACTCGGAGACGCTCTCGACCGTCTCGCCGACGCCCTGGAGAACCTGGACGCCGGCCCTGAGCTGGCGCCCCTCCGCGCCGACCGGGACCGTCTCGCTCGCTCCATTCGCTCCCACCTGATTCCTAGGGCCCGGCACCCTGAGACACCGATCACGGTGGTGTTCGCAGGTCCCACCGGGTCGGGCAAGTCGACCCTGATCAACTCATTGACCGGGCTCGACCTCTCCGTGACCGGCGTCATCCGCCCCACCACCACAGGGCCGGTGGCTCTGGTTGCGGAGCGACATGTCGACGATCATCGGCATATCGGGGGCGTCGAGTGCGAAGTGACGTTGGGTGAGGCACCGATCCTCGAGACCATGGTCCTCGTCGACACGCCTGACATCGACTCCACGGCCTTGGAGCATCGCGCCATGGCCGAGATTCTCATCGACAACGCCGACGTCGTGGTCTTCGTCACATCGGCTCTGCGTTATGCCGATGCGGTCCCATGGCAGGTGCTGCGACGGGCCGCGGCCCGGGGAACCGACGTCATCCCGGTGCTCAATCGGGTGGGCTCGACGACGTCGGGCGCGGTTATCGACTTCCGCTCCAGGTTGTCCCGAGCCGGCCTGGGCGACTACCTGATCACAGTATCGGAACATCATCTGCCCGAAGACAGGCAACGGGTCCCATCGATTTCGGTGCGACCCTTGCGTAGGCGACTCGCCATGATCGCCGTCCGTCGCGACGAATACGCCGCTGCCGGGTTCGACCGCGCCCTGCAGGCTGTGGTCGGCCAGGTGGCCGATCTGGCGCGCCAGGTCGACGGGTTGAATCAGGAAGACGAGGGCATCGAGGCCGAGCTCTCGTTGCATGCGACCGACCGGGCAGTCACCCTCGATCTGGGTGAAGTGGCCGATGGCTTGCTGACCCCCACCCCGGAGACACCCGGGCGCGGCGCTCTGCGTCGGTGGGCCAAGGCCAATCATCTGACCACGCGCCAGGTTCGCGCCGCCGAACGGAGGATCATCGAGCGCCTCACCGCGATCGTCCAAGTCGATATCCGGCGCTGGATCCTCGCCGAGGGAGGCTTCGCCGGCTTGACCCAGGACATCGTCGCCCCCCAACTGTCCCCGGTGCTGCGCTCAGCGATCGAAGGCTGGGTGCTATTCGTGCGTCGCATCGCAGAAGAGGTGAGTGGCCAGGACGATTGGCCGGCCGAGGCGATGTTGTTTCAGGCGTCTCTCGCCGGCGAGATCCCGGCCAGTGTGGCGCAGATCTTCGGTGATGGAGCGGTTGCTGCCGTGGAGCGGGCTCGCCGTGAGCTGCTGGGACGACTCGACGTGGTCTACGAGCAGGCGGTCGATCAGCTGCTCGAGCTCAGCCGGAGGGATCGTGGGTCGCTCGACGATTCGGATCTCAAGGCGGCCCTTGGTGCGGTGACTTCGACACTTGCACCCGTCCATGCGTGACCGGCTGTCGGAGATCCTCGAGAAGGCCGATCTCGCCATTGCCTCGTCCTCGGGTGTGCTCGACGCGGCGACCCTCGATCCACTGATCGAGTCGGTCCGTGGTGTTCGCACCCGACTCGCCTACCCGGAGGATGTGATGGTGGTGGCCTTGGCCGGAGGCACCGGGTCGGGCAAGTCGTCGTTGTTCAACGCCCTGGCCGCGGCCGATCTGGTCGATGTTGGCGGGGTCAGGCCGACGACGAGTCATCCCGCCGCCGGTGTCCCCCGCTCGATGGCGGGGGCGATCGCCGGATATCTTGACCGGCTCGGGATCGAGGAGCGTCATCTCCACGATCACGCCGGTTGGTGTCTCCTCGATCTCCCAGACACCGACAGCGTCGAGGTCGAGCATCACCATCGAGTCGATTCGATCCTGCCGTTCGTCGATGTGGTCGTCTGGGTCACCGACCCCGAGAAGTACCACGACGCTCGCCTCCACCACGACTACGTCCGGCCGATGGCCGGATATTCGGATCAGCTCATCTTCGTGCTCAACCAGGTGGACCGGCTCACCCCTGATCAGATCGAGGAGGTGGCCGCCGATCTCGCGGCCGCCCTCGTAGACGACGACATCCATGACCCCACCGTCATCGCCACCGCCGCGTCACCACTGTCCGGTCCGCCGATGCGCGTCGATGTCCTCGGCGACGCCCTGGAAGCGAAGCGTTTGAATCCCGAAGCCCTGTACGGCAAGCTCCTCACCGACCTTGCCGGCACGGCGCGGCGTCTCGAGGCGGCGGCCGGGGTCGCCACCGACTTCGATGCCCGAGCCGATCTCGTTACGAGGGCGGCCACATCGGCCCTCGCCGAAGGTGACGCCGAGTCGGCCGCCAATGGGCTCATGTCCTTTCTCGATGCGTTGGCCGCGGAGATCGGGGAGTCGACCGGGGAGAAGTTGGCTCAGCTGGCGAGCGACGTACCGCGACACGTCGCCCGAGTCGCCACGCAATCCGGACCGGGACGACGTCGGGGCTGGTTCGCCAGACTGCGGCCAGTTGCCGGCCCCGATCCGGAGCTGGTCTCACGGTCGATCAAGGAGGAGGTCATCCGCCCGGCACGGGCCATAGTGGCCCAGCGGGCGGTGGCCTTGGCCGCAGTCACCGACCTCGCCGTCGACGTCGAGCGCTTACGCTCCTCGATCCGTCGCTGAGACACCGAGCTAACTGCCTGCTATCACCCTTATGCTGTCCGGTGCCCACTCGACACTCCCCCCGTCGACCAGGCCCAGACTCTCACCGTCGGCCTGAGCAGGGACCTCGGGATCGGCCTCCAGCTCGAGGTGCTTGATGTTCGGCCACAGGGCGAAACCGTCGATCTTGTCCAGGTCACGATGACCGAGTGCCGAGAAGAAGATGGTGGGGATCCGTCGTCTCTTCAGTCGATCGAGGATCAGCGCCGACATCGGCTCAGGCCTGTCGTCCCCGAAGCGAAGGGCGATCTTCCCGAAGTAGGTGTACACATCACGGAACTGGACGAGGGCAGTGGTGCCCCGGGCCTCGTGGCCCTCGGCTCGGAAATCGACGTGCGGCCGCACCGAGGGATAGCTCCGGAACCCGACGCTGAACGCCGATCGCGCATAGTGGAGCGACCCGAAGCGATATTTTCGGTACGGGTCGGAGTCGGCGACACGGACCACCTCGGCGTCCAGCCCGAATCCACACGCGAAGAGCGCATGATGAGCGGTCTCGGTAGCTCCTCGCCGCAGGGTCATCCGAGCGGTCCCCATCGACGTCGGCTCGGGGTCGCGGCCGATCAGCTTGGCGGCGCGTGCCGGCCGGGCCGGGATGGCGAACAGGCGGGCAACCACGTTGGTGGTCCCGGCTGGGATGATCCCCAGGGCGGCATCCGAGCCGACCAGCGCCTGGGCGACATGATGCACCATGCCGTCGCCCCCCATGGCCACGACCACCTTGGCGCCGTCGGCGACGGCCGTCCGGGCCACCTCCGTCGCCTCGGTAGCCGAGCCGGGCCACTGCGCCTCCACTTCGTGGGTGCGGGCGAGCTCGGCCATCACGTCGCGGTGGGAGCCTCCGGTGAATTGCGATGCCGCCGGGTTGGCGACGACCACGACATGTTCCATTGCGGGTCGACGCTACAGATGTACTCTGCCAACCCGATGCCCGAGCTTGTCGAACAGCCGAGCGAGGAGCGATCCGATGCTCTGTACACGGTCGTCGCCGGGGAAGGCGACGGGTTCCTCCTCGCTTTCGCCGCCGGGGACAGCGCCGGTGGCGCATGGGAGCTCGGCTACTCGGCGACAACGGAGCAGGCCACCATCGTCGCCTACGAGCTCATCGCCCATCGCTCGATCGACGAGCAGCGCCTGGTGCGGGCTCTCCTCGAGCTCGACGGCATCGAAGACGAGGAGCCCGTCTACCGGGCCGAGAGCGCCGAGTTTCGGATGTGGCTCGACAGGGCGCGCGCCGGCCGGCCGGTTCCCAGCGACGAGCCCTCTCTCGACGGCGCGACGCGGGCGACAGTGGTCGGCGTCGCCCACCGGCGCGATCCGCGCCGGGTAGTCGCCGATTCGATCGCTCTGGGTCGACTCTTCCACTCCGACGCCTCCTCGGTGGCGGCGGGAGTCCTCGCGGCATCGGCGGTGGCGGCTTCGTGCTTCGCCCAGTCCGGGCTCGACCTCATCGCCGGGGTGGGGGAGTCGGTGGCCGGAGCCATGGCCCACCTCAGCGACGGTCTCCACGACACCCGGAGGATCGCATCTCTTCCCGACCGTGTCTCATCTCTGGTTCGATCGGTGGGCGTCACCACTGGGGAGGAGGCGTTGGCTGCAGCGGGAGGCGGCGAGGAAGACCCGGTTGGCATGATCCTCGCCGGCATCCTCCTGGCGGCTCCGGTTGCCCATCGTCATCACATCCCGATCGAGCAGGCGGCACGCATCGGTGGGAGCCCTTTGGGCGCCGTGGTCGGGGCCATCGTCGGCGCACGTGTGGGCATCCGCGCCTGGCCTTGGGCCTTCGCCAACGACACGTGGTTCGCCGAGATCGGACGGCGCCTCGTGCGTGGGCCGGATGAGGTGAGAGACCTGCCGATTCCCTACGCAGTCGAACAGCACCTCATGTCAGGGGGGCGTCCCGGATTTCACTAGCGACCAGCTGATCGTGTGTGGGCCACGAGCGGGGTGTGTCGTCGACCCGCATGAGGATGAGCCAGCCGATGACGATGAATCCGACCAGGGCTCCCATCGCCACCGACCGAGGCAGACCGGCGAGATCGACGATGAGGGCCCACGCCAGCGGCCCGGCGATGGTGGCGAATCGCCCGACCGTCGCGTACAGGCCATAGAACTCCCCGAGGTGGCGTGGGGGAGAGACCCTGATCATCACCACCCGGTCGGCGGCCCAGGTGGCACCGAGCGCCAACCCTCCCAGTGGGCCGATCACCCAGGCGATGCCGGTGAGCCCGGTGACCGCGGCAGCGACACCGGAGGCGATCGCGAATACCCACATGACCAACACGACCCGCAGTACCCGCATCGGCCCCAGACGCTCGATGAACCGCCCCGCCCCGATCCCCCCGATCACCGCCGCGGTGATCGCCACTCCCATGAGGGCGGTGAAGAAACCCCGGTCGAGCCCGAGCTCGTCGATGACGAAGATGGCGAGAAACCCCCCGATCAGGGTGTTGATGGCGTCGGTGTAGAAGAAGCGACCGACGAGGAAGGGGACCACACCCTCGTAGTTGCTGGCCTTGCGCCAGGAGCGGGCGAGACGAGCCGCGATCTCGCCAACTGTGGGTAGCGGCTCATCGGTGACTCCCGCCCGCTCGTGGATGAAGAAGAAGGAGGGGAGGGCGAAGAGGAGAAAGGCCGCGGCGATGAGGCGGAAAGCGCCGGGGTATCCCCAATCGAGCACTTCGAGGGCGAGCAACCCGAGCCCGAGGCCGACGAACGATCCGATGTAGCCCACCCCGATGCCGCGGCCCGAGATCACGCCCCGGTTCTGCTCCGTGCTCACGTCGACGAGGAGGGCGTCGTACACGACTGCACCGGTGTTCACCGCCACCACTGCGGACCACAGCATCACCAGTGTCAGCCAGATCGGGCCAGTGGCGAGCAGGGCCGTGGCGACCACGGCGATGATCGTCGACGCGATGAGGGTGGGCACCCTCTTGCCGAGCACATCGCTGCGGGCGCCGACCCAGGGGGCGAGGAATATGACCAGGGCGGCGGCCGCGATCTGGACGCCGGCGAGGAAGCTGTCGGGATGGCCCTCGGCGACCAGCCAATCGGAGAAGTAGAGCCCGACGACTCCGAGGGCGAAAATCGTGTTTGCCAGGTCGTAGACGACCCAGGACGCCGTGGCCAGCCTCTTGGGGCCGGTAGGGGCGCCGCTCATGTCTAGAAGGTGACGGCGACCGAGATGAGCTCTTCGCGCCCCAGGAGCCCGGCTGCGGCCTGTAGGGCTCGGGGCGCTTCGGAAAGGGGGAACTGGTGGGAGACCAGGTCGTCGATTCGGGGATCGGTCTCCAGCTGGTTGGTGGCCCATTGGTATCCCACGCTGGTGGCGCCGACCGCTCCCCGGAGTGTGAGCTGCTTGGCCACGATGACGTCGGAGAGGAAGTGAAAGGCACGGTTGCCCTTGGTCGAGGCGAGGATCACTCTTCCGCCACTCCGGACCAGATCGAGGGCAGTGAAGACCGCTTCTGGATCGTCGGATGTGACGTCGATGACCACGTCCGGTCGTCGGCCCAGGTTGTCGGCGAGCTCGGCCGCCACGTCGGTCCTCTCGACATCGATGACCGTGTCTGCACCGAGCCGCTTGGCCAGCTCGAGCCGGTCACGGTCATGGCTGAGTCCGGCGATGCCGACCCAGCCCGCCCCAGCCGCCTTCGCCGCGATGAGACAGGCCAGCCCGCGGGGCCCGGGACCGAGTATCAGCACGTCCTCACCGGGCTTCAGGGCGGGAAGCTCGACCGCCCAGGTGTGACCCGATGCCAGCGGATGGACGAAAGTCGCCACTTCGGACGGCACGTCGTCGGTGACCGGGTGGAGATGGGCGTTGGGGTCGAGGTAGAGGAGCTCGGCGAGACCTCCCCAGAGCCCCGGAGGCTCGATGGAGGCGATCATGCCGTAGGAGTTGGAGGGCTTCCGACTGACGCAAGTGGCGAGATTCTGCTGGCAACGATGACAGCGACCGCACCTGATGCGAGGCTCCACCACCACCCTGGTGCCAACGGGATAAGGCACATTGGGCCCTTGGACGGCGATTCGACCCACTACCTCGTTACCGGGCACGAGGGGGTAGATGACGTCGCGAGCCTCACCCTTCCAGACCTGTACGTCGGAGCCGGAGACTCCGGTGGCCTCGACGGCCAGCCAACCCCCGTGCTCGCCACCGTCCGTCGACACGGTGGTCATCGAGAAGTGGCGGGGCTCGACGAGCAACATCGCTCGAGCCGTTGAACCTGCCTTCATTCCTGGGGGAGTGTAAACCCGCCCTAGAGCCTTTCGAACATGGCCAGCATCCGGGACACCCCCCGCTCGAGGTCGTCGTCGGACAACGCGTATGACAGCCTGATGAACCCCGGCGCACCGAACGACTCACCGGGCACGACGGCGACGCCCGCGTCTTCGAGGAGGCTCTCTGCCAGGGCGATCGCGGTGGGATGGTCGCCCCCGAGGAGCGCTTCGACCCCGGGGAACACGTAGAAGGCCCCTTGGGGCTCGTAACAAGTCACCCGGGGTGCCGCCGACAGCATCTCGACCATCCTCCGACGCCTCTTGTCGAAGGCCTCCCGCATGGAGATGACGGTGTCCTGGGGCCCGGTCAGGGCGGCGAGGGCCGCCATCTGGGCCACGTTGTTCACGTTGCCGGTGGCGTGTGATTGATGCCGAGCCGCGGCGCCGATCACATCGTCAGGGCCAATCATCCATCCAACCCGCCAACCGGTCATGGCGAAGCTCTTGGCCACCCCATTGACCAACACCACGTTCTCCAGGCGGCGCGTCGTCGCCGCGATCGAAGGTGCCGACTCGTCGTCCCCATAGATCAGACGCTGATAGATCTCGTCGGCGACCACCCAGATGCCCTTGGCCACTGCCCACTCGCCGATCGCCGACGCCTCGGCCGCGGTGTAGACCGTGCCGGTCGGGTTGGACGGGGAGACGAAGACCACCAGCTTCGTTTTCTCGCTGCGGTGTCGCTCCAGATCGGCCAGTGTCACCTTGAACCCGTCTTCCATGCGCGTGGGCACCGTGATGGGGACGCCACCGGCGAGCTCGATTCCTGCCGGGTAGGTGACCCAATGCGGTGCCGGGAGGAGCACCTCGTCGCCGGGGTCGATCAGGGCGGCAAACGCCTGGAAGATCGCCTGCTTCGCCCCGTTGGTCACCAGGATCTGACTGGCGTCGGTCGGTACGCCCGAGAACGAGTTGGTGTAGTTGGCGATCGCCTCGCGCAACGGCTGGAGCCCGGCGTTGGCAGAGTAGTGGTGGTTGGCCGATTCGTTGGCAGCGCGCTGTGCCGCGGCCACGATGTGCTCGGGCGTGGAGAAGTCGGGCTCACCGGCGCCGAACGAGATGACGTCGCGGCCCTCGGCTCTCATCTCCCGGGCCCGGCTGCTGATCGCCAGGGTCGCCGAGCCGGGCAGTCTCTCCAGACGCTGCGACACCCGCCGCATGCCTAGCCGGTCACCTCGTCGGTCACGTCGCGGGCGGCTTCTTTGGCGGCCTCGGTCACGTCGCCTGCGGCTTCTTTGGCGGCGTCGGTCACGTCGCCTGCGGCTTCGGCAACTGTCTCCGCCTGCTCGCCGGCGCCGTCCTTGACATTGGCCGCCAGCTCACTGACCTTGTCCTTGGCCTTCTCGACGTGTGGCTTGGCCTTCTCGGTGAGATCGGCCGCGGTCTCTTTGGTCTTCTCCACTGCCTTGTCGACATGTGGCTTGGCCTTCTCGGAGAGATCGGCCGCGGTCTCTTTGGTCTTCTCCACTGCCTTCTCGACATGTGGCTTGGCCTTCTCGGCGGCCTCGGCGGCGGTCTCCTTTGCGGCGCCGAACCAGCCTTTGACCGTGTCCATCAGTCCCATGGGCGTCCTTTCCTCGGTATCCAGAGGGTAGACCGTTCTGACGGGACGGGTTAGTAGCGCCAGCGGGCGACGACGGTTCCCGAGGCATCCTGGAGGAGCGCCATGTCACCGTCGTTGTTCCAGACCGGGCTGTCACCGGGATCCCACCCCGGATCGGCACTGGTGATCACGACGGAGGCCCCCGGGCCCAGCGCAGTCCCGTCGTCGAAGGTGTAACGGTGACGGGACGACTCGTCACGCAGGACCCAATCCGACAGGTCGACGCTCTCACTCCCGCGATTCACCAAGACGATCAACTCATCGCTGAGATCCCGATCGTCGGGACCGCCGGGGTCGACCGTGGATCCGCTCTCGTCGATCTCCACCGTCGGGGGCACTCGTGAGCTGCCACAGGCAGTGGAACCCCAAAGGCCCACACCTGTCGCGTATGCCCTGTCCTCGGCGAAGAGGATCGCCTCGCCGTGAGGGTCGTCTTCCGGATTCGATGCGATGGCGAGACCGGCTGCCACCATATCGAGGTTGAGATGGGCCTCGTCATGGAAGACGTGAGCCAGAGTGCGCCCGAATTGGTCGGAACCGACGATGACGAGACGGACCGTCTTCTCGACCAGGACTGCGAGATTGTCCCGGGCGGCGTCGGCGTGGCACTCACCGCGGTCGGGAGCGTTGATCCCGGCGAGTCTCACGGTCTCGGCTCCGGCTTCGCTCCTCACCTCCAAGCTGTCGCCGTCGGCGACGGAGATCACGAGGGCCTCCTCCCCTGTCGCGTCGATTGGCGAGGCATCCCCGCCGGTCACACAGCCGGCCAGCACCACCAGTGTCCCAAGTGCCGCCAGCGCCGCGCTCAGTCGGAGGCCTTGAGGGCTCTCCTGCCTGCGCGTCGCTGCCGACGCCTCCGTCGGAAGAAGGCCGCGCCGATACCGGTGAGGACCAGAGTGACCAGGGCTGTGATCATCACCAGCAGCGCCACCGGCATCTCCCAATCCCAACCGAGGAAATGGAGACTGGTCTGGTCGGCGTTCTGGACCGAGAACACGACCAGTGCCAGGGCCCAGATGAGGAGAAGGCTCGCCCCCCAGGGCATCCCTGCGGTGATCGGCTTCTCGGGGGTCGGCGTTTCCGACTCCAGGCGCTCCTCGACGTCGTGGAACTCGTTCTCGTCCATGACCCGACCTTACGCGTTCTCGAAGACCCACTGCTCGCGGCTGGCTCGGGCCTCGGCGACGTCGACTCTCGTCAGCAGGATGAAGCCGATGGCGAAGAACGCCACCACCGAGAGGATCGCCGGCCGACCCGATCCGGTCGCATTGCTGACAACGGCGAACAGCAGCGGCCCCCAGATCGCCGAGAACTTGGAGAAGACCGAGAAGAACCCGTAGAACTCCGCAGAGGCCTCCTCGGGGATCATCGATCCGTAGAGACTGCGCGACAACGCCTGGACCCCCCCGAGGACGAACCCGACGATGACACCGAGACCGTAGAGAGGTAGCGCCTCCCCCTCGGGGAGGAAGTAGGCCGCACCGGCGGCCGCCATCCAGACCAGAAGCGAGACCAGGATCGCTCGCTTGGTGCCGACCCGTCCCGCGATGGTGCCGAACAGCAAAGCGCCGAAGAAGGCCACGAACTGGACGATGAGAAACACGATGATGATCTCGGTGGTCCCCAGACCCAGTGTCTCCTCGGCGTAGGCGCCGGTGACGCCGATCACGGTCTGCACCGCGTCGTTGTAGAAGAGATAGGCGAGGATGAAGAGCATGAGCTGTTTGAAGCCGAGCAACTTGCGGGCGGTGGCGACGGTCCTGGCGAACCCGAGACGGGTGAGGCCGACCCAGATCGACCCGCTCTGATACTCGTCGGGCACGTGGTCTGGGATCGTCTCCTCGGGGAGCCGGCGAAGGGCGAAGATGGAAAACCCGAACCACCAGAGCCCGGCGCCGGCGATGCCGAGGCGCGAGGCGGTCTCCTCGGAGAGACCGGTGAGACTGTCGTCACCGCTCAAGAGGATGAGCACCAGGGCAAGCAGCACATAGAGGCCACCGCCGATGTAGCCGAAGGCATAGCCCTTCGACGAGATGCGGTCGATGGTCTCGTCGGTGGAGATGTCGGGGAGGAATCCGTCGTAGAAGACGTTGGCCGCCACGAAGCCGATCTGGGTGAGGATGACGACGAACAGGAAGAACACCACGGACCCGGCCGGGATCACGGGTAATGCCACCGTCATCAATGCCCCGAACCAGGCGAAGAACCTGAGGAACTTCTTCTTCGCCGAGGCGTAGTCGGCTACCGCCCCCAGCACCGGCATCGCCAGGAACAGCACGATCGCACCGATGCTGATGATCGCCGACCAGAGGGTTTGGCCCGAGTATCCGTTGTAGCCGTCGTCGGGGACGATCACGGCGGTGAAGAAGGCGGCGACGATCGCCGCGAAAGTGGTGATGTAGGCCGAGTTCGCCCAGTCGTACATCGCCCATCCGAAGATCGTCCTCCGGTCGTTCTTGGTGATGTGGCTCACGAAACCCGAAGCTAGACATAACGTGGGCCGGGATGCGCCGACCCCTCCTCTTTGTCCTCCTTTTCGTCGCCGCGTGCACCTCCGGGCAGGAGCTCGCCCCGGCGCCGTCAACTGCCACCCCTGCTGCTGGCACCACGACCACGACACTCCCCGCCCTGACCTCGACGGCCACGGTGACCAGCTCCACGTCCACCTCCGTCGCCCCCACCACGACCAGCCCGCTGGCGCCGTTGCGGGGTCTCGCCTATGACGAGGTGGCTCGTGTCGACTTCCCAATTCAAGTGGTGCCGTTCCTAGGCGACCTCGAGCTGTTAGCCACCAAAGACGGTCAGATCTATCTCCTCGAAGAGCAGCAGCGGCTGCGGGAGTTCCCCGTCCTCGATATCAGTGGCCGGGTCCGCAACACCGGCGAGCAGGGCCTTCTCTCCGTTGCGGTGTTCGAGACCGACACGAGGGTGTTCATCCACTACTCGGCCAATGACGGTGACACGGTGGTCTCCGAGTTCAGCTGGGACGGGACCACGCTCGGTGACGAACGGGTGCTGCTGCGTCTCGATCAGCCGGCTCGGAACCACAACGGCGGGATGCTCCAGTTCGGCCCCGACGGCGGGCTCTATCTCGGCTTGGGGGACGGCGGCGGCGCCAACGATCGCTTCGGCAACGGGCAGAACACAGATACCCTGCTCGGGGGGCTCGTCCGGATGGACGTGAACAACCCCGATGCCGAGGCCCGGTTGTTCCAGTACGGGTTGCGTAACCCTTGGCGGTTCTGGATCGACTGGATCGACGGGCCCAGGATCTACGTCGCCGACGTTGGCCAGAACGCCTTCGAGGAGGTTTCCGTCGTCGCATTCGAGGAGGGTGTCAATCACGGATGGCCCATCACCGAGGGTCGTCACTGCTTCCGGGCGCCATCGGGTTGTGACACGACCGGGATCACCCTCCCCGTCATCGAGGTGAGCCACGGTGACGCGGGCACCTGTTCGATCACCGGGGGCATCGTCTACCGGGGTGATGCCATTCCTGAGATCCAGGGCCACTACTTCTACTCCGATTACTGCGGCGGTTATCTGCGCAGTTTCCGGCACGAGCGGGGCGAGGCCGTCGACCGAACCGACTGGACATCGCAGGTGGGCACCCCGGGCAGAGTGGCCAGCTTCGGGGTCGACGGGACCGGGGAAATGTACGTCCTGACCACCGACCGCATCCTCAAGGTGATCCCCGATCGCGGCTAGATAGGCTGGCCCGATGCCCACCATCTTCACCAGGATCATCTCGGGTGAGATCCCGGGCACCTTCGTGTGGCGTGACGAGCGCTGCGTTGGCTTCATGTCGATCAACCCGCTGCGGGCCGGTCACGTCCTCGTGGTGCCCCGGGAGGAGATCGACCACTGGATCGACTGCCCGCCGAACCTGAGAGACCATCTCATGGGGGTGTCCTCGACCATCGGCCACGCCATCCAGGAGGTCTACCGCCCGGCAAAGGTTGGCCTCATGATCGCCGGGCTCGAAGTCCCCCACCTCCATGTCCACCTCGTGCCGATCGACGGCGTGCGCGACCTCGACTTCGCCAATGCCGCTAACGCGGTCGATCGCGAGGAACTGGAGAGCCAGGCGGAGGCGCTCCGTCGGTCGCTGACGGAGATGGGAGCGCTCGGGGTCGCCGATTAGGTGGGAATCTTCCCGGAAGGTCGCAGGGCTCGTGGCTGACCCCGACCCCGTCATCCCATGCGGGCGTCGGCCTCGTAGCGGCGAATCGTTCCCTCCAGGTACTGCATTGCATGGTCGTAACCCCGCACCGCATGCTCGGTGGTGTAGGCGATTACACGCTCCACCCAAAGCCGGAAGACCACGGACCGCCAGTTGGGGTCGGTCAGCTCGAATTCCGCGAGCAGGGCCCTTACGATCTCGCCCCAGCGGGTGGCGTCGATCTCGATCGGCCGATCGGGGTCGACGCCGATTGAGTCGAGTAAGGCGCGCTCCCCGGTGCCGGGCGGGTCGCCTATCGATGCGCGGGTGGCGTCGAGGTCGTAGGCGACAGTCTGCTTGAGGTCCTCGGGCACGGGTGTGGGAGGGTCGGCGTCGAAGGTCGCGCCCTCCGGCGGGAAGCCTCTCCCTCGCAGCGAGGCTACCGCGTCGAGGCACTCGAGGATCATGTCCCGAATGTCGGTGAGGGACCCGTACAAGGCATGACGTTTGCCGTCGGGGGCATTGTGCTCGTAGATCCCGAGACCCAGGGTCGCAGTGGCGTGGGTGATCACGGTGTCGATCCCCCAATCGGATCGGGATATGACGAACGGATCGGCGGCGAGCGCCGCGATGGCCTCGGCGTCCAGCAAGATCTCTCCCCCGAGTGGTTGGGCGAGTCGGGGGAGAAGAGTCCCCGGAAAGAGTGTCGCCAGGCCCGGGCGGGTGACCATCCAGGTGATCATGGCGTCGGTGGCCGCCCGGGGAAAGCGATGGCGCACCACCGCGTATCCCCGATCGGCGGCGTCCTCGGCACCGTCGATCCAGCTTCGGTCGAAGTTGGTGATGTCGGCGTCGTAGAAGTGGGTTCGCTCGAAGGCCCGCTGGGCGGCCGCGGAGATCGCAGTGTTCATGCCGTCCCCCTTCCCGGATCGGAACCGTCCCATTCGCTCCTGGGGGAACACCAGGATCGGGATTCCGGTGGCCGACTCGATGTCCCTCGCCACGGCCGCCACCTCAGCCATTGCCGCGTCGTCGGCGGCGGCAACGGCCCAGACCTCACGGACGCGCTCATGATCGGCTGCTGTCCGCAGGTTGGCGGCGATCACATCCAGGATCTCCTCCTTGAAAGGGAAGACGACCAGGCTCATCGGTAAGGCACGGGTTCTGTCACCCCTCGGGTCTACTCTCGGCGTAGATGGCAACGACACCGAACCGGAGATGCGTGGGGCGGGTTCTCGGGACCCGCGACGCCACCCCGCTCGAGTTCTGGGTGGGCGTCGCCGAGGGCGAGTACCTCCAGCTCGACGATGTCGTGGCTCTCGAGCGGGTCCTGCCCACCGGAGAGGTCGTGAGGATGTATGGGACGGTGGGCCAGGTGGTGGCCCGCCACGAAGGGGCCCGTTTCGACTCCGATGTCTTCCTGATCGAGGAGGGCATCTTGCCGGCCGAGGTCACGGAGGCCGCCCAGGTGACCGCAACCCGCTTCGAGCCCGAGGTGTTCGTCCCGCCCCGGCCGGGACAGGAGGTCCGGATCGCCGAGGACGAAGAGCGCGATAGGGCCCTGTTCTTCGATCGCATGGAGCGCAAGGTACCCGTCGGCCTGGCCCGCAACGGCGAGCCACTGTGGGTCAACCTCGAGTTCGTCAATGGCGAGAGGGGCGCCCACGTCAACATCTCCGGAATCTCGGGCGTGGCAACCAAGACGAGCTACGCCACCTTCCTCCTCCACTCTCTCTTCACCTCGGGTGTCCTGGGCAAGGCCGCCGTCAACACCAGGGCACTCGTCTTCAACGTCAAGGGCGAGGATCTCCTGCATCTCGACCGGGTCAACAACCGGCTCGACGACGAGCAGCGGAGCCGGTACACCGAGATGGGCCTGCCCAGCACGCCTTTCGACTCGGTCGGCCTGTTCGCGCCCCCTCGCCTCGACGACCCGCGTGCGACCGCCGACGTGGCCTCACGTTCGGACGTGACCTCGTTCTTCTGGAGCATCCACGAGTTCTGTGGAGACGACCTCCTGCCGTTCCTCTTCGCCGACGCCGAAGATGACCGGGCCCAATACACGACCGTCGTCTACAACGTCATGGCCCAGCTCCGACACGCCGAGGCGACCGATTCGGGTGCCGCGGTCATCGACGGGGTGAAGGTGCGCACCTTCCGTGAGCTCGCTGATCTCATCACCGAGCGCGTGCAGAGCGAAGACCACCGACACCGTTGGGCCGGCCCGGCCATGGGCACCGGGACGATCAATGCCTTCGTGCGACGGCTCCAGGCCTCGGTTCGCCACCTGGGGAGGCTGATCCGCTCCGACGTGCCCGACCCCGCTCGGCACCGGATCGACCTCGAGCACCAGGTGACCGTGGTCGACCTGCACAACCTCAACGACCGGGCCAAGCGCTTCGTGGTCGGTGTGACCTTGAAACGAGCCTTCGAGGAGAAGGAGCGAGCGGGTCAGAGTGACGAGCTGCTGATGGTGGTGCTCGACGAGTTGAACAAGTATGCGCCGCGGGAGGGGTCGAGCCCCATCAAGGAGGTCCTCCTCGACATCGCCGAGCGGGGGAGGTCGCTGGGCGTGATCTTGATCGGGGCCCAGCAGACCGCCTCGGAAGTGGAGCGTCGGATCATCGCCAACAGCTCGATTCGGGTCGTGGGTCGTCTCGACTCGGCCGAGGCGTCACGAGAGGAGTACGGATTTCTGCCCGGCCCGCATCGCCAGCGCGCCACCATCGTCAAGCCGGGCACGATGATCCTCAACCAACCCGAGATCCCGGTGCCCCTGGTCCTCGAGTTCCCCTTCCCCGCATGGGCCACGAGGGCTTCGGAAGCCCTGATGCCAGTGGGGCTCGCCGGGCCTGACGACCCGTTCGAGGATCTCTAGGGGATCGGCGAGGGGCTGGGTACGCCCCTCGCCGACCTCGGTCGGTTTGTGCTCTCGTACCAGGCGGCCCACTCGTCGAGATTGTCCATGATCAGATTGGCGCGCTCGGGCGTACGGGCGGATGCGCAGCCCGCGGCGGCATACTCGTCCTGCAGCTCGCCGTCCTCGGCAAACAGCCTGAAGCTCTCGCGCAACTCGGCATCCTCGGATATTCGCCCGGCGCCTCATACCACGGCCCTCCTCCGGGCTGGTTTTCGAATCCGAGCACTTCGATCGTTCTCGGCTGACGCCTGGGAAGTATCGTCCCGACCGATCAGGGACGACGGCAGTTCAGCATCAGCACTTGGGGGCACTTCTCCGGACGGTCTCATCCAGCCCAGCGATTTCTTGTCACACCCGGTCTATACGGTCGTTGGTAGGCGGGTTGGATACACCAGGCTTTGTGTCCCAGGCGGCTTGTACGTTCGGTGACATGAAGGGGGAGATGTGAGCGAGCTTCGTTCTGTGCTCGATGAGATGATGGCGGTCGACAACCGCTCCCTATCGGCCCAAGAGCTGAACGCCGATGTGCTCGAGCTGTGCCGGGGGATCGATCAGATGACCGTCCTGGTGGCCGAGAAGACCGCAGTCCTAGAAGACAACAGGAGCCTCACCGAGCTCGGCTATCCCTCGATAACCGCATATCTCATGAATGTGGGTCGGATGACGGCGGGCCGCGCCCGCCGGTTCGCCACCCGGGTCAAGGCCAGGCTGGAGGCGCCCGGGGCGTACGCTGCCTGGTCGGACGGCCGCATCTCATCCGATCAAGCCGCTCAGCTGTTTCGAGTTGCCGAGTCCGTCCCCGATGCGTATCGGAGCGCCGAAGAAACCCTGGTCGAGATCGTGGAACCCCTGTCGGTGCGTGACACCGCTCGGACTGTCGAATACTGGCGTCAGAGCGTCGACGGTCCGGGCGATCTCGACCTGGAGTCCCAAATGATCAGACGTGGGGTCTCCTTGTCACAGACGGTCAGCGGCATGCGCCGGGTGGACGGCTGGCTGACCCAGTTGGCGGGTCAAGCCCTGGAAGCGGCGCTATCCACCCACATGGCCCCGCCGAGCCCCGACGACACAAGAACTCCGAGGCAACGACGTCACGACGCACTGGAGGAAATGGCCGACTGTCATATCACCCACGAGAACGAGACTCAGGTGGGTGGAGAAAGACCCCACATCCAGTTGCTCACCGACCTGGATGGGCTCCGCGGCATCGCCGGTGGAACTCACGAGACGGTCGATCCCGGCCAGATCCTCGATGTCGAGACCATTCGGCTCATCGCGTGTGACTCGTCGATCAGTCGCTTGGTGCTCGGCCCTGACTCGGAGGTCTTGGACGTCGGCCGGAAGACCAGGGTGTGGACCACCGCGCAACGGAGGGCGATCGTCGGCAGAGACCGCACCTGCACGTGGCGAGGGTGTGAGCGACCCGCCAAATGGGCCGACATCCATCACACCGACCATTGGGCCAGCGGCGGATCGACCACCGTCGACAAAGGAGTCCTGCTCTGTCGATTCCATCACGTTCTCACCCACATCCGGGAAGCCGCCTCCCGAAGACGACGAACCACCGGGTGAGAGTGGGCCTCATCCCTCCCGACGCTCCCAGAATCTGTCCCAAGCCCTTCCTACGATCGTCGGAGTGAAGGTCTTGCACACCTCTGACTGGCATGTCGGCAGGCGGATTCGGGGCCGCGACCGCTCCGCCGAGCATCGCGCCGTTTTCGAGGAGCTGATCGGGCTGGCCGTCCAGAACCAAGTAGACCTCACTGTCATCGCCGGCGACGTCTTCGACAGCGCCTCACCGTCGCCGATGGCGGAGCAGATCGTGTGGAGAGCCCTGCTCGACCTGGCCGAGGTCGGGCCGGTGTTGGTGGTGGCTGGGAACCACGACAACGCCGCTCGCCTCGACGCCGTCGCCCCTCTTCTCGACCGCGCCGGGATCACAGTGGTCGGCGCCCCCCGTCCGCCCGATGAGGGCGGGGTGATCCATCTCGGGGATCTGGGGGTCAAGGTGGCCCTGCTGCCCTTCGTCTCGCAACGGGGAATCGTCAAGGCCGTGGAGATCATGTCGGCGGACCCGGATCAGCACGCCGGGGCTTACGAGGACCGGGTCCGCCGTGTGATCGAGTCCCTCACCGCCGACATGACGGCCGACACGGTGAACATCCTGGTCAGCCATCTCACCGTTTACGGGGCCCTCGCCGGTGGGGGAGAGCGGAACGCACACATCTTCGGCTATGCCGTCCCCACCAGTCTGTTTCCCGGTCACCTCGCCTATGTGGCCCTAGGGCATCTCCACCGTCAACAGAAGATGCCACACTCGTCAGCCGTCTGGTACTCGGGCTCGCCACTTCAGCTCGACTTCGGAGAGGTTGCGGATCAGAAGGGTGCGCTCCTCGTGAAGACGGAGGCTGGGCGCCCGGCTTCGGTGGAGGAGCTCCCGCTCCGTTCCGGTCGTCGTCTGCTCGAGCTCGTCGGCACACTCGATCAGGTCCTGTCTCGTGCCGACGAGGTGGGGGACGCCTACGTGCGGGTCGTGCTCCGGGAGAGCGCCCGGGTGGGTCTCGCCGATGAGGTCCGGGCGGTCATCTCCGACGCCGTCGAGGTGGTGTTGGAGAGCCCGGCCGCGTTCAAGAGGGGTGTTGAGACCCGGCAGAGTCTCGACCCCGTCGACGCCTTCTCCCGGTACCTGGCCGACTGCGACGCCGCCGACCCCGCGGTGCAGGCGTTGTTCGCCGAGTTGCTCGACGAGGCCCAGCTGTGAGACCCCTGCGGATCGAGGTGGAGGGGTTCTCCGCCTACCGGGCCAAGGAGACGGTCGATTTCACCGGAGTCGACTTCTTCTCTCTGAGTGGCCCCACCGGTGCCGGCAAATCGAGTCTCATCGATGCCATGATCTTCGCCCTGTTCGGGAGGGTCCCCCGTCTCGGAGGCAACGCCGTGGCCCCGGCGATCTCCGCCGGTGGGGACCGCGCCCGGGTCCGGCTCGACTTCGAGGTCGATGGGACCGCCTACACCGCGGCGCGGCTGGCACAGCGCACCGGGAGCGGAGGCGCCAGTGTCAAAGAGGCGCGGCTCCAACGGGGCGAGCGGGTCATCGCCGACGGAGCCGACGAGGTGACCCGCGCCGTGGAGGAGCTCCTCCGAATGCGGTTCGACGACTTCACCCGGACCGTGGTCTTGCCCCAGGGGGAGTTTGCCCGCTTCCTCACCGCGACCAGGGCTGAGCGCCAGGCCCTGCTGCGCAACCTGCTCGGGCTCGACGTGTACACGGTGGTGCGGGAACTGGCGAGGGCCAGGGCGGCGGTGGCCACCGAGAGAGCACACGCCGCAGTGCGAAGCCGTGAAGCCCTCGAGGTGGACTCCGCCGAAGAGCGAGCGGCCGGCGTGGTCAGGCGCGATGCCCTGGTCACCCTCGCCGAGCACGTCCCGGACCGGGAAAAGGAGCTCCTGACACTGGAACGGGCGGTGGAGGATGCCCGATCCGAGGAGCAGCGCATCGTGGGGTCGATCGCCCGTCTCGAGGCGATCGCGGCCCCGCCCCGACTCGAGGAGCTGGACGCCCTGGCCACCGCGGCCCGGGCGCGGGTCGTCGATGCCGAAGAGCGACGCGCCGAGGCACAGGAGAAGCTGACGAGGGTGGAGACCGCACTGTCCGGGTTGCCGTCACCGGACAAGCTCGGCATCTGGTCACGGGCCCGGGCCCGCCGCACCGAGATCGAGGATCGCCTCGCCGAGATCGCGCTCCCCACCGCCGAGGAGAGCGTGATCGATGCCGAAGCCGTCCTCCGGGGAACCCTCTTGGCAGATGAGACGGCGCGTCACGCGCTCGCCGATGCCCGCATGGATCACGCCGCCCACGTTCTGGCGGCCACCCTGCATCCGGGCGAGAGGTGCCCGGTGTGTGCCCAGACGGTGATGGATGTGCCCAAGGCGAAGCGATTGCCGGTGCTCGACGAGCTGGAGGCGGCCGCCGTGGCGGCCGACGATGCCGTGGCCGGAGCCCGCCAGGAGGCGGAGTGGGCGCGCACGGCCCTGGCGACTGCCGCCACTCGTCACGCCGAGCTCGTTGAACAAGAAGGGGAGCTGCTCGCCACATTGGAGGGCGCCCCTCAATCGGAGCTCCTGGAGGACATGACCTCCGAGGTGGGACGTCTCCACGGTGAGTTGGAGGCGGCCAGAAGCGCAATGGGGGCGATGGATGCCGAGCTGAAGCGTGTCGGCGTGGAACTCGAAGAGCTGGCCGACGCCTCCCGGCAGGTGGCGAAGAAGCTGACCACGGCTCAGCTGGCCGTCGCCGATCTCGATCCGCCGGTCCCGGAGAGCGACGACGTCGTCGTGCAGTGGAAAGAGCTCATGGCCTGGCGGGGGCTGATGCTGGAACAACTGGCCATCGATCGAGACCGCGCCGCCACCGCCACCCAGGCCGCATCCGACGCGGCCACATCGGCCCGTCTTGTCCTCGTCGATGAGCTGGGCTCTCACGACATCGACCCCCAGGAGCCGTATTCGGCTGCGGTGGCGACTGCCTTGCAAGCGGCTAGAGCACTCGTCACCGCCCAAGAACAGGCGGCGACGGAGGCGCTCCGGCTGGGGGAGGAGAGTGCCGCAGCCACGCGTGAGGCAGCAGTCGCCAACACGCTCTCCGGGCATCTCAAGGCCAACGGCTTCGAGCAATGGTTGATGGCCGGGGCGCTGACAGAGCTCGTCGTCGGCGCCAACGACCTCCTCGCCCAACTCTCCGAGGGCGGCTACTCGCTGCACTCCGACGATTCGGGGAGCTTCTCCATCATCGATCACCGCAATGCCGACGAGATGCGATCGGTGGCGACCCTCTCCGGTGGGGAGACCTTCTTGGTGTCTCTGGCGCTGGCTCTCTCTCTGGCAGAGACATTGGCCGCCAAGGGCGGCTCCGGGCTCGACGCGATCATCCTCGACGAGGGGTTCGGCACGTTGGACGATGAGTCGCTCGACACGGTGGCCTCGGTTCTCGAGGAGCTGACCGGACGAGGCCTCATGGTTGGAGTCATCACACACGTCAAGGAGCTCGCCGCCCGGGCACCGGTCCGCTATGAGGTGACCCGGGAACCATCCGGCGCCCAGGTGGAGAAGTTGGCCTCATGAGATTCACAGTGGAGACATGGGACTCCGACTACGGGGCCCCGACCGATGCCGAGCTCGACGATGCCAGTCAAAACGTCGACGTCGGCGTCGAGGTGCGGCCCGAGGACTGGCGCCCGCTCCTTCCCGAGTCCGATCCGGTCGACGACATCCTCTTCGTCGACGGGGTGCGTCGCGTCGACGCCACCCTCTGGATCGAGCAGCCCCCCGACTTCCCCGGCTACGCACTGGCCGCGACATATGCCGCCGGCGTGGTTCGCTGCAATGGCCGGGCCGATGTCGAGGAGACGGCGGTCGAGCGGGGTCTGTTCACCTCGGCCCCGGCCGCGAATGTCGAAACCGGTGTCGGCACCTACGCGGTGAAGGCAACCAAAGGCACGACTCCCGAGGAGTTGTGGCTCGGGATTCAGCAACGGATGGGGTCGTTGGAGGCCGCGGTGACCAGGAGGGCGGGTGGCGCGTCATTGCTCGTGGTCGATGGCCCGCTCTCACATGCCCGCGACATCGAGAACGCAGTCGGCTACATAAAGACGCAAAAGGTCCAGTACCTGCCTCTCGAATTGCGACAGATCCTGACTTCGCTTCCGGCCGGCTATCGCACGCCGCTCTTCCTCACCACCACGTCGTGGAGCCGATTCTCGTGGTATCTCCGACTCGCCAACCACGCCGGGCCGGCCGGTGGTCTGGTCCGGTGCGAGATCGATGCCGACCTGAATGTCGCCGACGCCGCCAGGGTGGCCACCCGGGTCAGCGCCACGCTGCCTCGCTACTCATCGGCACGACACAAAGACCCCCGCGCCCCCCAGAACCTGTATCCGATCGGCGGGCTGGAACGGGAGTTGCGACACCGTCTCGGCGACAAGGATTTGGCGATGAGGGCGCTACGTCTCGCTTCGCGTGACGAGTCGCGTCTCACGGCGTGAGGCGAGCATCGCGCCCACGATGACCAGCGCCACCCCGGCGATCGACACGGCGGAGACCAACTCGTCGCGGAAGACCACCCCGAGGATCAGGGCGACAACGGGCAGGAGGTAGCTGAGGAAGGAGGCTCGGGTGGCACCCACACTTCCGGCCAGGGTCCCCACCAGGACGAAGGCCAGCCCGGTGCCGAGGATCCCGATGGCGGCCACCGCGAGCAACGAGGGCCAGGCGAACGATGAGTGACCGAGACCGAAAATCCCGTAGGGGAGCACCATGAGGACACTCACCGCCAGGAGCCGCAGCGTGACCGGCAGCGACCCGTAGGCCTGTTGCAAGGGAGTGATGATGTTGAAGGTGATGGCGTACCCGATGGTCGCCACCAGGACCAGCGCCACACCGACGGCGGCGCTGGTCTCGGATCCGGCCGAGGGGAGTGCGATGGCGATGATGCCGGCGAGGCCGATGACGAGCCCGGCGATCTGCATGGGTCCGGGAAGGGAGCGCAGCAGGATCGTGGCCAGGAGAGCGGTGAACACCGGGGTCGCCCCGTTGAGCATCCCGGCGATCGCCGAATCGATCCATTGTTGGGCAATGGGGAAGAGGGTGAAAGGCATCGCCACCCAGATGAAGGCGAGCAGGACGATCCGACCCCAATCCTCGCGACGCACCTTGACGGCGCGGGCGCGGGGGACCAGGGCCAGGGTGGCGGCGCCGAGGACCACTCTGAGAAGGGTGACCACCCCGGGGTGGAACGCATCGAGCCCGATTGCGATGAAGAGGAAAGAGGAGCCCCAGATGAGGGCGAGAGAGAGAAACATCGCCCAGTCCGTGGAGGAGAACGCTTCCCGGTTGGTGCCGTGACTGGTCGTGATGAGTCGGGTGGTGGCCATCGATCTACCTGAACACCGACCGAGCGCGACCGGTTGCAGGTTCAACGCCGGAAATGTCGCAGATAATCCGGTACGTCGACCCCGGCCCGCAGATCCTTGGCGGGGATCGGCTGACCCGGGGTCAACGCGATCGGGATGACACCGGCCCACACGCCGGCATTCATGTCGGATTCCTCGTCCTCGGGCCCCCCGCTGCGCACCTTGGCAGAGATCTGGTCGAGGAGCAGCTCGATGACCGCGGTCTGGCCGATCTCGGTCTCCGTCGGGGACCGCAGGTCGGCCAGTCGGCCGGGAAGCACACGATCTACGACCAGGTCGAGAGCGGACCGCTTCTGGTCACCGTCGAGCAATCGGCCCTCTCCGTGGATCACCACACTGCGGTAGTTGGCCGACGAGTTGAAAGCGCTGCGGGCAACGACCAGGCCATCGAGGTGGGTGACTGCGACGCTCAGCGGAGATCCGGCCCGCACGGCCCTGACGATGCCCATCGAGTTCGACCCATGAAGGAGGAGCCGGTCCCCATCCCTGGCGTACAGGATCGGAATCACCACCGGCCGCCCACCGGTGACGTAGGCCGTATGACAGACGAACCCATCGTCGAGAATGGCGTTGATTGCCCCCCGGTCGGTGACTGCGCGCTCGGGGAGACGACGGATGATGGTCTTCTCGCTCATCTCTCTGCCTTGGCCTCGCGGGTCATCAGGCTCATCATGGCGTCGCGAGGCGCCATCTCACCTTCGAGCACGAGATCGACGTGTGCCGCGATGGGCATCTCCACACCCGCGCGCTCGGCGAGGCCGAGGACGCTCTTGGTCGTTTTCACCCCCTCGGCGACCATCTTCATCTCGGAGACGATCTCATCGAGGGTCTTGCCTTGGGCCAGAGCGAACCCGACGCGGTGGTTCCGACTCCGATGGGAGCTGCATGTGGCGATGAGGTCACCCATTCCGGCCAGCCCGGCGAAGGTCTCCGGCCGCCCGCCGAGCGCCACACCGAGTCTGGTGAGCTCGGCAAGCGCCCTGGTGAGCAACGTTGCCCGGGTGTTGTCCCCAAAGCCCAGACCGTCGGACATCCCCGAGGCGATCGCCATCACGTTCTTGAGCGCACCACCCAGCTCGCAACCGGTGACGTCGTCGTTGGTATACACCCGAAAAGAAGGCCCCATGAAGAGACGCTGGAGCTCGCTTGCGGCGTCGAGGCTCTTCATGGCGATCACCGCCGCCGCTGGTTGCCCGGCGACGATCTCGGCCGCCAGGTTGGGGCCGGTGAGCACACCGCTGAGGTAGGGATCGTGATCTGGGGCGACCTCCTGTATGACCTCGGTCATGGTGGCAAGCGTCGACTGTTCGATGCCCTTGGTCAGGGAGACGATCGGTGTCGCCTCACTCACCAGGCTGGCCAGGCTGCGAAAGACCCCACGAAACCCGTGGGAGGGGACGGCCATGACGACGACGTCGGCTCCGCCGGCGGCCTCCTCGAGCCGTCCCGTGGCAGTGAGTGAACCGGGGAGGATGAGCTCGGGGAGGTAGTCGCGGTTCGTGTGTGATTCGTTGATGATGGCGACCAGGTCGTCACGACGCGCCCAAAGCACGGTCTTTGCCTTGGCTGCGGCGATGGCGGCGACGGTCGTGCCCCACGACCCCGCTCCGATGACCGCGACCTTGTCCATTGAATGCACGCTAATCAGCTAAGGCCACACCGATCTCTAACCTCCGCCGCCGCAAATGGCTCTTTCCATCGGAATCGTCGGTCTCCCCAATGTCGGCAAGTCGACGTTGTTCAACGCGCTCACCAAGGCCGGGGTCCTGGCCGCCAACTATCCCTTCGCCACCATCGAGCCCAACATCGGAGTCGTCCCGATCCCCGATCCGAGGGTCGGGAAGCTGGCGGAGATCTTCAACTCCCGGAGGGCGGTCCAGGCCACCGTCACGTTCGTCGACATCGCCGGGCTGGTGCGAGGCGCGAGCCGAGGCGAGGGGCTGGGGAACAAGTTTCTGGCCAACATCCGTGAGGTGAGCGCCGTCTGTCATGTGGTCCGGGCCTTCGCTTCCTCCAACGTGGGACACGTGGGGGAGACACACGACCCGGCCCGTGACATCGAGGTCATCGCGGCCGAGTTGGCCATCGCCGACCTGGAGACCATCGACCGGCGGCTACCGCGTCTAGAGAAAGAGTCCACCGTCGACAAGACGCTGCAGTCTCGGGTGGCGATACTCGGGAAAGTGCGGGAGGTCGTGGCCTCCGGGGACATCGTGAGCCGGCAGCCCGAGCTGATGCAACGGCAGCACTTGTTCGCGGATCTCCATCTCCTCACGGCCAAGCCGGTGATCTATGTGTTCAACATGGACGAGGCGGGTCTCGCCGACGAGGGTCGGAGAAGCGAGCTCGCCGGGATGGTCGCTCCCGCGCCAGCGCTCTTCATCGACGCCCAGATCGAGTCCGAGATCGTTGAGCTCGACCAGGAGGGACGTCAAGAGATTCTGGCGTCGATCGGACAAGCCGAACCGGGGCTCGATGCGTTGATCAGAACGGCCTACGACACTCTGGGCCTGCAGAGCTTCCTGACGGCCGGCGAGAAGGAGGCCCGTGCATGGACTGTCCATTCCGGGGCTACGGCGCCGGAGGCGGCCGGCGTCATCCACACCGACTTTCAGCGGGGCTTCATCGCCGCCGAGGTGGTCGAATTCGAACGTCTCGTCGAGGCCGGATCCTGGCCCGCGGCCCGTAGTGCCGGCCTCGTGCGAACCGAGGGAAAGTCGTACGTGATGCGCCCCTCCGACGTCGTCGAGTTCCGGTTCAACGTCTGACCGGTGGCTAACTTGGCCGACGTGGTCGTACTTTCTGCCGATGGCGGCTCGGCAGCCGCCCCGCTGAGCGAGCACGAGGTCCTGGTCTTTCTGGTGCAGTTGGCCCTGCTCGTCGGGGTCGCTCGGGTCTTCGGATGGATCATGAAGAGCGTGGGCCAACCAGCCGTGGTCGGCGAGCTCCTCGCTGGTGTCGTGCTGGGACCGACACTATTCGGGCGAGTGGCTCCAGACGTCTTCGACTGGGTGTTCGGTGAGCCCACGGTCACATCGGTGGTGTTCGGAATCTCCTGGCTGGGCGTGATCATGCTGTTGGTCGTCATCGGCTTCGAGACCGACCTGGCAATCATCGCCCGGTTTCGTAAGGCCGCCTTGTCGGTCTCCGCGGGGGCGCTTCTGGTGCCATTGGCGGCGGCCTCGTCCCTCGCCTTCTTCGTGCCCGACTCGTTCGTCGGGGCCGGGCCTGATGGCCAGGGGGTCGATCGTGCCGTGTTCGCCGGCTTTCTCGCTCTCGCCCTCTCCGTGTCGGCCCTCCCGGTGGTGGCCAAGATCCTCCAGGACATGGGCTACCTGCGCCGCAACTTCGGACAGGTGACGCTCGCTGCCGGGATGACGATGGACGCAGTGGGCTGGCTCGTCCTGGCAGCGCTCTCGGGAATCGCCCTAGACGGTTTCCGGCCCGACCGCCTCGCGATATCTTTCGGTGGCCTGGTCATCTTCTTGCTCGCCGCCTTCACGGTGATCAGATGGCTCATCGACCGATTGTTCCGGTACGTGATGGCCCGGGGGTCGTCGATCACCGCCGCCCTGACGATAACGATCGTTGCCGCCCTCGTCGGTGGCACGGTGACCCAGGCACTGAGCATCGAAGCGATACTCGGCGCCTACATCGTCGGAATCATCGTTGCCGGGTTGCGTCATCAGCTTCCACAGGTCCGATCCATTCTGGAGACCATGACCGCCGCGCTGCTCGCCCCGGTCTTCTTTGCCTTCTCCGGCCTCAGGGTTGACATCGGGCTCCTCGACACGTCTTCGGTGATCGTTTGGACGGCGATCCTCATCGTGGTGGCCATCACGGCCAAGATCGTCGGGACGGTCGCCGGTGGATTCTTCGCCGGGGTCCGAGGGAGGGAGGCCCTCGCCTTGGGCTCGGGCCTGTCCGCGCTCGGCGCCATGGGAGTGGTCGTGGCCATCATCGCCTTGAACCTCGGCGTCGTCAGCGAGACCGGGTACACGGTCATGGTTCTCGCGGCGGTGGTGACTTCGATCGTTGCCCCTCAGCTGCTGAAACTCGTCGTCAGGGGATGGGACATTCCTTACGAGGAGGCGCAACGACTCAACGAGGAGCAGGTCAAGGAGACGAGCGAGATCCTGCGGTCACGGCGGATCCTGATCCCCACTCGCGGTGGCGCCAACAGCCGTTACGCCGCAAGATTGGTCAACGCAGTGTTCCCCGATGCCGAGACGACAGTTCTCGTGGTCGATTTGGCCAGGCCTGGGCTGTTCCGGCGCATGTTGCGACGTGTCGAGGGCGACCCTGGGGAACCGTCAGACGTCCTCGCCCAACTCCCGGAGGCGCGGACCATCCACCGTCTCGCCCGCGACCCTGCCGCTGCGATCGCCGGGGAGAGCGCCTTGGGATACGACCTGGTGGTCCTGGGCGCGACCGAGACCGGCGAGGGGACGTTCAGCACTGTCATCGATCGAGTGCTCGCCCTCATCGAGGTGCCCTCGATAGTCGTCCGCATGCCCGCAGGCAGAGACGTCACAGATCAACTGCCTCGACGGATCCTCGTCCCGGTATCGGCCTCCCGCTCGACGCGGGCCGCCGAGGAGTTCGCGTACTCGCTCGCCAAAGCGGGTGACGGCCGCACGTTCGCGCTCCATGTCGTCAACCGGCCCGAGGGCCAGGGTGTGATCCGTGAAGACACCGCGGTCGAGGACAGTCTCGCGGCCGGTCAGGAGATGGTCGCAGTCGCAGCCGCCTTTGGGGATCGTCTCGGAGTCTCGGTGGAAACAGGCGTCCGGGTCGCACCCAATGCCGAGGAGGAGATCGTGGCATTCGGGAACTCGGGGGCTTTCGACCTCCTCGTCATCGGGGCCAGCACGCGATCGTTGACCAACCGACCTTTCTACGGCCACCGCGTGTCTTACATGCTGGCTCAGTCGGAGCTACCGGTCGTCGTGGTGAGTCTTCCTCCCTCGAGCTCCCCCAACACGCCGATTCACTAGCTGCCTGAGGGGAACCACCCGGGTCTCAGGGGAGTGGTCTCCCCTCCCTGAACAGGGCGGGGGTGTATGGGGGTCGTCCTCCCTGATGGGTTGTGGTCGGCTGGTACCACGACGGGGGGTGTCGGGGGGACATGGTTCCTGAGCTGTGTGACATCGTGCTTATGATCGGCTCAGAGACAATGCCGAGCCCTTCCGAGAGATTCGTGGACAGACACATCGGGCCATCCGGGGCCGATGTCGAGAAGATGTTGGCCACGGTCGGTGCTTCGTCGCTGGACGATCTGATCCAGCAGACGGTTCCCGGCTCGATCCTCGACACCACGCTGGAATTGCCTCCCGCCCTTTCGGAGACCGAGGTCGTCGCCCGCCTCGCCGAGATCGCCGGTAGGAACGTAGCGATCCCCTCGCTCATAGGCCTGGGTTACCACGACACGATCACTCCGCCGGTGATCCAGCGCAACGTCCTCGAGAACCCCGCCTGGTACACGGCGTACACGGCGTACCAACCCGAGATATCACAGGGACGATTGGAGGCTCTACTCAATTTCCAGACCATGGTGTCGGATCTGACCGGGCTGGAGATCGCCAACGCCTCGCTTCTCGACGAGCCGACCGCGGCGGCG
>Ga0268386_10000324_pt1 | contig 29382 bp, 19 predicted proteins | sample RVTome_15_FD_200260 | JGI IMG/M metagenome (GOLD analysis project Ga0268386, IMG submission 200260) | Soil microbial communities from uranium-contaminated site in the Upper Colorado River Basin, Wyoming, United States - RVT150D86... ... | reverse complement strand
TCCCATTGAGGTCGAGTTCCGTCGCAATTTTGAATTTTCCACACCCGACCCCATTGCCAGCGGAATTTGCCGCACCCTCCGCGAAGATCCGCACGATCCGCATTGCAAACGGTCAAAAGTTTTTGCAGCGTGCGCAAATTCCGGTAAATGCGAACGCGCTGAAAACGGGCTGACAGAAAAATTGATGACAAAACATCTCGGGGAATTGCAGTGAAAGGTCATCTTTTTGTCATCAATCTTTCTGTCAGCAAAACCTGAGGATCAATGGCGCTGCTTTTCGGATCACATGTGCAGATCGAGAATTTTTCACCCCCAATTGATAACCCGCCCTTGAATGGAATCAGAATGAGGCGGGTGAAAAATTGGGGGTGAAAAATGGCGTGTTTCAAGGTTTGGTTGCGGCTACGCCGCGCTGGGTCATCCGCGTTCCCCCGTCGGCGGATCGACAACGGACTGCAAACTGCGTCTCGCACCCTGTGGATGACACCGAACCAGATTGTCCTTGAGCAATTCGGGCGTTCGGCGTAGATTCCCCGTCCCCACTCTTCGTCCCTCACGGCACGTCTCCACGATTCGACGCAACGGAAAGGAGCCCGGCATGTCGCGGAATGCTCTCCGCGGGATCGTCCTCTGCGCTCTGATTGCCTCGCGGCTCTGGGGTGGAGAGCTGACGACTGACGTGGACCAGCGATTCGGCACTCCCGCCGCCGGCGGCGCGGAGTCGTCGCTCCCCGTCGGATGGTCGCCGCCGCCGGTCCCTGTCCCGCCACCACGCCCGGCCGCGGATTTGCCGTCCCCTGCGCCCGCCGCGGAAAGTCCGGCCTCAGGCTATTGCCCGACGGCGATCTCCGACGTCTTCAACCACAAGGGTTACCCCAAGGTGCAGGTGACCGGCTTCTTCCAGGCCGACGCCCTCTGGGTGCATCAGTCACGGATGAACATCAACGCCGTCGGCGACGCCCAGGACGGGGCCGACTTCCGCCGGGCGCGGCTGGCCGCCGTCGGCGACGTGTGGCACAACGTGGGCTACTACCTCGAATTCGACTTCGGCTTCCCCGGCCGGCCGAGCTTCATGGACGTCTGGCTGGAAGTCCGCGACGTGTTCGACGGCGTGAATGTTCGCGTCGGCCAGTATCGCCAGCCGATCGGCATGGACGCGCTGACCAGCGTTCGCGAACTGTCGTTGATCGAACGGGCTTTGACGTTCGCCTTTCTTCCCTTCCGGCAGATCGGCGCGATGGCCCACGGCACCAGCGCCGACGAATCGCTGACCTGGGCCGTCTCCGGCTTTCGCTTTCCCACCGACCAGTTCGGCGGCAACACGGGAGACAGCGGCGGCTACGGGCTGGCGTCGCGAATCACCGGGCTGCTCGTCGACGACGGCGACGCCAGGCTGGTCCATCTCGGCGGCGCGTACAGCTTCGCCGACCCCTCGCAGAACCTGCTGCAGTACCGCAATCAGCCGGAAGCCTTCATCGCCGAGACCGGCGGCGCCGCGCTGGCCCCGGCCGGCGTTCCCGACATGCTGCCGTTTTTCGTCGACACCGGCCCGATGTTCGCGAACCACTACAATCTCTTCGGCGGCGAAGCGGCCGCCCGCAGCGGGTCGTTCTACGTGCAGTCGGAAGTGCTGATTTCGGTCGTCAGCCTTCGCCGCGCGGGCGGATCGTCGGCATTTCACGGCGGCTACGTGCAGGCCGGCTACATCCTCACCGGGGAAGTCCTCCCCTACGACCGCAAGAACGGCGTCTTCGGCCGCATCGTTCCCCGCAACCCCTTCAGCCGAACCGGCGGCCGCGGCGCGTGGGAAATCAATGCGCGGCTGTCGCATCTCGACCTGGACGATGGCCGCATCCGCGGCGGGAAGCTGACCGACCTGACGCTGGGGCTCAACTGGTATCTCAACCAGTACGTCAAGTTCCAGTTGAACTACATCCACGCGTTCCTCGACAGCCCGCTCAACGGCGACAGCGACGCCGGCCTGACGCTGCTGCGGGCGCAACTCGATTTCTGATGCCAGCGATTCGCGATCGAGCGTCTCCCCCAGAGCACCCCCGGCAGGATTCGAACCTGCGACCTGCGGATTAGAAGTCCGCTGCTCTATCCGGCTGAGCTACAGGGGCAAATGGCTTGTTTTACAGTGTTTTCTGCCTGTCCTCGGAATCCGCCGCTTTCTTGTTTGACACCCGATCAAAGTGTCGCCATTGAAAATCCCTGACTCGATCGTTTTCTATCTGCTCAACGCCGGTTCTGACGTCTCGTGGTGCGAAGAAATTCGGAGCGGGGCAATGGGGTGATGCTGGTGGACGGCGACGATATCCCATACCCCATTACCCCATTACCCCGCTGTCAGTAGTGCTGACGATGGCAAAGTCTACCAGAACGCGGCGTGCGAAGATATCTCCGACCTCCGGTTGTGACCGATCAAATGGCGGTTCAGGATCGCCACGGAAATTGAACCGGCAATTCCATGAAGTCCTGCGCACGACGTAAGAGGTCGGCGGAATTCGCGAGTTTTTCCGACCTCCGATCTCTGATCTCCAACCTCTGGTTGTGACCCACAAAATGCCGCTTTGACTTTCAGCTCGAGCCTCAATTGTCGGCCCGATCCTTAGCGTTCCCTTCCAACTCTTTTGCCTTTGGTTGAGGCTTCGCCGCGCTGGGTCATCGGCGTTCTCCATTTGTCGAATCAATCACGGAATGCGAACCGCGTCGTCCACCGATCGCCACACGCCGCGGGCGACCCCGGTTGACTCGTTTTCCGGCACTCACTACAACGCGCGAAGGGCCGGCGTTTCCGCGATCGGGCGGGCCGAACGGCCGGTTGACGCGATTTGATTCCAACGACACTCCGATGGCACGACTCACCCAGGCCGACCTCGTCGACCTCAACAACACTTTTGAAGAACGCACGCCGCAGGAATTGATCCGCTGGGCGCACGGCATCTTCGGCAAGCGGCTGGCGGCGATCTCCTCGATGCAGAAGGCCGGCAACGTCATCTGCCACATGCTGCACGCGATGAAGCTGCCGATCAAGGTCCTGTTCGTCGACACCGGCGTGCTGTTTCAGGAAACGCTCGACACCCGTGACCGGCTGATGCGGGAATATGGCGTCGAGATCGTCACGCTGCATCCGAAGCAGACGATGGAAGATCAGACCGCAGAACTCGGCGTGCTCTACCTCTCGCCGGAAGGCCAGCAGACCTGCTGCGACCTCCGCAAGACGCAGCCGATGGCCGCCGTCGCCGACAATTACGACGCGCTGCTCGGCAGCCTGCGCCGCACCGACGGGGGCAAGCGGGCGGCGTGCCCGATTCTGGCGGTCGACCCGCCGATGAACTGCCTGCGGATCAACCCGCTGGTCAATTACAGCAACGACCAGATGGAGGCCTACCTGCGGGAGCACGACGTCATCCTCAACCCGCTGCACGCCCAGGGCTACTCGACGATCGGCTGCAACCGCTGCACGACGCCGGTGCTCCCCAACGAACCGCATCGCGCCGGCCGCTGGCGGCATCTCGGCCCGTGGTCGGTCTACTGCGGCATCAACCCCACCGACCTCGACCCGACCGGTTCCCCCGCGATCGACCTGCCGCAGGACCTGGTGGACCGGATTCTGGGGCGGGAGACGGATTTCGTGATCTGATTGTCAGTTGTCCGTGGTCAGTGGGATGAAGGATGAGGGATGAAGGACGAGAGATATCCCGAAGAAAAGAGTCCTGACGCGGTCGTGATGCCCTGAGACTGGAAAAGAAGCGGGAGCACCGGCGCACCAGTGGAACGAAGATTCCCCTGACCGCTGCCAAAAACGAGCAGATCGAACCAGGCGCACAACTCCGGCCGATGTTCGCAAAACAGGCGAGAAAATGAAAAACAAGACGCGACGAAAGACAGCGAAGAAGCGTCCCGCAAGTCGCGGGAATCGAGAATTGCCACTCCTCTCAGTAGCAACAACCTGCGAAAAGGTTTTGCGAGAGAAGTCACCGGATGGGGCGGATATCAATTCATTGATCCGAATCATCGACACCTTCAACGTCACCGGCGATGAAAAAGAACTCCCACCGGGGCTGGTCGCAATCCAAATCTACTTGCAATTCAGAGCCGGCGACGCCGTTGGAGATCGGACGGTGGAAATTGTGAACGTGTCACCGTCGGGAGAGCGAGGCACGCCGATGAAGAACACCCTTCATTTCGAGGGTGGCGCGCAAGGAGCGGCGATCATTTTCAACGTGAAAATGATGGTCAAAGAAACCGGCATTTACTGGTTTCACGTCACTGTGAACGGACAAGAAATGACGAGGATTCCGTTGACAATAAACTACCAGCGTATTCAAAAGAAGTAGTCTCCCCGACCACGACGAGGTGGAGCCTTGATGCCGTTGGCTTCGCTTCCAATGCGCCGTATGCCAATTCTTCCAGTTCTGCGAGGAATTCCTTGCGCGGCAGATGGCCGGAATCGTATTCCGCAATGCGCAATTCCAGGGAATAGATGAGTTTGGACACCTCAGGATCAGCCTTGGCAGTGATCGACCACGCATGAGGTGCGAGCCAGTTCTGAAGATCAGCCAAAGAGGTTTCGTCTGCCAGGTACTCGGCGATTTTGTTCTGAATTGTCGTTTTCGTGACCATTGCCATGCCTCAATCAACTCCCGCCTCGGCAGAAGAGTTGCGTCGGATGTTCAATGAAGGCGGATATCTGCAATTGGCAGACAATGGAATTCTCAGGGAAGTAATTGCCGACTCTCGTCACGCTTCGCGAGTCTCAAACGTAAACGCCCCGCATTGCACCGAAAGTCAACTCGTCCGTTATATCGACAATGACGGCAACGAAGTTGCTGCCGTTCACCAGTATTTGCAACCCGATGGCGAGTTGTGGGCATCCGGCCTGCCGGACCCGAAGCGCCTCTTCCATGATGGAGTTCGGTATCATCTTGAGACAACGCGCCCCCGAAGCGTCCTGTAAATCCTTTGCCGCGCGCAATGGTGCAGTTTCCGATCTCCGATCTCCGGACTACTTTGCCGCCGCCTCCACATCCCACCACCACCGGCCTTCCGGCAGCTTCGGGGCGCGGGCGGTGGAGAGCATTGTGCCCAGTCGCGGCGCGGTCTTGTTGAGGCGGTCGTTCTTCACCACGGCCATCAGGTCGGCCCGCACGCCGCCGGCGACCTGGATCACCACGTCCTTGCCGTTGTAGACGCGGTGGTTCGAGACCGACATGACGGTCTTCACCGGCTCGTAGCCGGCCGGCTCGTAACGGCCGCCGTAGGCGAACGCGCCGCCGGTCCAGCCGGTCTTGCGATCGAGCCGTTCGTGCCGCACGAGGGCCGCCACCAGCGCCAGGTCGAACACGTTCTGCAGGTCGGCGAAGACGAGGTCGCGTTTGGCGAGCTCGGCGTAGTTGGCGGTGAAGTTGGCGGCGAACATCAGGTTGATGGGATCGGCCTTGCCAGTCTGGATTCGCTGGCCGTCGGGGGTGATCTTCTCGTTCAACCCCTGGCAGAGCACCGACGAGCCTTGAATCTGGAACACGTTGCGGTCTTTGCTGTGCACCACGCCGTCGTACTTCATCGTCAGCCACCACCGCAGCGCGTCGAGCGCGGGCTGGGTCTTCTGCGGGTTGCGGGCCAGCAGTTGGAAGTAGCTGGGGATCTTCGCGCCGGTCTTCAGCCGTTCCACGCCGATGAGCTTCATCCGGTAGTCGGCCTCGACGATCACTCGGGCGACGCGGCTGTCGGCGGGAACGCCGACGACCTTCACGTCCTGCTGTCCCATCGCCTTGGTGAGCCGGTCGACGAACGAGCGGGTCCCCGCGCGGCTCAGCGGGCCGCGTTTCTGCGAGGCTTCGCCGATCGCGCGGGCCTGCTTCAATCCCTCCTGCCGCGGGACGATCAGGCAACTGAAGAACCGGTTGCCTTCCGGCGAGAAGGTCCGCAAGACGGTGACGAAGTCGTCGAGCTGCAGCGTGGGCTTGCCGTTCGGTTCGTAGTGACCGGCTTCAGCCGGTCCCTTGACCGGCTGAAGCCGGTCACTACGAACATCCAGGGTGGCGACCGGCTGGCCTTTGTCGTTGTACTTCCAGCCTGCCGCGGGGCCGCCGATCACGATTTCGCCGCTTTCCGGGAAGACGAACACGTACTCGACCTTGTACAACCCGGCGAGGTTTTTCATCGTCTCGACGACCGGCTTGCCTTCGGCGATGCGGCGGCTGACTTCCCGCTCCAGCCGCGTGAGCGACACCAGCCGCAGCCCGCTCGGGCGGGCCATGTCTTCGTTGAGGTCGGCGGCGCGGGCGCGAATGCCGAGCGTTTTCAAGCGGTTGTCGAGCTCGCCGCGGGTCAGGAACGACAGCATGCCGTTGGGATCGACCCGCACGCCCGGCTCGTACTCGGTGATGCTGCCGCCGTTGGGGTCGCCGTCGTCCTTCCACACGCCGGACGTTTCGTTCTTGATGAGGTCGATCAACTGGGTGAAGTCAGCCCCGCTGCCGCCGGCCGCCGAAGCCCAGCGGCCGACGTGTTGCCGACCGGCGGCCTGTCGCTCCTCGGCGAGGGGAATCCCCCGCAGCGTGCGAACGGCCGCCTGTGTTTCGCCCGCCTGCATCTGGGCGTCGGCGATGCGTTTCAAAAGCTCGGTCTTTTCTTGCGGATCGGAAACGCTGAAGGCCACGGTCAGCGCCGGTCCGAATTCCCCGGCGGCCAGGTGCCCCGTCACCGCCTTGAGACGATCGGATTCCGGCTCTTCAGCCCGCGCGATCGTCTGAGTCCGCGGTTGTTCGGCGACAACCTGCGGCGGCGTGGGCAGTGCGTCGTTCGCCGCCGTTTCTTCCGACACCGGTTTCGCGGAATTCTTCGCACTGGTTTCGCCCCGCTGGCTGAGCACGAGGGCGGCCACGACGACCAGCGTGAACAGTCCGGCCACGACCGAAACCGGAACGAGCGGCGACCGCAAACCGGACGCCCGCGACGTGTTGCGCAGCATGACCGTCTCCTGTTGCCCGAAGTTGAACGTAGCGTGGACTTTAGTCCACGCGAGATCGAACGCGTTGTCGAAGGTCTCCCAACTCGCGTGGACTAAAGTCCACGCTACGGAAATCTCGCCTGTCAAAACGTTTGGGAGCGATTAGTATTAGCATCGTCGGTGGTTGGGGCAACGTCAAGCAGTTTTCCAGATTTCCCGGTTTGTTCAGTTTGCCAGACGCGGGGGTTCGTGTTGGTGTACCGACTTTAGTCGGCCCTGTGGGCGTTCAGCGGCCATTGTGCGCACAACGGGCCGACTAAAGTCGGTACACCAACGGCGATGCCGATCCGCAACGCCCCGACAGAATTGACGTGATCCCGCGGCGCGAATCAACAGGAAAAGCCCCGAAAACCGGCCCCAGCCGGCTGATTTCCACTCGGAGACCCCGATGCCCGAACTGCCGGAAGTGGAAACGATGGTTCGCGGCATTCGACCCTTCGTCGAGGGGCGGCGGATCGAAGCCGTCCGCCGCTGTCGTTGCGACTGCAAGCCGATTTCGATCCGTCCAGCCTTGCCGACGCTCGCAAAGCGGATCCGCGGCGAGGAGGTCATCGCGGTGCGGCGGGTCGCGAAGCGGGTGGTGTTCGACCTGTCGTCGTCCGACGCGCTCGTGATCGAACCCCGCATGACCGGGTTGATGCTTCTCGCCGATCCGCCCGACCGCGAGCACCTGCGGCTGGAGATTCGTCTCCGTAGTGCGCCCCTTTTCGAATTGAACGGGGGCATTCCGCACGATCGACGTCTCGTGCGGAATGAATTCCGCACTATGTTCGACGCCGTCCGCTTCTGGGACCGGCGGGGGCTGGGGACCGTGCGGCTGTACCGGGCGGCGGAGTTCGAGCAGGAACTCGGTCCCGCGAAGCTCGGTCCTGACGCGCTGTCGATCAGCCGGGCGGAATGGCGGGAACGCTGCCGGCAGACCAAGCGGGCCGTCAAAGTCGCGCTGCTCGATCAGAGATGGGTCGCCGGCATCGGGAACCTGTACGCCAGCGAGATCCTGCACGAGGCGGGGATTCATCCCGAAACGGCGACGAACCGTCTCTCGGCAAAGCAGATCGCACGGCTGGCCGCCGCCGTCGAGTCGGTGCTCACCGAGGCGATTGCCGGCGAGGGTTCCACGCTCAGCGACGCCACCTACCGCAACGCGCTGAACCGCAACGGCCGCTACCAGAACCGGCACCGCGTCTACGGCAAACGGGGGCAGCACTGCGGCACGTGCGACACCGGCGAAGTCCAGCGGATCGTACAGGCGCAGCGCTCGACGTTTTTCTGCCCCCTCTGCCAGCCAGCAACCGTTTAGAACCCGTCAAGGAACAATTCTCCAAGTTGCCGAGACGTGTGCCACTGCTTCGGACGGGCAGAAACGGCGTCTGTCTGCGCCACGCACTGCTTGCCCGGCCGAAGCAGTGCCGAACGTGCATTCGGTCACGAACTTCGGCCGGGCAAGCAGTGGCACGAATCAGGGGCGTTATTCTTTGACGAATTCTCAGCCGCGAGTCGCGGCTAAATGTGATTCCCCTTCGCGAGACGAACGGAAACCGGTTACGATAATCGCGGATTTCCCGTTCCGGAATCCGCAATCCCCAATCCGCAATCCGCAATTCCCCGCCATGTCGTATCGCACCTTCAAAAAGTTGATGGGCGAGACCAGCCTGGAGAGGAAGTGCCGCTTCCTCTTCGGCGGGGGGCTGATGCTGCTGATCACGGGGAGCTTCTATTTCTACGCCCGGTTGAACGAGTCGCTGTTCAAGAAGCACACCGAACGCACGGCGCAGAAGCTCGTTCCGACCGTCCTGGCCAGGGCCCACTGGGGGATGCTGGCGAAGCAGCGACCCGACCGGGAGAACCAGGGGCCGAAGAAGTTCAGTGAAGACCCTGTCCTCTATTTTCAGACGTCGACGACCCCCGACGTCCCCTTCGAGGGAGGCGTCTATCGCGTCGACAACCCGCAGGACCGCAGCAAACGCCTGCCCGACGGCGCCGATTACGAAGCCCTCAAGTCGATTCGCGAATTCCGCGACCCCGCGTTCGGCGTCTCGCAGGTCCGAAAGAACGAACAGGGGAAGGAAATCTTCTGGTACTACCAGGGGATCTACGCGGCGGCGTCGTGCATCCGCTGCCACGAGTACCACGGCGAGGCCAAAGAAGACGAGCTGATCGGCATCGCCCGCATCGGCATCCCGCAGCGCGAGACCAATCGCGAGCTGGTCCAGAACAACATGATCCTGCTGGCGCTGGCCATCGTTACTGCCTTTCTGGCCATGCTCGCCGCCTACCTCATCGTGAGGTACGTCATCGTCAAACCGGTGCTGCACCTGAAGGACGTCAGCGACGGCATCGCCCGCGGCACCCTCGACCTGCGGGCCGACATCCGCACCGGCGACGAATTCGAAGAGCTCAGCCACGCCTTCAACCGCATGCTGCGGCACCTGACCACGGTGCAGGACGAACTCCGCGAGGTCAACACCGACCTCGACGCCAAGGTCGACGAGCTGGCCCAGGTCAATCTGCAGCTCTACGAAATGAACAAGCTCAAAGACGAATTCCTGGCCTCGATGAGCCACGAGCTCCGCACGCCGCTGAACAGCATCCTCGGTTTCAGCGACATCCTCGAAAACGCCAAGAACCTCGACGAGAAGCAGAAGCGGTACGTGCACAACATCCGCCTGTCGGGCGAAGACCTGATGACCCGCATCAACGACGTGCTCGACCTCGCCAAGATCGAAAGCGGCCGCATGCAGTTGCAGCCCGTCGAGTTCTCGCTGCTGGACCTGATCGAACGGCAGGTCGGCTCGTTGATGCCCCTGGCGGAACGCAAAAACATCGACCTCTCCGAAGCCGTCGCCACGAACATCCCGCCGATCTACCAGGACTACGGCAAGGTGCAGCAGATTCTGAACAACCTGCTGTCGAACGCGATCAAGTTCACGCCCGAGGGAGGCCGCGTCCGCGTGCAGGCTCGTCGGCATCCCGACGACGACGAGTTGTTCCTGCTGATCGTCGACGACACCGGCATCGGCATCCGCCTCGAAGAGCAGGAAAGCATCTTCGAAAAATTCCGCCAGGGAAAGCTCACCCCCGGACAGGAAGACGCCATGACCCGCGAATACGGCGGCACCGGCCTGGGGCTGTCGATCGTGAAGGAACTGTCCAAGCTGCTGGGGGGCGAAGTCTCGCTGGAAAGTGAATTCGGCAAGGGGAGCACCTTCACCGTGCAATTGCCGATCCGCATGCCCGAGGTCAAACGGGAACTTACCTCCGATCTGGCCGAAGAGTGGAGCGCCCTGCCCCGCGTCACCCTCAGCGGCGCCCCTCCCGCTCCCCCGACGACGGAGGAATCCAACGGCGAAGACCCCGCTCCCGAAACGACCGCCGACGATGTTCCAAACGAGGACTTCGCCCTGACCCGTAAGCCCGCCGGTTGAGGCTCGACTTTCCGACCTTCGACCTTGCGACCTTCGACCTTCCGACTCAGGAACGCCGCCGTGACCGAATCCGCCCCCCGCCTGCGGCCGATGACCGACGACGACCGCTTCGAAGTCGCCGACCTGATCTACGCCTCGATCAACGTCTGGTACGGCCGCCGAGGCATGGCCGACATCTTCAACGGCGGCCCGGAAGTCACCGAAATCTTCTACGACGTTTACAACGCCCTGACCCCCGGCTGCAACGTCGTCGCCGAGCACCCCCGCACCGGCCGGCTGATGGGTTCCTGCTTCTACCACCCCCGCGAACGACACGTCTCGCTGGGAATCATGACCGTGCACCCCAACTACTACGGCCGCGGCGTCGGCGGGCAACTGCTGAGGCACATCATCGACTACACCGAGTCGCACGGCTACAACGCCCTGCGGCTCACGCAGAGCGCGATGAATCTCGATTCGTTCTCGCTCTACAACCGCTACGGCTTCGTGCCGCGGTACGCCTACCAGGACATGTACATCGACGTCCCCGAAACCGGTTTCCACGAATCGACGCCCCTGGACGACCGCGTCCGCGACGCGACGCTCGCCGACCTGCCCGCGATGGCCGCCCTCGAGTCGGAAGTCGCCGGCATCACCCGCGAGCCCGACTACCGCTACTGCATCGAGAACGCACTGGGACTCTGGTCGGTCCGCGTCTTCGAAACCCCCCGCGGCGACGTCGACGGGTTCATGATCTCCTGCGGCCACACCGCAATGAACATGCTCGGCCCCTGCGTCGCCCGCGGCGAGCCGGAAGCCGCCGCCCTGCTCCGCCACGCCCTCAACACCTACCCCGGCCGCTCCCCGGTGTTCCTGGTGCCGATGGAGAAGGAATCGCTCGTCCGCCAGATGTACGACTGGGGCGCCCGCAACTGCGAACTGCACCTGTGCCAGGTCCGCGGCGAGTTCCAACCATTCCGTGGCGTGAACATGCCCTCGTTTCTGCCGGAGACGGGATGAGCGGAACACCCGCCCGCGCGTGGGCGGTGTCATCATCCATGATGATGCTGCTGTCGAAGACGAAGAGTGCATCATGAACAACGCCGCTCCCATCGATGCCCCCCTCGGCATCCGTTCCCACGCTCCTGCCCGTCCTCCGCGCGCACGCTCATCGCCGCGACGCCGTCGAATCGTGAAAGCCTCCTTCCGGGTTTCACGTCCCTCGAGTCACAATTCGGCGAGATCGTGGCTCTGGTACGGGAGGAACGTCAAGAGGAACTGTCCGCGTGCCGACACGGGATTCACTTCCGCTTCCGCCCCGTCAGCACGTCATCCATCAGGTCCCAATCACTGTAAGCGGCGTCCAGCGCCAGCGAGCCGCCGTCGTCGTTGAGGATCGTCCCCACCGCATTGCCGTCGGCGAGCAGCGCGTTCTGTGCCGACGAGAGAGTGACGAAGAACGTCTCATCCCCCTCGGCCTTCTTGTCGCCTCGGACATTGATCGTGATCGTCTTGCTCGTCTGCCCCGGCTGGAACGTCAGCGTGCCGCTCTTGGAATGGTAGTCTCTGTTGGAAAGCATCGCGGTGCCGTCGGCGGTGGCGAAATTGACCGTCACGGTCTGCGTGGACGGGGCCGAGAGCGTCACTGTGAACGTGAAACTTGTCTTCCCCTTCTGGCCTTCGTTCTTCGTCACGTCGTTGATTGCGATCGACGGCAGCGGTGGAGGTGGGGGCGGAGTCTCGTCCCAGACACCGTCGTTGAGCAAGATGGAGACCGTGTTCGAGCCGGCATTCGCTGCCGCCGCGTCCGGGCGGCCATCGCCGTTGAAGTCCGCCATGACGACGGAGACTGTAGTAGAGCCTCCTGTGGAGTTCGTGATCGGTGGGGCCAGGCTGCCGTCGCCGTTACCCAGGAGAACGCTCACGGCCCCGTCGGGGGATGACGTGGAACTCGCATTGGTCACGACGAGATCGAGCTTGCCGTCGCCGTTGACGTCGCTGGCGGTGGCCGATTGGGGGTGGTTCCCCGCGGCGAAAAACCGCGCCATCTGGAAGGTGCCGTCGCCGTTGCCCAGCAGCATGCTTACGCTATTGGAGCTATTGGAGTAGTTGGCGGTGACCAGGTCGAGCTTGCCGTCGGCGTTGAAATCGCCGGCGGCCACGGAATTGGAGCCCCGGTCCGTGGCGAAGTCGCTGGGCTGCCGCAAGGTGCCGTCGCCGTTGCCCAGGAAGACCTTGACCGAACTCGATTGCCACCCGGCCACGGCCACGTCGACCTTGCCGTCGCCGTTGAAGTCGGCCAGCGCCGGCGAGAAGATCTGTATGCCGTGGGGTCCGTACGATGCGGCGGCCGGGAAGCTTCCGTCGCCGTGGCCGAGCAGCACGTCGACATAGCCGCCGAACCCATCGTCGTCAGACGTCACCACCAGGTCCAGCTTGCCGTCGGCGTTCAGGTCGCCGGTCGCGATGGACCACGGGTACGCCCACACCTCCGAGATGCTCAGAACGACGGGAGCGGCGAAGGTGCCGTCGCCGTTGCCGAGCAGGATATTGACGGCGTTGTTTCCGTACTCGCCAAGGCCGCCATCGTCCCAGTTGGCCGTGGCCAGGTCGAGCTTGCCGTCGGCGTTGAAGTCGCCGGCGGCCAGGGATATCGGGTACGGGCCGGTGGCGGAGGTCCGAGCCGGCTGGAAGCTGCCGTCGGCGTTGCCCAGGAGCACGGTGACGGTGTTATCGTAGGCGTTCGCCGTCGCCAGGTCGGGCTGGCCGTCGCTATTGAAGTCGGCCGTCACGATGGCTTGCGGGCTCATGCCGACAGGGAAACTTGTAATCGGATCGAAACTGAGCAGGCAGCGGTCTTCGAGTTTTTCCAGGGCCGTCTGAAGTGTCGCAGAGCGTCGCCGCCGGTGAAGCCGCCGGCTGGAAGACGGTACGAGAGCGGAGCGGAGGTCGTGCAGCCAGTTGTGGAATGACATGGTCGTTCTTCCTGTTGGAAGTTGGTTTGTGGTTTGAAGGGGGGAGATGGTGGCCGGCATCGAAGCCTGAAGCGCAAGCGAAGGGCGAATCGAATGACGCCCACGGTGCCCCTTCGCTTGCGCTTCAGGCTTCGATGGGCCGCCTGGATTCATCAGCCGCCGGGCGCTAGCCCACAGTTCCTGCGCCGAGGCCCGGCAACCGGACGCTAGCGCGTGCCGGCTGATGAATCGGCCGGGCTGCTCACATCCCAGGGATTTTCCGAAATCCCTGGGATGTGGCCGTCAGTGAAGTAGGGTGCGTCAAGGCTTTGCGCCGACGCACCGATGTTGGATCGGCAGCGTGGCTTCGGGCGCGGTGCGTCGGCGCAAAGCCTTGACGCACCCTACCCGGGCTACCCGGGCTACGGTGCCTCGTGCACCGAGAACTGCACGTTGACGGCGGTTGCCGGCTCGAACGTGTGAAGTTGCTCGTCGAGCCGCAGCGGGTCGACCGGCCCGTGGTAGCGGACCGCGAGGTGAATCTCCGCCTCCCGCGCGTCCAGCAGCGAACCGAACAGCGACAGCGCTTCGCCCTGCCGCAGGTTCGCCGCGAACGTCGCTGTTCCGCTCGGACCGACCACGTGGCTGGCGGCGAACCCGGCCGAGAACCCCTCGACGCCAGGGTTGAAGACCACCCACCACACCGTGTAGGCCCCGGGCGCCAGGTCGGTGGTGAGCAGTTTCATCGCCACCCCCTCGTCGGTTCGAATCAGGGCCGAGACTCCCTTCACGTCGGGATCATCCGGGTCCAACGACAACACGTCGCTCACGGTCATGTCCGCGGGTCCGTCGGCGACGGCCGATTTCGGATTGGCCGCCGACAACGTAACGACCATCACTGCCGCAATCCCCAGATAGCTCAAGCGTTTCATGGCGTTTCTCCCATGGCTGGTCTGCGTTAGAATGGAGATATCCCTCCCGGCGCGCAGACCGAGCGCCGGCTGGGGGTACCCGCGACACGACGTCGTGGGTCCGCGGGCCGGCGGGGGCTTGCTTGGCCGTAAGGACCCCGCCGGCCGTGTCTGATGCTGAGCGGTAGCGTGCGCACCGCGCAACGGTTTACTTGACCTTCGACTCCGACACGAGGAACACATTCGCCGGCAGCGACTTGATTGTCGTGTTCCAGCGGATGACGTTCGCCAGCGTCAGCGTCGACAGATCGATGATCGAGCGGATCTTCTTCGGGTCGAGGTCCGGGTCGTTGAGGTGGAAGTAGGGGTCGCCGTCCCGCAGACGGATGAACTGGTCCCGCAGCGCCAGGCAGACCGTCGGTCCCACGCTCGCGCCGGGAAGGTGGTCTTCCGCCAGGCCGCCGATCCAGGGATCGATGTCGTCCACCGAATCGTACTGGCCGGCCAGCGCCTGCCGCGTTGCGGCGACGGTCGTGATCTCGCCGAACGTGCCCACTGCGTTCAGCCCGTAGGCTTGCCGCAGCGTGTTGTAGTCGGGCAGGCCGTGGTCGCGGCCGCGCTGGATGTTCAATGAAGCGAGATCCAGCCCGCCGGCGCCGGGGGGGCCGAACAGAAAGTCCCGCACGTCGTCGACGATGTGGCTGTCGATCTCCTGGGCGCGCTGCTCGGTGAATCCTTTCAACAGGTAATCAACGGCGATGGGGTTCTCGGCGATGAACGCGGGATTGAAGAACGCGTCCCGCAGTCCGACAGCTCCGATCGGCCCCTTGTCGTCGGCCAGCAGTAGTTGCGGCGAGAGCATGCTGTGCCCGAAGCGGAAGAACGCCGTCGAAAACTCGTTGGCGATCGAGGGGTCGACCGTGCGGTCCCACCCGCGATATTCCTCCAGCGTGGGTGCGTACGGCCCCAGCAGCGCCGGCAGAAACTCGTTGTACGTGATGATCTGCAGTTCGGCCCCGACGATCTTGCGGGCCAGTTGATAGATCTCTTCGTCGCTCGCGCGGGGATTCCTGCTCGCGATACGGTCGGCCAGGCGGTTGTGTTCCCGCACGAACAGCGTGTGCATCGCCGTCAGCCCCACCTGCTCGTTGGTCCGCACGTCGCCGGCCAGAAACAGGAACGGCGAGTCGCCGCCGGCGTTGGGCAGGCCGAATTCGTTGAACGGCAGCAGGTTCCCCGCGCTCGTCGCCAACTTGCCCCCTTGGCCGGTCCGCAGAACGAACGCCCGCATCGCATCGGAGCCGTAGACGTTCGAGGCGTCGATGAACGCCGTGATCGCGTTCACCTGTTGCCGCGGCGTGTGGTGAAAGCCGGTGAGCGGGTCGAAATCCGAGCGAACGAACGGAATGGGATTCGGCCCCAGCGGATCGGCGGGATCGTTGATCGGGATGTTCGCCGTCCCGTTGTCGGGATGGTTAAGCGTCAGGTCGAGGTCGTGGTCGAGGAACTGGCCGAATGCCCAGACGAAATCGCTGAGCCGGCGGTTGTTGAGGATGAAGGTCGTCTGCCGCACGATCGCGTTGCTCAGATCGCGGGGATTGGGGACGAGCGGCTCGCTCCAGATCCAGTCGCCGGTGTGGGTACGGGGGTAATCGGCCGGCGCGACGCGAACCAGCGGCCGTCCGGCCGCGCCGACGTTGCCGTCGGTGTAGCCGCTGCCGTCGATCGAACGCACGCTCGTCGTGAGCGGCTGGGCGAAGACATTCGCGGTTGCAAACACAAGGATTCCAAGACACCCCACGCTAGACAGCAAGGCGCGTTTCATGGCAGGCTCCGGGGTAGCGAAATCGGGAAGACGATTTCTGAGAGTGACGCTCGTTCCCAAGCAGGAGCTTGGGAACGAGGACGGAGGGAACGAGGACGGATCGGGACGGAATTCGACGGTTGTTCTGAAAACGACCCGGACGCCGGAAGCGCCCGGGTCGTGGACGTGGCGACGCTCAGTGAAGTAGCAGTGGGCTGCCGGGATTAGGGCGCATTGTGTCTGGTGCGCAGAGCGTCAATCGCCACGCCAGGTTCAAACGTATGCGTCTGCTCGTAGATGAATCCCGGGTCCGCCGGCCCGTGGTGGCGGACGACCATGGCGATGTCCTGTTCCCGCGCATCCTCAACGGCCCCGGCCGGGAAGACCGGATGCCCGGAAATGACCTCCCCCTCTTTCAGGTGCGCCACGAAGGTGAGCTGGCCCCCTTCGCCGATCACGTGCCCGGCGACCCAACCGGCGGCGACGGGCGTCATTCCGCCCGGCTCGAAGATCGCAATCCAGCCCGAATAAGCGCCGGCCGGCAGATCCCAGGCCGTCAGGTGCATCGTGATGCCGTTGTCCGTCCGGGTGAGGATCGAAACTCCGACGATGACCGTGGGATCGTCGAAGAGAACGACCGGCCTGACGGTCTGGGTCGCCTCGTCGGCCGATGCGGATTTCAACTCGACGGCAGCGAAAGCACACGCCACGACGAGTCCAGCCAGCTTCAGTTTCAAGTTCCTGTTGACCATGGTGATCTTCCCTTTTCTTTGGAGTGTGAGCGGCGAAGAACCTCGCCGCGGGTGGTTGCGGCGCTTTGTCTGCCAAAGTCACCGCGGGTTGCTGCCGTCCGAACGTCGAACGGCGGCTGACTTGTCCGGCAATCCGATGAGGACATCGGTACGGCAGCTCCCTTGCCTGCTCCCCAGCGCTCCTTCGCCGGGTTGCTGTTCGCCTGTCAAATGAGCCGCATGGAACGTGTCTCCTGTTTTGGGAGGCGGTCTACGATAGAATGCAGAGACATCGTTCCCGGCGCGCAGACCGAGCGCCGGGGCGGTGCCGGGCCGGTGAGTGTCCTTCTTCGCGGTTGGGACTCACCGGCCGCTTTTCGTTTGGTCCGTTATCAGCGAAGCAGGGTGCGTCAAGGCTTTGCGCCGACGCACCGATGTTGGATCGGCTGCGTGGCTTCGGGCGCGGTGCGTCGTCTACCCGGCGACGCGGCTACGCGGCTGGTTCCGAGTTGCCAGTGCGCCATGGTCAGGAAAAACCAGTCGAAGCTGTTGCCTCCCTGGCCAAGCTCCATCGCTTTCCGGAGGGCGCCCGGGACTCCTTCCAATTCCCGGCCCGGTAGTGAGCGACGCCGAGGGTGTTCCAGTGCGTGGCCACCTGAGGCGCCATCCGGACCACCTGTGTGGCCAGCTCAACCGCCAGGCCCGGGTCTCGGTGCTTGGTGTTGGGCGAGGTGGCCAACTCCCAGGCCAGAGAGTTTGCATCACGCGGCTTCCGCGCCCCCTTGTCCCGTTCACCCAAGCGGAGGTATGCCCTTCCGCGGGCGACCAGCAGGTCCGGGCGCTGTGCGAACCGCTCAATGGTCCGCGAATCAGCGCGCGCCACCTCTTCCCAAGCGGGGCATTGCGGGTCGAGAGTGCTGGCTCGCTCGAAGTCGGCACAGGAAGGTGCAAACTGCCACAGCCGCAGAAAAGGCAGGCCCCGTTCGAGGTATGCCTGGGCATCCAGCTCCTTCGAGGGGGGCAGCGGCTCAGCCCCCAGCACCTTGATGTGCAGCGTTTTCGGGCTCGTGGTGCGCGGCGGCGGGTACGGCGGCAGGTCCCAGTCCAGGCCCATCTCTTTCAGTTGCCGGCGGATCAGCCGCAGGTCCCAGATGTGGAAGGCCCCGCGTCTTCCGGCGTACGTTACGAGCCGGCTGCCGTCGGGGCTGAAGCAGTAGGGAGTACCGGCGCTGGGCAAGCGGGCGAATTCCCGGCCGGTTGCGGGATCGACCAGCCGCACTTGTGTCCTGCCATGAAAGACGGCAAGCATCTTGGAATCGGGCGAGAAGACAATCCATCCGGTGGACCGACCTCCGTTTTCCCGGGCGAGGCCGTGCTTCTTCTGCCACGATCCGACCTCCCAGAAGCGGTACTCCGCGTGATTGCCGGTCACCAACCAATTACCGTCCGGGCTGAAGGCGGGCCACGCGACCGAGTTCCACGGTTGACCGAGGTCAAGCTCACGAACCAGCTTTCCGGTTTGAGCGTTCCAGACCTTCGCGCCGTGCCCCTGCCAGTTCCCGGTCGCCAGCCATCGACCGTCCGGGCTGAAGGAGGCATGTCGCAGATTCGGGCTCTGGATGATGACCTTGCGGCGGGGGTCCTTCAGGTCAATGAGGATGACGCGGCCGGCATGCGGGCTATGGGCGACTGTTCGACCATCGGCACTGAGAGCGAAATCGGGGTCTTTCCCGACGAAAGGAACTCGGGCCGACAGACCAAGGGACCGAGGAGGGCCTACCCGCAGGCCGCCTGTTTCCGGGTCCGGTGTGATCGGCCAGCGCTGCAGCCCCACACGCTTGCTGTCCGTGATCAAACTGTCGCCTGCGGGGTCAAAGTGGACCGCCAGGGAGTTGCCTACCGGCAGGGTAGCGAGCAGCGTGTCGCCTTCGCGGGTGGCCGCGAGGTCCCAGAGTTGCACGCCTTCGTCGCTGACCGCGGCCATGAGCCGGCCCGCGAGCGGGCCTTTGGGAATGATGGCAATCCACTTTGCGAACTTGCGGCCGTGGAATGTGCGGCGCTCGCGACCGGTCGCGACTTGCCAACCGTCATCCAGCCGCTCGTCGCCGGGATGAAAGTAGTGGTCGCGATGGAAGCCGCCGGGTCTGCTGATGAGCTGTTGCCCGCTCATGGGGTCCCAGAGCCGAACGGTCGAGTCCCAACTGTCACTCAACAGGAGGTCGCCAGCGTGGCTGAAGGTCACGTTAACGACGGCTCCAAAGTGTCCTTTCAGAGTCCGCAGCGGCTGAGCCGGGCTGACCACGTCCCAGAGGTAAATGTCATGGTCATCGCACCCTGTCGCGAGCACCTTGCCGTCGTTCCGCCACGCCAGCGCCATAATGGCGCCTGGATGCTGAAATGTTGCCAGCTCTCGGCCGCCCTCCAGGTCTCGGAGTTGGACAGTGCGGCCGCTGACGACAGCCAGTTGGCGACCGTTCGGATGGAAATGAACGCTGTCCACCGGCACGGACGACGGGAGGTCCTTCCACGTCGTCACCGAAGGCAGCCTGTAGATTCGGATCGAGTTATCAGGCCGGGAAAGTGCGACCAGCCGGCTATCCGGGCTGAACGCTGGGAAACTGTTATAACGACCCTGCGCCACCTTCAGGATGGCGCTGCGTCGGCTCACGTCCCACACGTAGTTGTGGCGTTGACCCCAATCGTAATGAGCAGCCAGGTAACGGCTATTGGGGCTGAACCGGGTCGTAACGGCCCGGACCCCGAACCCGGGCAAACGGGCGACCTCCTGGTCGTCCGCGATGCGGCGCACGCTCAGACCACCCTGACGGACATCGCGTTTCTCCGGACGATCATCGGCGGCGGAACGAACCGCATAGTACTGCGACCCCGGATGGAAACAATGGGTCAGCGACCAACCGGGTTCCGGTTTCCACTGCGTACCGGGTTTCATGTCGGCGAGCACCAGGCAGGCGATGGCCTCATTTCGGAGCTGCATGGCGCGCTTGTCGTCAAGTTCGCCCAGCGCACGGAATTGCTTCGCTGCTTTCTTGAGCGCCTCCAGGCTGTCGAAACGCCGGCCCAGCAGGCCGCTGTTGCGCAGCGCCTGGGCTTCCCGGACATAGGCGACGGCGAGCTGCCGCGTCTTTTCCCGCGCAGCGCCTCGGGCCTTTTCTTCCGCACGTTCGGCCTTGTCCAGGTTGGTCTGGACATCCTCGAGGGCTGCTCCCAACTGAACATTGTGGACGAGCGTTCCAGCGACGAGGAAGAGCACCGCCGCGGCCACCACCGCGACCATGGCCAGAGCCCCCTTGTTCCGCCGGGCGAACTTGCGGAAGCGATACCACGGCGACGGCGGACAGGCCTGCACCGGCTCATCGTTCAAATAGCGTTGCACGTCCATTGCCAAAGTGTTGGCCGTTTCGTACCGCCGGTTGCGGTCCTTTTCGAGGGCCTTCATCACGATCCAGTCCAGCTCGCCCCGCAGCGACCCGCTGAGCTTCGGCGGATCGATCTGGTGCCTGGCGGAAATCGTCGACAGCAGGTCCGCGTTCAGGGTGCTGATGCGGGCGCTGGGACGCGGCGGTTCGTCCTCCTGGATGATCCGCCGCAGTTCGTCGAATCCGCAATTCTCCAGCGTTACCTTGTCGAACGGCGTCGTGCCGGTGAGCAGCTCGTACAACAGCACGCCCAGCGAATACACGTCGCTGCGGGTGTCAACGTCCAGGCCCGTGAGTTGGGCCTGCTCGGGGGACATGTACAGCGGCGTCCCGACCATCTGGCCGTAAGCGGTGTAGACGGTCTTGTCGGTCAGCTTCGAACTGAGCGCTTTCGAGATGCCGAAGTCGATGACTTTCACGACCGGTTTGTCGTCGTGCAGCGTGACCATCACGTTGGACGGCTTCAGGTCGCGGTGGATGATGCCCTTCTGATGCGCGTGCTGCACCGCCCGGCAGACGTCGATGAACAGTGCGAGCCGTTCGCGCGTGTTGAGCTTCCGCTCGTCGCAGAACTCGGTGATCGCGACGCCGCGGACGAGTTCCATGACGAAGTACGGCCGGCCCGATTGCGGATTTCGGATTGCGGATTGCGGATTGGGAGGAGATTGCGGATTTCGGATTGCGGATTGCGGATCGTCTGCGTCGGAATCGGGCAGGTGGGATGGAAGCGGAATCCGCAATCCGCAATCCGCATTCCGCAATTCCCCCGTCGTTCCCGCATCCAGCACCTTCGCGATATTCGGGTGGTCCATCAGCGCCAGCGCCTGGCGTTCGGCTTCGAATCGGGCGATGACTTCGCGGGTGTCCATGCCCGGTTTGATGATCTTCAGCGCGACTTTGCGGGCAACGGGCTTTTCCTGTTCCGCCACGTAGACGACGCCGAAGCCCCCTTCGCCGATCTGCTCGCGGAGTTTGTAGGGGCCGATCTGGGTGCCGGGGGGTTCCATTGCCGAGGGCATGTCGATCGTCTCGCAGGATGCGAGAATCGGCCCGCGTTCGAGGAACCGGTCGGCCTTCGGCTGAGCGTTGAGGAGTTTTTCGACTTCGCGGCGCAAGGCCGGCGTTTCCGCGCCCAGGCGGTCGAGGAAGGCCTGTCGCTCGGCGGGAGGGAGTTCGGCCGCTTGCGAAAACAGGTCGGCGAGTTGTGGGGGGTCGGCTGTCATCGTGCTGCCTTGTACCGGGACTTCAGAAGACAGTGCGAAAAGCAGGCGCTTGGTGCATCACGGAATTCCGTCCGAAATCAGCAATTCTCCGGATCGTCCGGTTCGTAGATGTCGCAGTACAGCCGCACCTTGGCGTAGGCCCAGTAGCGGTCGGCCGTGGGGCGGGAGATGCCGAGCGCCTCGGCCGCCTGCTGGTGCGACAGCCCGGCAAAGAAGCGGAGCTTGACCAGTTCGGCTTTGACGGGGTCTTCGCGGGCGAGTTTTTCGAGGGCCTCGTCGAGCGCGAGCAGGTCGTCGGCCGGTGCGACGACCAGCGATTGGGCGTCGTCCAGGTTTACGCGCTGCTTGAGGCCGCCACGTTTCTGGCTCTTCCGGCGGCGGGCCTGTTCCACCAGAATCCGCCGCATGGCTTCCGCCGCGGCGGCGAAGAAGTGCCCCCGGCTGTTCCAGTGCTGAAACTGTTCGACGTCGACGAGGCGAATGTAGGCATCGTGAACGAGGGCCGTCGCCTGCAGCGTCTGGCCCGGCTGCTCCAAGGCCATCTTCGCGGCGGCGAGTTTGCGGAGCTCGTCGTAGACCAGCGGCAGCAACTCATCGGCCGCCGTGGGGTCGCCGTTCTCGATCGACCGCAGGATGCGGGTGACGTCCGTCATGCCGCGATTGTAGCGATTCAACGTCCCGATCGCATTCGGGCGATCTCGGCATCGAATGGCGCGCACGCCGGTCCGCGGCTTTCGCCGGGCCGGCTATCGAACCTGCGGCACGCGCGGGCCTCGGGCGGAGCGGGTGCGGGGGGTCGTGAAGTTGCGGCGCCAGACGCTGGGGAGCGTCGAGGAGAAGCCGTAGTCGCTGAGGTGGTACTTCTGCCCGCTGGCGGTGCGGCGAGCCGGCGGGGGGAGGTAGTACAGGCCGTCGACGTCTCGGTAGCGTTCCAGCGGGTCTCGCGCGGAGACGCCTCGCCCGTTCGCGGCGTTCCCCCCGTTGGTGAAGTTCCCCCCGGGGGAGGCGAAGGTTCGACCAAATCCGGATTGCAGGCCGCGACCCAGGAAGGATGCGTCGCGGCCGGACCATCCAGCGCCGCGGCCGGGGAGCTGCACCGAGTGGCCGCCGCTTTGGACCGTCCAGTACCCGCCCTGTTTCGGCGAAAGCGGGTCGTGCAGGCGGAAGAAGAATTCGTCGGCGGGTGCGGCGGTCGCGGCGCACGCGACGATCAACCCGGCGATGCAGCAGACCCGACCGACGACGGAAGCTCTCGTAGACATGGACTCTCCTCAAGGATTCATCAGCCGCGGGGCGCTAGCCCCCGGTTGACGCAAACGGGACATCGAAACCGGGGTCTAGTGCTGTGTCAATTCGCAAACTACGGGTCACGACCATAGAAGCCTGAAGCGCAAGCGAAGGGCGAGACACGAGTTCCATCGCTTGCGCTTCAGGCTTCAATCCGTAAATTGAGAGTTGACAGAGCACTAGCGACCTCCGGCTGGTCAACGATGCGAAACCAGTTGCGAACGGCACAAGCCGGAAACCGCATTACAGTAGTGGCGGGCGGGTCGGGGTGCGATCGGTAAGTTGTGCAATGTCGGGTTCAGACAAATCCCGACGATGAGGGGAGTTGGCTTCGTTTCGCGATGATCGGCGGTCGCGGTCAAAGAGGCAAAATGCGTCGAGTGGGCACGGAGAGTCGCTGCCGTGGGCACTGCTCATACGTCGCCACAACCCGTGTCGGCGATTGCGCTTCGAAGCAGCGTGTCGTTTGGCTGCAGGTTTTCCACCTTTACTTTATGGGGTTGGAAATACGTTTTGCAGCGACACCATGAGCGGCAGCGTCGACTACGAGTGCCTGTCTCGCGATTGGGATGGGCTGAACAAGCAGCTCCAGCACGGAATGGAGCTGCTGGATCGCGCGTACCAGTACGCGCGCGAGACCGACCGCGACGTCTGGCAGTTCGCGGTGGAATGGAGAGAACTGCAACGCATCGGGCTGGCAAGCTGCGACATCCGCTGGTTGATCGCCCGCAACTACGCGCTGCACGCCATCGAATTCGACCGCGGCGGCAGAGACCGCGTGTTTCGGCAGGCGACGGACAACGAATTGCGAAAACGGTCGTGCTTTGTGCTCTCCGAGGCGGCTTATGCGATTCTGCATTCTCAGAGGGAAGGCCGCACGAACCTCACGCCCGCCGCGGTTGCTTGTAGCGATGCTCGTAGTGATGCTCGTAGTGATGCTCGTAGTGACCGGCTTCAGCCGGTCCCTCGACCGGCTGAAGCCGGTCACTACGAGCCCGAGCGGGACGGCCAAACTTCCGGGGAGTTGCCGGCAGAAGACAACGACGCGCCGCTCGACGGCCAGATGCCGGAATGGGACTCTGACCGCCGGGAACTGCGGATTTCGGGAACGGTCGTGAAGCGGTTCAAATGGCCGGCGGCGAATCAGGAGACGATCCTGGCGGTCTTCCAGGAAGAAGGCTGGCCGGCCCGGATCGACGACCCGCTCCCCAGCGCGCCCGAGCAGGAGCCGAAACGCCGGCTGCACGACACGATCAAGTGCCTCAACCGCAACCAGCAGCGACGGCTGATCCACTTTCGCGGGGATGGGACGGGGGAAGGCGTCGTGTGGGAACTGACGCCGGAACCGCTTCGGACGCAACGGCGGGCATCGGGGCGACGGTAAGGGGGAAGTTGGGGAACCGACTGGGGAAAGCTGGGGGTAAGATTGGTTTCCCTTCGGGGATGTCGAAACGCCGAGGGCGCATTTCTGGAGGGCGTTTCGCGGCAAACTGACGTGGTCTCGGCAAACAATGGGAGGGAATTCAGTTCGGCGAGAACCGAATTCCCTCGGAGCCACGGCAGTTCACGGACGCTAACAACGGCTGAGCCCGCAGCGGACGAACGGGGGCAACCAGGTCGTCCGACAGCAGGCTTTCCAGCTTCCCAGACCCGGGACGCGGAAACACTTTCTTCCCAGGACGGGAAGACGAACACACCAGCGACCCCCGCCGACGCGAATGCAGGGCGTGCACACCTTGAGCTGGGGGGTCACACCGGGGACCGGCTCCGAATAGGGAGTGGAATTGCCGGTCCGCAGGGTGGGTGGAGACTGAATGGGCATCATCATGAGAGCGGTCCTCCTCGGGTTACGCCGCATGGGCGGCAGGTTTTTGTATCAGACTTCCCCTTCCCCATACTCTTCTTCGTCGCCGGCGCCTTCTTCGCCGCCGGCTTGCAGCGGGAGCACGCCGTCTTCGGTGACGACGTACCCGGTGGACTCGAGCGTCCGTCGCTGTCTGCGAACGGGTTGGGACTGAACGGGCGGGATCATGGCGTTTGCTCCTTTCTGGCAGACACGCGGGAAGGCGGGCGCGACGCCGACGGGGCGCCGCGGCCGACGGTTGGCGGCGCCCGCCGTTCCGGCGCGCGCCGAACTGAGTTATCGCATCCGGTATTCGTGAACGTCGCCGATCTGCACCGGAATCACGTCGCTGACGTCGATCGTGTACCGCGAGACGGTGCGCGAAGCCAGCACGTTCTCCGTACTGAAGAACGACAGCGTGATGTCCCAGCAGTCGGAGTCGGGACGGCACACCGTGGCGGGGGCCACGTTGATCTCATCGAGTTCCAGTTTCTCGTCCAGGCGATGCTCGAAAATCGCGTCGAGCAGATACGCATTCGTGGCCGCGAAGTTCATGGCGCGTTCCTGAGGCGTCTGGCCCAGGTTCCGCAATTCGAAGTACACGCGTTGCAGAAAGTTCCCCACCTGCCGCGCGCGGTCGTCCCGCTCATCACTCTTCACTTTGGCGCAGACCTGCGTCACGAGCGCGGCGGTCGTCCAGTTGGCCATGCCGCGCAGTTCGGGAACGATCACGGGCACCTTCTGACCGGTCATCAACTGCACGTCGCCGGAGATGAATCCGGGAATCGCGGCCCTTTCCGCGCGCTGCTCGGGATCGATCTGGTCGTTGAGGAAGGTCACGAGCCGTTCGTAAACCAGCGGCGCGTAAGGACCGTCCGGCCGGATCGCGTAATAGGGCGTCTGGTCGTGATTGAGCGTCCAGACGATCGATTCCGCGTGATAGGGTGCTTCGCGCAGAAACCGGACCATGTCGGCGGCGCTGTGCACCGAGGGTTCCACCCCCGCATCCTTCTCCTCCTCGGTCCCCTCGATGGTCGCCTTCAGGAAATTCTCCACGCTCTCCTGCCGCACCAGAATGCCGAAGTCGTAATCGATGCTCCCCAGCGCGTACACCAGCCGGGCCGGCCCTTCGTTGCAGGCGCAAGCCGAGGCCGTGACCGCCGGCGCCGGACGGCGACCGTTGCTCGCCCGCCGGTCGGGCGGGACCGGGCGCTCCGGTTCAGTTCCCAGGGATTTCCGAAAATCCCTGGGAACTTCGGAAGCCGTGCCGCCCTCCGGAACCCGTCGATGTGCCGAGGGACGCGATGGAACGTCGTCGGCTGGGAATTCCGGCGGCGGTTGGGCCGCTTCCGCTTCGGTTTCGAGTGTGCATGCGCTCCGGCTGTCGTCGGAACTGGAAACCTGCAGATCGTCTTCAGGATGTTCAGCCATCGGGTCTGCTCCTTCCTGCAGTTGGGTAACCGCACCAGGGACGTTCAGTCGACCGACTAGCAATCGGCGACAATCCGTAACGGGCCGCGCCTCACAACCGACCGCACCGCGGAGAATCGCCTGCTTGACGACATGGCCGTCGGGTCTTCGACCGGTTTTCAACAGTTTGCTCATCAACAGCGCCGCGACCCCCGCAACAATCGGCGTCGCGGCGCTGGTGCCGCTTTCCGCCGACGTGGCTCCGCCGGGGACGGCGCCGACCACGTTTTGTCCCAGGGCGAGCACTCCGCGGCGCCGATAGGCCTCCCCCCAGTTGCTGAACTTGAGGGGATCGCCGTTCGCGTTCATCGCCCCCACGGCGAGGACGGATTGCACCGCTCCCGGAACGTGCAGGCAATCGCATCCATCGTTGCCGGCCGCCGCCACGACCAGCCGGCCCGCATTCGTGCAATCGCGAATGGCCCGCTCCAGGATCAGTTCGGCGGTCCCGTTCCGCGAAAACTGCCCCGCGCTGATGTTGATCACGTTCGCGCCCGCCTCCGCCGCCATGCGAATGGCCCGCGCCAGATCCGCTTGTGAGCAGGGGGCGATCCCCCCTTGTGCCGCATTCCGGAAGATCGGGATCGCGATGCCGCGGCAACGGGGCGCGACGCCTTTCACTTCGGAATCGTGTTGCCCGAAAATCACGCTGGCGGTATGGGTCCCGTGACGCCCCGCCAGCCCGATTGCCGGGCCGGAACCGACAAAGCTCAACTCGCGAATCGAAGCGCCGTGAAAACAGGGATGCTGCAGATCGACTGGGCCGTCGAGGATCGCGATCGAAATGGCGGGGTCGCCCTGCGTTTCCTCCCAGAGTTGCCGCATACCAGCGATCGTCTCCGCCGTCACGCCCTCGGATGGCCCGGCGGCGACGCATCCCGTAGTGCGGAATTCATTCCGCACGATCGACCCCTCGTGCGGAATAAATTCCGCACTACATGGCCCGGCGGCGACGCAACCTTCCGGGGTCGTCGCTTCCGCACGTGAAACGCCACCGTGCGGTGCGCCCGTCGGCGGGCGTGCGCCGTTTGATCGTCGAGTCGGAGCGGAGAGGCCGGACACGGTGAACCGTCGCTTTCCATTGGAACAGCGACGATCTTAAGCTGGCCACGCTCGATAGATACGGAACGATGCGGGAAAGCAATCGACGACGTGAGGACGCATCGTAATGCGGCAATGCAATCCCCCAGCCCCCGTTTGCTCCCCTGCCGATCTCGAAGGTCGCGGCGATCGATCCCCTCGCGTTCCCCAGAACGCCGCGCATCCGCAGAGGGCAGGCTTTCGATTGCGCCCCTACCGGCAGACCGGCATGTCTGCCCCGCGGGTCAGCGCGGCTTCGGCCCGCCGGTGAGCAGGTCTTCCTCTTCCAGGAACAACCAGTCGCTCTGGGAGCTGAAGAGGAGATCGATGGCGTCGTCGCCCAGAACGGTCACGTCCGGCTCGCCGGTCTCGCCGGTTTTCAGGAAGAAGTTCCCGTTGAGCCGGTTGTCGAAGTCGGTGCCGCTGCCGGTGCCGGTGATATTGGCCCGCCGGGTGGCGTCATCCCGCTCGTCGGTCGTCCACTCGGCGCGGATCGCCTCGAGCGCCGCACTCAGATCGGCGCCGAAATTGACCGTGCCGCCGATGAGGATGTCTTCGCGGCTGCCCCCACGGAGCACGTCGGAACCGAGGCCGCCGATGAGGATGTCGCGGCCGTTACCGCCGTCGAGATCGTCGGAGCCGTCGCCGCCGAGCAGGATGTCGTGCCCGTCGCCGCCGCTGAGCCGGTCGTCGCCGGCGCCACCGAACAGGATGTCGTTGCCGCCGCGCCCGAAGAGCGTGTCGTTCCCTTCGCCGCCGATGAGCAGGTCGTCGCCGGCGCCGCCCATCAGCGTGTCGTCGCCGGCGCCGCCATCGATCGTCACGGGCATGGTGATGTTTCCGGCGACGACGATCTGGTCGTTTCCGCCGCCGAGAATCAGCATGATCTGGTTGACCTCGGAGTCGCCGATCGATTCCATCGCGATCGTCATGCGGTCGTCGCCGCCGGTGCCGATGACCTGCAACACGTCGTCTTGGACGACGGTGCCGCTGAGGGCGGCCTCGCTGGCCGCGGAATCCGAATCCGTGTCGTCGTCGGCCAGCGTGACGGTGATCGTGAACAGGCCGCCCGTCGCGTAGTCGTGGCTCGCGGAAAACGTGCCGTCGGCTTCGTTGATGGTCGCGGCCGAGTCCGTTCCGTCTCCCCAGTCGACGACGGCCGAATGCGTATCGAGCACGCCGGCATCGCTGAAGCTGCCGGAAACGGCGACCGCCTCTCCCGGCTGCCCGGGGACGTCGAGCGTGGCGCTGCTGCTGAACGATTCGATGACCGGCGCGACGTTACTGACGGTCAAAACGGGGGAGGTCTCGCTGTCGCTGTCGCCGGTGGCGGCGGTGATCGTGACGTCGACGGTGAACGCATCGGACGCGGTGCCGGTGGGGGCATCGTCGAGGAACGTTCTCGCCGTCGAGAACGTGCCCAGCACGCCGTCGATCGTCAGCGCCGTGGATGTGCCGTCGCTCCAGACGGCCATGCCGGCAAACGTCGAGCCTCCCAGCAGCTCGGTGGAAAACGTGCCGGAAACGGTCGCGGTTTCGCCTTCCAGAATCGAATCGGAATCGAAGCTGATCGAGTCGATCGTCAGCTCAGCACCGCCCGCCGTGTCGTCGTCGGTTGTCGTCACCGAGACCGTCTGGTCGGCGACCCCGTCGAATGCGTCGTCGGACTGGGCGTCGATGACGCTGACCGTGACCGTCGTGCTTTGATCGCCGTCGTCGACATCGTCGTTGACGCCGGTGACCGTCACCGTCTGGGCCGTGTTCCAGTTGGCCGGCGTGAACGTCAGCGTCAGCGGACTGACCGTCGCTTCATCCGTGTCGCCGCTGGTCACCGACAGCACGACGTCGATCGTCGGTTCGGCGGTGAGGACGACCGTGAACGTGTCGGTTGTTCCCGTTTCGCTGACGCTGGTCGAGCCACTGCTTTCCGTGATCGTGAATCCGGCGGTGTCGTCATCCGTCGTCGTCACCGACACCGTCTGGTCGGCCACGCCGTCGAAGGCGTTGTCGGACTGTGCGTCGACCACCGAGACCGTGACCGTGGTCGACTGGTCGCCGTCGTCCACGTCATCGTTGATGCCGGTGACGGTCACCGTCTGGGCGGTGTTCCAGTTGGCGGGGGTGAACGTCAGCGTCAGCGGACTGACGGTCGCTTCTCCCGTGTCGCCGCTGGTGATGGAGAGGACGACGTCGGTCGTCGGTTCGGCGGTGAGGACGACC
>Ga0268386_10000323_pt1 | contig 29391 bp, 29 predicted proteins | sample RVTome_15_FD_200260 | JGI IMG/M metagenome (GOLD analysis project Ga0268386, IMG submission 200260) | Soil microbial communities from uranium-contaminated site in the Upper Colorado River Basin, Wyoming, United States - RVT150D86... ... | reverse complement strand
CCTTCGGCCATGGCGCCGAGCGGGCTGCTGACCGACCTGTACGAGCTCAACATGGCCGCCAGCTACCTCCAGCGAGGGATGGGCGGCGAGGCGACCTTCAGCCTGTTCATCCGGCAGCTGCCGCCGACCCGTGGCTTCCTGGTGGCCGCAGGCCTCGAGCCGTGCCTGGACTTCCTCGAGGGGTTCGGCCTGTCCGAGGAAGAGCTCGACTACCTTGGGCAGGAGCTGGGGTTCGAGGACCCGGTGCTCGACGCGCTCGGGGCGCTCCGGTTCGGCGGCGAGGTCTGGGCCGTTCCCGAGGGACGGATCGTGTACGCGAACGAGCCGCTGCTCGAGATCACCGCGCCGATCGCCGTCGCGCAGCTCGTCGAGCCGTATCTGCTCAACCAGATCACCTTCCAGACGACGATCGCCTCCAAGGCCGCCCGCTGCGTGGTCGCGGCGGCGGGGCGCGACGTCGTCGACTTCTCGCTCCGGCGGACGCAGGGTCTCGACGCGGCGCTCGCGGCCGCTCGCTGCTCGGCGATCGTGGGGTTCGCGGCGACCAGCAACGTCGAGGCGGCCAGGCGGTACGGCCTGCAGCCGTCGGGGACGATGGCGCACTCCTACATCGAGTCGTTCGCGAGCGAGAAGGAGGCCTTCCGGACCTTCGCCCGTGACTTCCCCAACCGGACGACGTTCCTCGTCGACACCTACGACACGCTGAACGGCGTTCGGACCGCGATCGAGGTGATCGGGGAGCTCGGCCTCTCGGACAACCTCGCGATCCGGCTCGACAGCGGCGACCTCGGCGAGCTGTCGCGTGGCGCTCGAACCCTGCTCGACGACGCCGGCCTGCGGCACGTTCGGATCTTCGCGAGCGGAGGGCTCGACGAGGTCGAGCTCGACCGTCTGGTCCGCGGCGGCGCGCCGATCGACGCGTTCGGCGTCGGGACCCGGATGGGCGTCTCCGCGGACGCGCCGTCGCTCGACTCGGCGTACAAGCTCGTCGAGTACGACGGACGCCCGATGCTCAAGCTCTCGGAGGCCAAGGCGACCGAGCCCGGGCGCAAGCAGGTCTTCCGCGGCCGGGGCGAGGACGTGGTGGGCCTGCGCGACGAGCCGCTGCCCGAGGACCGGGAGCCGTTGCTGGTCCCGGTGATGGCCGACGGCCGCAGGACCGGCCCGCCCAGAACGATCGAGACCGCGAGGACCCTGTTCCGAGCCGATCTCGAGCACGTCCCCGAGGAGGCCAGGCGGATCGAGGACCCGGTCGCGCCGACCCCGAGGAACTCGGACGCGCTCGAGGACCTCTCGGAGCGGGCGAAGGCCGACGCCCTCAAACGCGCGGGGCTCCCGAAGCTCCCCGGCGTCTAGCCGTCACGTCCGACGACGAACCAGATCCCGTGGACCGCCTCGTCGCCGAGGTTCCACAGGCGATGGGGCGTGGTCGAGTCGAACGCGATCGAGTCGCCGGGTCCCAGCTCGTGCCGCTCGAACCCGAGCTGGACGCCGAGCCGCCCCGAGAGCACGTAGCCGTACTCGCGACCGGGATGCCGCATGAGTCGCTCGTCGGACGCCGACGATCCGCCGACGTCGTAGATCACGTGGAGGAAGTCGACGTCCTCGTGCTCGTGGCTCGTCAGTCGCTCCCAGATGACGCCGGAGTCGAGCTCGACCACGTGGCGCTCGGTCGGGTGGACCACCGGCCTCGCGACGACCGCGCTCTCGGACTCGGCTCCCACGGCGGTGGCGATCGACAGCTCGTCGTCGTGAATCCGGAAGACGTCGTCGAGCGAGACGTCCAGCTCGGTCACGATGGCGTACAGCGTGCTCACGGAGGGCTTGGACTGACCCGACTCGATCTGCGAGATCAGGCTCGCCGACACGCCGAGCCGGCGCGCCAGCTCGCGCTGGCTGATCCGCGCTCGTTCTCGCTCTTCGCGCAGGCGCGAGCCGAGGTCACCGAGCTCACCTGCCATGTCACTCCTCACCGCGGCGCCAACATCAGATCGTGGTCGTTCATCATCAGATGCCCGGGAGCTTGAAGCCAGACTTGGCGACGACGTAGTCCCTGGACTCGGCGGCCATCCGCCTCACGGCCGGCCAGTCGACGTGGAGCAGTCGACCGTGGCGTTTCATCACCCGTCCGGCGATGAGGACCGTGTCGACGTTGCCCGTGTCCATCCCCGTGACGACGGCGGTCGCCGGGTCGTTGAGCGGCGTGACATTGATCCGGTCGGTTCTCAGCATGACCAGGTCCGCCTGCTTGCCGGGGGTGAGCGTGCCGACCTTGGCGTCGAGACCGTTGGCCCTGGCACCTTCCACCGTGGCGTACTCGAGGACCTCGCGGGCCGCGACGGGCGTCTTGCCTTGGGCGGTGGCGATCGCGCGCTGCAGGCCCAGGACCGAACGCATCTGGTTGAACATGTCGCCCGGCACGTTGGTCTCGACGTCCACGCTGAGGCTCGGTCGGAGGCCGCGATCGAGGAACTTCTGGATGGGAGGCATGCCGTGCCCCATCATCATCTCGACCGGCGACGCCAGCGAGACCGTGCCGCCCGTGTCGACGATCATCTGGATCTCGGTGTCGTTGAGCGTGGTGCAGTGGATGTACGTGGTGTCCGGCCCGAGCAGACCGCCCTCGCCGAACTCCTGGACCTTCCCGTCCTGCCCGTAGCTCCCCACCCCGACGTGGGTCGTGATGCGAGCGTCGGTCTCCCGCGCGAGTTTCCAATGGTCCCGCGTCACCTCGAAGTCGGTGAACTCCGGACCCGGCGCCGCCAGGGCGAGGGTGAGCTTCTGGTCCTTCGTCGAGAAGTGCTCGGTGGCGGCTCGGACGAACCAGCTCGGTTGGCGCTCCTCCCACTTCCCCCACCACGGGAACCCGTAGGCGAAGACCGCGCGGAGCCCGGAGTCGTTCAGCGCCTGGATGACCGCGTCGGTGTGGGCGGGCGAGCCCTGGATGTGCGACCAGTCGAGCAGCGTCGTGATACCCGCGTCGATCGCCCCGAGCGCCGAGACCAGGTTGCCGACGTACGCGTCCTCGGGTCGGAACGCCGGTGCGAGCTTGTGCAGGACGAACGAGATGTAGCTGGTCCTTCCTTCCAGCGGGACGTCGGTCCCGATGTTGCGGAGCAGGCCTTCCCAGATGTGGCGGTGGGAGTCGACGAACCCGGGCATGACGATCATGTCCGTGGCGTCGATGACCTCGACCTCCCCGTTCGACAACGCTGGGCCCACGGCGACGATCCGGTCGCCTTCGACGAGGACGTCGCCTCGGGTGAGATCGCCGATCTGGGGGTCGAGGCTGAGCACGGTCCCGCCCCGGATCAGCGTCCGTCCCGTCGGCACGACGCGGAAGTCGGTTCCGCTCGGATAGAAGGCGGGCAGGTCGGCGGCCTTCGGCGGGCGGCTGCCGACGACCAGCCGCCGGGCCCGCTTGTAGTTCCGCTTCACGAGCTCCTTGATGTCGCCGAGCTGGAACAGGACGATCCCGATCAGGACCAGGATGCCGATGATCATCGGTCCGTCGTCCGGTGACAGACCGAGGTACGGCAGGACGGTGATGATGAGCGCGAGGAGGACCGCTGCGACGGTGCTACCGAGGAATGTGGCCCGGCCGCCTGCGAGTGACGCGCCTCCCAGGACGGCGGCGGTGATGCTGTTCAGTGCGAAGGTGGAGCCGATCGTTGCGTTGCCGATCGGGGATCGGGCCATGACGAAGAACGAGGCCACCGCCGCCAGCACGGCCGCGAGGAGGAGGGCCCGTACCCGGAGCCAGCTCGTTCTGACCCCGCCGCGTTTCGCCGACCGTTCGTCGAAACCCACCGCCCTCAGCTCGAGACCGGACCCGGAGGCATGGAGCCACAGATCTGCCAGACCCGCCCCGACGACGACGACGATGAAGGCCACGGGGATCGGTCCGATGCTCGTCGTGAGCACCGACACCAGGTCGGGGCTGATGACACCCTGGGCCGTCGGTCGCATGGTCAGCGAGATCCCGTCCAGGATGCTCAACGTGGCCAGGGTGGCGATGATCGAAGGGATCTTGAGTCCTCGGATCAGGCCGGCGTTGACGAGGCCGAGGGCGACGCCGCACAGGAGGATCACACCGATCCCGATCAGGATCTGGGGGACCGAAGCCTCGGCGCCGATCAGGAACGAGGCGACGACCACCCCGAGGCCGATCATGCCACCGACGGAGAGATCGAGACACCCGACGAGGAGCGCATGCGTCTGAGCCATCGCGGCGACGATCAGGGGGAGCGCCAGGATGAGGATCTGTGAGACGTTGGTGGCGTTGACGAAGCCGGGGAACCGCGCGTTGGTGTACCACAGCAACGCTGCGACCAGCAGGATCTGCAGCGCCACCGGCATCCACAGGCGGAACCTGACGATCTTCCGCCACTTGTTCTTGTCTCGAGCGTCGCGGATGACCTTCCGGACGGCGCGTCGCGCAGCGTCGACGCGCTCGCTCATGGCCCCCCGTTCGAGGAGGCAGCCTTCGGCATCGCGACGCCGAGGGGGGATCGCCCCGCCTTGGACAGACCCGGCCCTCGCACCATCGCCTCGACGATGCGCAACTCGTCGAGCTCGTCACCGGGGATCTCCTCGATGATCTGGCCGCGCGACATGACGAGCACCCGATCGCACAGCCCCGCGAGCTCGATGGGGTCGCTCGACTTCACGAGCATCGCCGTCCCCTTGTTGGTGCGGGTGCGAAGGGCCTTGTAGATGTCGAAGCGGGAGCCGACGTCGACGCCCTGCGTCGGCTCGTAGGCGAGGATCACCGACGGCTGCTTGAGGAAGCTGCGGGCCACCGAGACCTTCTGCTGGTTGCCCCCGGACAGGAACTCGACCGGTTGCTCGAGCGACGGCGTCCGGATCTCCAGCCGTTCGACGAGGTCGGCGACGGCGCGGCGCTCTCTCCGTCTGCTCAGGATGCCCAGCACGGAGAAGCGGCGTAACGATTGGATCGTGGCGTTCACCTTGACGCCCAGCACCGGCATCAGCGCCTCGTGCTTGCGATCGCCGGGCAGCAGCATGACCCCGGCTGCAACCGCCTCATGGGTCGAGATCAGCGACAGCTCCTTGCCGTCGCAGACGACGCGTCCCGCCTTCGGTGGCTGGCGGCCCGCCAAACAGTCGAAGAGCTGGGGCTGCCCGTTGCCTTCGGCGCCGGCGATCCCCACGATCTCGCCGAGCTCCAGGGTGAAGCTGACCGGCCCGAACGACTGGCCTTGAAGGCCGTCGACCACGAGCACCTCCTCACGCTCATCCGCCTCGGGGGCGGGTGGCGGGAAGGCAGCCTCGAAGGGGCGGCCGACGATCAGCTCGACGAGCTGCGCCTCGGTCGTGGCCTTCGCGTCGAACGTTCCCTGGCTCCTGCCGTCGCGAAGGACCGTGATGCGATCCGCGATCTCGAGGACCTCCGGGAGACGGTGGCTCACGTACACCACACCCACGCCACGAACTCTGCAGGCGGCGACCGTCCGGTGCAGCGCTTCGACCTCGTCCGGTCCCAGGGCCGTGGTCGGCTCGTCGAGCAGCAGCACCTTGGGGTCCGTCACGAGCGCCTTGGCCACCTCGAAGAGCTGGCGGTCGGCCAACGTCAGGAAGCCTGCCGGAGCGTCCGGGAACAGCTCCAGGTCGAGATCGAACTCGGCCAGCCGCTTGCGCGCCCACTTCTTCCTCTGTCGGAACGGCGGTCGCCGGTCCTCGGACGCCGCCAGGAAGAGGTTGTTCTTCACGGGTTCGGGCAGGATCAGCGAGGTGTCCTGATAGGCCATGGCCAAGCCCAGCTTCCTGGCCTGTGCCGGGGAGTCCCGGCGAAGGGGTTCACCCCCGATCGTGACGGTGCCCAGGTCGGGGTCGACGAACCCGCTGGCGATCCCGAGGAGGGTCGACTTCCCGGACCCGTTCTCGCCGACGACGGCGTGGACCTCGCCGGCACGGCAGTCGAAGCTGACGTCGGTCAGCGCCCGAACTGCCCCGAACTGCCGCGAGACACCGCTCATCTCGAGGACGAGGTCCCCGGGGGTCGGCCCTCCTCCAGGATCGCTCTCGACCATCAGCCGAACATCAACTGCAGGACCGGGTCCGGCACCAGCGAGGTGCCGGAGACGGCCTCATGCACACGATTCGGATCGCAGTCGGCCTCCGTCACCTCCCGCATCACGTGTGGCACGACGACCTCAGCCGGGACCTCGGCGCCCGCGAGCGACAGCATCGCTGCGGTGACGCCGACCCGCGACTGGAAGTTGCCACCGGCCGAGTACCAGATGTGGTACGTGGGCTCGCCCCGCTCCGCCCAGTCGCAGAACAGGTTCTGCTCGTCGGTGCGCAGCGCGACGGTGAGGTTCTCCACCGGGATTCCCAGATCCTCATACGTTTGCAAGCCGATGTACATGCCGTCGGCGTACTCGTACGCCCAGCCGGCGATGTCGGGGTTGGTCGTCAGCAACCCTTGATAGACACCGGGGATCGCAGGGGGATACCAACTGGTGTCACCGGTCGTGCTGTTCTCGTTGGCCGGCGGATTGACCAGGTCGACCCCGCTGGCGAGGCCGTCGACCGCACACTGTTGCCAGCCGAGGGACAGCGCGTTGCCGGGGGTTCCGCCGAGGAGCGCAACCTCGCCGCTGCCCACGCCGGTGTTCAGGACCTCCGCGAAGCTGTTGCCGAGTTCACACAGGTCCTCACCGACGACGGACAGATAGTCCTCACCGGGAACGAGGGCCCCTTCCTGACCCGGCAGCCCCACCCAGCCCGCCGAGAACGGGACGTACGGGATGCCCGCGTCGTCGGCTTCCTTGATGGCATCGGCGATCGCAACACCCATGTCGGGATAGCCGACGATGAAGTCGACCCCTCGCTGGATCAGGAACCTGATGTCGTTGGCGTGGACGGCAGGATCGGGGTCGAAATCGGCCTCGGTGGAGACGATGGTCCCGATCTGGTCGTAGGTGAGTGCCTGGAGGATCGCCTCCATGTGGCTCACCGCACGCCAGACGTTCACCGTGTCTCCGCCACCGTCGGCGTAGCCCATGACGAGCTCGCCACCGGTCCCCGTGTCGCACTCTTGACTGCTCCAACACTCCATCGCCTTGTCGATGGTGGCCTGATCGAGCTCCTGATCGGCCCGCGCGATGGATGCCTGGATGATGTTCCAGCTCGCCTCGTCCGACGGCTCCACCGGGCCGAGGGCCTTCTCCACCAGCGCCGGGTCGGCATCCGTGCTCTCTCCGAATTCCGCGAGCGCCCCGGTGGCGCCGGTGGCTGTCTCACCTTCGGTGGCTCCGGTGGCAGTCGTCTCATCACCGTCGTCACCCCCGCAGGCCGCTGCCACCAACACGAGCGCGACGATGACGGCGGCGATCCTGATCCGTTGCATGTTCCTCCTCCCTGGACGATCTCCTCTTGTGGCAGATCGGCTCGTCACATAGGCGCCTCCTTCTTCACCACGTCGATCAGCCCGAACCGATGACGGTCTGCGTCGGCGAGCCCTTCGGGCGTCTCCGTTCACGCAGCACCCGCTCGACGCCGCGGATGATCCGATCGCCCGAAACGAGCATGCCCCCGATGATGACGAGACCGAACACCACGAACTGGAGCGAGGTGGGGAGCCCCATCGTTCGCAGCATCTGATTGAGACCCGTGAGGAACAGGGCGGCCACGAACGTGGACAACGGGCTGGCCAGGCCCCCGGTCAGGGAGGCACCACCGATCACCACGGCCGCGATCGGCCCCAGGAGATACGTCGTGCCGACGGCGACTCCCGGGTTGCGGAGGAGCCCCGCCAGCGCCACTCCCGCAACGGCGTAGAAGATCGCGGCCACCACGTAGACCACGATCTGGTGCAGGTTCACCCGGACCCCCACGACATGGGACGCGACCGGGTTGGCGCCCACCGCCTGGAACCTGCGACCGACCGCCGTGTACCGGAGGCCGGCGATCAGGACGATCGTGAGCACGACGCCGATCCAGAAGACGGGGCTGACACCTAGGACGCGGGTGGAGGTCCAATCGGACAGACCGGTCGGCACCGGGCTCTGGACCGCGAACGTGCTTCCGTAGCGATTCACCAGGCCGATCACGATCAGACCCACCGCGAGGGTGGTGATGAGTGCGTTCAGCTTGAGCCCGCCGATCAGGATGCCGTTGACGAGTCCGATGACCGCGGCCACGGCCATCGCGATCGCGATGGCACCCCAGACGTTCTCGTTCGATCCGTCCCCGACACCGACCATGATCACCGCCGCCAGGCTCATGGTCCCGGGGACGCTGAGGTCGATCCCGCCGGTCATGATCACCAACATCTGGCCGAGAGCGGTGATGCCGAGGACCGCGCCGTAGGGAGCGATGGCGCGCAAGGCGACACGACTGAGGGTAGCCGGAGCCCAGATGGCCGCAACGATGACGAGGAGGAACAGTGCGATGTACACGGGCACGTAGCGAGAGGCCACGACGAACGACGTGAGCGCGGAGGAGGGCGTCCGCGGACGGCTCATCCCTCGCCTCCCGGTACGGCGCCGACCACGAGACCGGAGGCCTCGGCCACCCGCTGTCGCGCCTCGGTCGCCAGGATCCGTGCGCGCTCCACGTCCGCTTGGAGGACACCCTCGCGCATGACGACACGTCCCGCGACGAACACCCAGTCGACGTTGGACGTGTCCATGCCCCACACGACCGCACCGATCGGGTCGTTGATCGGAAAGACGTTCGGGCGGTCGGTCCGAAGCACGACGACGTCGGCCTGCATACCCGGCTCGAGTGAGCCGGTCGTCCCACCCAACCCCGCCACCCGGGCGCCGTCGGCCGTGGCGAAGCGGATCACGTCGCGGGTGCTCATCAGTCGAGGAAGGCCGGCCTTCCCGGCCAGCTTGCGATCGAAGACGGTGGCGTGCTGCAACGAGATCGCCGCACGCATCTGCGCGAACAGGTCGCCCGGCGCCACCCGCTCGTCATCGACCCCGAGTCCCGGGCGCACGTTGCGGCCGATCAGCTGCTGGATCGGAGGCGGTCCGAGACCCGCCGCCATCTCGCTCGACGGCGCCATCGTCACCGAAGCGCCGGACGTCGCGAGGGCCTCGACATCCGCGTCGTCGAGTTGGGAGAGGTGGGCGAGCGTGACGTCGTGACCGAGGAGCCCCGCCTCGGCCATCTCGGAGATCACGCCACGCTCCCACCCCTTCGAACCGGGATGCGCGTGGATGCGCAGACCCGCCTCCCGGGCACCCGCCCATTCGTTCGCGAGCGCGGGGACGTCGCTCGCCGCCGCGACGACGGACCCGGATGCGATGCGGGTCGCGGGTCCGGCCAGACCGGCGAGTCGAGCGACGATGTCCTGGCCCGTGCGCCGCCCGGCCGCCTGGTGGCTCGTCGCGCCCGAGTAAGGAGCGTGAACGAACACGGTGCGCAAGCCGGCGTCGGCGTGGGCCTGCAACGCGGCGTCGGCGAGGCTCTCATCCGGCCGCGCGTTGGACCAGTCGACGACGGTGGTGATCCCCGCTTCGGCGGCACCGAGCAACCCGATGAGGGTGGCGGCGTACACGTCGTCCGGCCGAGAGAGCTCTCCGAAGGCAGCCGACGCTGGTGAGATCCCGCTCCGAACGCCGCCGACCTGGTCGAGGTTCCGGAACAGGGACATCGAGGTGTGTCGGTGGGTGTCGACGAAGCCCGGCATGACGATGGTGTCGGTCGCGTCCACCTGCTCGGCGTCGCGGGCGCGGAGCCCGGGACCGACCTCGGCCACCACGCCTTCGTCGATGAGGACGTCGGCTTGCCGGTGGTTGGGGGTCCTCTCGCCGAGGGTGAGCACGCATCCGCCGCTGATCAGGATCTTCGAGGTCACGCGCCACCCCAGCCGTCACGGTTGAAGCCGCCCACGAACGGAGTTCCCCCCACCGTTCAGGGACACTACACATCTTGTTTCGGCTTCGCCAGGGGCAGGCACGGTGTCCGAGGGATGCATCCGTCGCTGGTGTGTGCGTATCATTCCCCCTTAACGGACTCGGCCACGCGGACCGAACGGAGGCCAGGGATGACGGACGAGTTCCCGGTCGCGACCACGCCCTCACCGGGGCTGCACGGTGTCGACTGGGAGAACCGTGTCGACTTCGCCCGGCTCCGTGACTACCGCTTGGCCCGGGTCAGGGAGCAGTTGGATGCCTCGGACCTGGGTGCGATCCTCCTGTTCGAGACCAGCAACATCCGCTACGCCACCTCGACCCACATCGGGTACTGGGCGTTCAACAAGGGCGAGCGGTACGCGCTGGTCACGAGGTCGGGTCCGCCGCGCATCTGGGACTTCGGATCGGCCGCGAAGGCGCACCGACTGCAGCTCCCGCAGTGGTACGACGAGACCAACTCGGTCGGTGGCAACACCGGCCTGCAGGGGGCGATCTCGCCGGCCGTCGGGCTCCAGCGCCGCGCCGCCGAGGAGCTCCGCTCGGTGCTGAAGGAGGACGGGGTCGGCGACATGCCGCTCGGCGTCGACCTCGCCGAGACATCGGTGTTCCTCGAGCTCCAGCGCGCCGGCATCGACGTCCGCGACGGACAGCAGGTCATGATGCTCGCCCGCGAGATCAAGAGCCAGGACGAGATCATGCTCCTCACCCAGGCGTGCGCGATGGTCGACGGCGTGTACCAAGACATCTTCGAGTTCCTGAAGCCCGGCGTTCGCGAGAGCCAGGTCGTGGCGCTCGCGCACGCGCGGTTGTTCGAGATGGGCTCCGAGTTCGTCGAGGCGATCAACTCGATCGCGGGTGAGCGCTGCAGCCCGCACCCGCACGTGTTCTCGGACCGGCTGATCCGTCCGGGCGATCAGGCGTACTTCGACATCATCCACGTGAACAACGGCTACCGGACCTGCTACTACCGCACGTTCGTGGTCGGGCGAGCGACCCAGGCGCAACGGGACGCGTTCGCGCGGTCGCGCGAATGGATGGACGCCGCGATCGACCTCGTGAAGCCCGGCAACACCACCGATCAGCTTGCGGCGGTGTGGCCCAAGGCCGAGGAGTTCGGGTTCCAAGACGAGTTCGACGCGTTCGGGCTGCAGTTCGGGCACGGGGTCGGCGTCGGCCTCCACGAACGGCCGATCATCAGCCGCCTGAACTCGTTCGACGAGCCGATCGAGCTCAAGGAGGGGATGCTCTTCGCCCTCGAGACCTACTGCCCGGCGACGGACGGACGGTCGGCCGCCCGGATCGAGGAGGAGATCGTCGTCACGGCCGCGGGCCCCCAGATCATCACGCTCTTTCCGTGCGAAGAGCTCATGGTCGCCAACGAGTACTGATCGAGGATCTCGAGTGACCAAGGCGTCTCCACCGATAGCCGACGAGACGGTTCGCCTCGGGATGTACCGGATGATGCAGGAGGCACGCCTGTTCGAGAAGCGGGCGCAGGACCTGTTTCTCGAGGGGCTCATCAAGGGCACGTCGCATCTGGCGCTCGGGCAGGAGGCGGTCGCGGCGGGGTTCGCCGCGGCGCTCCGGCCCGAGGATCTCGTCTTCTGTACCTACCGCGGCCACGTGCACACGCTGCTCCGGGGCGCGCCGATGAGCGCCCTCATGGCGGAGCTGATGGGCAGGGCGAGCGGGATCTGCGGCGGCAAGGGCGGATCGATGCACCTCACCGACGTCTCGCACGGCGCGATGGGCTCCTACGCGATCGTCGGGGCGCACATGCCGATCGCGGCCGGGGCGGCGTGGGCGGCGATGGAGCGGGGCACCGGGCAGGTCGTCGTGTGCTTCTTCGGGGACGGGACCACGAACATCGGCGCGTTCCACGAAGCGCTGAACATGGCGGTCGTCTGGCGGCTCCCCGTCGTGTACGTCTGCGAGAACAACCTCTACATGGAGTACACGCCGATCGGGGAGGTGACGGCGGTCGCCAACCCCGCCGCCGACCGGGCGTCGGCCTACGGGCTCGAGTCCATCCTCGTGGATGGGAACGACGTCGACGAGGTGTACGAGACGGCGATGCGCCTCGTCGATCGGGCGCGGGCAGGCGGTGGCCCAGCCCTGGTGGAGGCGAAGACCTATCGGCACGGAGGGCATTCGCGGGCTGACCCCGCCAAGTACCGCCCCGACGACGAGGTGAAGGCGTGGCTGGCTCGAGACCCGATCCCCACCTATCGCGAGCGCCTGCTCGCCTCGGGGGTCGAGGCCGCCGAGATCGACCGGGTCGAACGCGATGCACTCGAGCTGGTCGACCGGGCCACCGAGGAAGCGAAGGCGGGACCCTTCCCGGGTCCCGACGCGCTGGAGACCGAGCTCTGGGCCGACGGGGGGTCCTCGTGGCGGAGCTGACGTACCGGGAGGCCGTGAGCCGGGCGATCGCCCAGGAGATGGAGCGCGATCCGAGCGTGTACTTCATCGGGGAGGACGTCGCGGCCGCCGGTGGTGTCTTCAAGACGACCGAGGGCCTGCTCGAGCGCTTCGGCCCGAGCCGCGTCCGGGATACGCCGATCTCCGAGCAGGCGATCATCGGTGCCGTCATGGGCGCGGCCATGAACGGGCTGCGACCCGTGGCCGAGCTGATGTTCAGCGACTTCTTCGCCGTCTGTTGGGACCTCATCGCCAACCAGATCGCGAAGACCCGGTACATGACGAACGGGCAGGTGGCGTTGCCGCTCGTCATCCGCACGGCGAACGGGGGCGGGGTCCGCTTCGGGGCGCAGCACTCGCAGAGCGTCGAGGGGTGGGCCATGGCGATCCCGGGGCTCAAGGTCGTGGTGCCGTCGACGCCGGTGGACATGATCGGGCTCTTTGCGGCCGCCGTCCGCGATCCCGACCCGGTCATCGTGGTCGAGCCCAAGGTGCTGTACGCGAGCAAGGGCGAGGTCCCCGACGGCGAGATCGTCGACCGCCTCGGCTCGGCCAACGTGGTGCGGACGGGCGATGACGTCACGATCTGCGCGCTCGGCGCGATGGTGCCCAAGGCGTTCGAGGCCGCCGAGCGGCTGGCGACGGCCGGCATCGACGCCGAGGTGATCGACGTGCGGTCGCTGGTTCCGCTGGACGTCACCACGATCCTGGACTCGGTGGCGAAGACCGGACGCTTCGTCACCGTCGAGGAAAGCCCTCGCCTGTGCGGGTGGGGCGCGGAGGTCGCCTCGATCGTGGCCGAGGAGCGGTTCTTCGACCTGGACGGCCCGCTGGTGAGGATCACGACCCCGCACCTCCCGCTGCCAGCGGCGGACGCGCTCGAGGACCTCGCCATCCCGTCGGTGGACGCCATCGCCGAGCGGGTGCGAGGGACGATGGGCTGATGGCGCGTCACGCCGTTCGACCGCGCGGTGAGGCGACGTGGGGTGTGCCGACGAGCCTCGAGGAGCACACGAAGGGGTTCCGTCGCTGGACGGCGGTGGACGAGAGCGCCGGCGCCGTCCATACGGGGTTCGGGATCGCCGAGTTCGACCCGGGAGGTCGGCTCGACTGGCACGTCCATTCGTACGAGGAGAGCCTGTACGTCATCGAGGGTGCGATCACACTCTTCACGTCGGAGACGGCCGTCCTCCTGCGGACCGGAGACTACGGGTTGCTCCCCGTCGGACAAGCGCACGCGCTCGCGAACAACGTCTCGGACATCGCTCGAGTGGCGGCGCTGTCGGCGCCTCAGCCGAGGCCCGCTCACGGCGGCGATACGTACTTCGTCGCAGGGCTGCCCGAGCTCGAGCCCGTCACCGTGGACGCCAGGGACCCGCGGACGCGGGCGTTCGGGCACATCGACCCCGAGCACATGGACCCGGCCAAGCAGAGCCAGGAGCTCCTTGCCGCGTCGGCGAGCATGCGGACGGCTTTGCTCGTCTACAGCGGGATCACCGTGAAGATGATGATCGACTCGGACCTCGGCGCGCAGCTGTCGACGATGTTCATGGTGCAGTACGAGGGGCTGAAGGGCGTCATCGGCGGACACGACCACCCGCTGGAGGAGACGTACCTCATCCTCGAAGGCGTGGTCGACGCAACGTTCGACGGTAAGCGGTACCGACTCGAGCCGGGCGACGTCGCGTGGGCGGGCGTCGGATGCGTCCACGCGTTCGCGAACCCGGCCGAAGAGCCGGTCCGATGGCTCGAGACGCAGGCGCCGGCGCCGCCGGCCCGGCACTCGTACCGGTTCGAGCGCGACTGGCACTACCTGCGGGACGCGATCGGGGCAGAGACGAAGGAGGTTCGATGACGGACGGTGCGGTGGTGGTGGTCGGCGGGACGTCCGGTCTGGGCAAGGAGGTAGCGCGCCATTACGTCCAGGCCGACCGCGAAGTGGTGATCACCGGGCGCGACCCGACCCGAGGGAGCTCGGTCGCCGCGGAGCTCGGCGGGAAGACCATGGAGCTCGCGTTCGACCTGTCGGTGCCGAAGGAGATCGCACCCGCGCTCGAAGGGGTGGGCGATGTGAGCCGCCTGGTCCTGGCCGGGGTCCACCGCGACCTCAACACCATGCGCGAGTACGACGTCGACGCGGCGGTCGCCCTGGTGACCCTGAAGCTCGTCGGCTACACCGAGGTCGTGCACGCACTGCTCGATCGCCTGCACGACGACTCGTCGATCCTGATCTTCGGCGGTCTCGCCAAGGAGCGTCCGTACCCCGGCTCCATGACCGTGACGACCATCAACCACGGCGTGGACGGCCTCGTCCGCTCGCTCACGTCCGAGCTCAAGCCGATCCGGGTGAACGCGCTCCACCCAGGGATCGTCGAGGACTCGCCGTTCTGGGCGGGCAAGACCGAGGCCCTCGACGCCCACCGGGCCAGGACGACGACCGGACGCCTGGTGCAGATGCAGGACGTCGTAGACGTGGCGATCCTCATGCTCGAGAACCCCTCGATCGCCGGCGCCGAGTTCCGGGTTGATTCCGGTTGGTCGATCCCGTTCTGAGGCCGTGAGCCGATCGGACCCCGTCCCGACGGTCGCCGTCCTCGGTACCGGGCGGATGGGCGGCGCCATGGTCGGCACGCTCCGCCGGGCCGGCTTCGACGTCGTCGCCTGGAACCGCGACCGTGGGAAGTGCCACGCGGTCGCCCACACGTCGGGTGCCGAGGTCGCGGAGGGCGCCGCCGAGGCCGCGTCCGCGGCAGACGTGGCGATCACGAGCCTCGCCGACGATGCGGCCGTCGAGGCCGTCTACGCGAACGCGGTCGAGGGATTCCACGCCGGGCAGGTCGTCCTCGAGATGAGCACGATCGCGCCGGAGACCGTTCGGAAGGTCGCACGGTCCGTGCAGGGACGCGGCGCCACCATGCTCGACGCTCCCGTTTCGGGCAGCGTCCCCGTCGTCGAGCGAGGTGAGCTCCTAATCATGGTCGGCGGTGACCCCGACGCGCTCGAGCGCGCCCGCCCGGTGCTCGAGGCGCTGTCCTCCACGATCATCCATGTCGGCGAGCTCGGGACCGGCGCGACGATGAAGCTTGCGGTCAACGCGCTCGTCCACGGGCTCGCCGTGGCGCTCTCGGAATCGCTCGTGCTGGCCGAGCGCGCAGGCGTAGAACGGACGACCGCATACGATGTCTTCGCGTCGGGGGCCGCGGCCGCGCCGTTCGTCCTGTACAAGCGGGCGGCGTTCGAGCGGCCGGATGAGACGCCCGTCGCGTTCAGTCTCGAGCTCGTCGCCAAGGATCTGGACCTGATCCTCGCGCTCGCCCAGAGGGTGGGTGCGCCGATGCCGCAGGCGCAAACCAACCGGGATGAGGTGCGCTCGGCGCTTGCCGCCGGGATGGGCAAGCGAGACATGAGCGACCTGGCCGGATACCTCCGAGGGATCGAACGATCTGACCAAAGCTGACGGGCCCGACGGCGAGCATCGGAGGTTCGTAGGGGCTACGCGGGGACCAGCGACCCTCGCTTGCCGCGGATGCGCCGATCAACGACGGAGAACCCGTAATCGATCGCCAGGCCGATCACCACGATCACGCCCATCACCGCGATGATCAGCGAGATGTCCTGCGCCGAGGCCTCCAGGAGATGACCGAGGCCGCGGGCGGCACCGACCCGGATGATCTCGGCCGCCAGCAGGGCGCGCCAGGCGACCGCCCAGGCCTGCTGCAGGCCGGTCCAGTAGCCGGGCACGCAGGCGGGGAGCACGACCGTCCGCTGCAACGTCCATCCCTTGGCCCCCATCGTTCGCGCTGCTCGCGTGAGCGTGGGCGGCACCTGCCGGATCGAGATGGCCGTCGCGATCGCGACTGCTGGAACCCCCCCGATGAACACGACGAACATGACCGCGCGCTCGGAAAAGTCGAACCACACGATCGCGAGCGGCAGCCAGGCGATCGAGGGCAGGGCCTGGAGCGCCGTCATCAGCGTGCCGATGCTCCGCTGCACGGCTACGGACGCAACCATCGCGAACCCGATAAGCGTCCCCACGACCACGGCCACGCTCAGGCCGAACGCGAGCCGGATGAGGCTCCCTCGGGCCGCGGGCAGCAGGCCGTCTTCCCCCGTCAGGTTCGAGGTGAACGCGTTCCACACGTCGGCGGGCGACGGGAGCTTGGCCGGGTCGATCACGCCGGCCTCGTAGACGGCCCACCACACCAGGAGGATCGCGCCGACCAGCGCGGCCCTAGGCCAGACCTGGTCGAAGACCCTCTTCGCGCGCGGCACGCTCCACCTCCTTCGCCAGGTGCTCGTGGATGTCGAGCACGACCTTGGCTACCAGCACGTCCTCGAAGCTGCGCGGGCGCGGCGTCGAGATGCGGTACTCCTCGAGCGGTGTCCCCGGACGCGCCGACAGGACGATCACACGATCGGCGAGGAAGACCGCCTCTCGAACGTTGTGCGTGACGAACACGAACGTGTTGCCGAGCTCGGTCCACACGAGCTGCAGCTCCTTCTGCAGGATCTCGCGCATCTGGGCGTCGAGGGCGCCGAACGGCTCGTCCGCAAGGAGTACGTCGGGCTGGCAGGCGAGGGCCCGCGCGAGGGCGGCCCGATGGCGCATGCCACCCGAGAGCTCGTGCGGTTGCAGGTCGGCGAACGCCGAGAGGTGGACCTTCGCGAGCCAGCCGTCGGCCGTGTCGTGGGTCTCCCCGGGTCCGAGCCCCGTCAGCCGGAGCGCGTACTCGACGTTCTGGCGAACGCTGAGCCACGGGAAGAGCGCCGGGTCCTGGAACAGGAGCGCGCGATCGGGCCCGGGCTCGGCGATCGGGCGGCCGTCGATCAGGACCTGCCCCTCGTCGGGCAGCTCGAGCCCCGCCAGCAGGTTGAGGATCGTCGACTTCCCGCACCCGGACGGGCCGATCAGGCAGACGAACTCCCCCATGGCCACGTCGAACGAGACGTCCTCGAGCGCGGCGATCCTGGTTCCCGAGCCCGTCGTGAAGGACTTGCGGACACCGCGCACCGAGAGCTTGACCGGCCGGTCCGCCGGCTCGGGAACGATCGACAGGGCAGCGCGGGACGAGGTCATCGGAGCCTGATCTTCTCGGCGGTCTCGATCTGTACGACCCTCCCGTCCTGCACGACGATCAACACGGTGCCGAACCTGATCGAGCGGAGGCTGTCGCGCACGCGCCGGATGACCTCGAGCTCGTCATCGGTGAGCTCGAGCCGGCCCGGGGGCGGCGCCTCCTCGCTCGATCCGGACGGCTGGGGATCTCGGCGGCGTGGCGGGACGCGTTCATGGCCGGGAGACGACCCCGGTCAGGTCAACCATCTCGGACCCCGACGCCTCCCCATCGGCCGAGCGGAACGCCTTCGCCCGCCGGAGGTCGACGTGGACGGTCGAACCGAGCTCCACGCCGCCCAACTCGTCGTTGGGAAGCTCGGCGATCAACACCTGGTCGTCGGGCAGCCGCAGGACGACCCGAGAGAGCCACCCGAGGTTGACCACGCGTTCCACCGTGGCGGGCAAGGACCCGTTCTGAGGCGTGGTCTTGACGCGAACATCGTGCGGTCTGATGAACGCCCTTGCCGACTCACCTTCCACGAGGTGACCGGCGCCGGCGACGCGGTGGTCGCCGAACTGCACATGGCCTTCGACGACGTGCCCGTGCAGGACGCTCGATGAGCCGACGAAGCCCGCGACGAACGGCGTGGCCGGCTCGTCGTAGACCTCGTCCGGCGAGCCGACCTGCTCGACCCGGCCCTCGTGCATCACGACGATCCGGTTCGCGAGCTCGAGCGCCTCGTCCTGGTCGTGGGTCACCAGCAGGCTGGTGACGCCGAGCTCCTGGTGGAGGTCGTCGAGCCATCGCCGAAGCTCTTGCCGGACCCTGGCGTCCAGCGCGCCGAACGGCTCGTCCAAGAGCAGGACCTTCGGCTGGGGCGCGAGGGCGCGAGCGAGCGCGACGCGCTGGCGCTGACCGCCCGACAGCTGGTCGGGGTAGCGGTCGCGGAACCCCGTGAGCTGCACCAGCTCGAGGAGATCCTGGACGCGTTCGCGCTGCTGGCTCTTGGGCTGCTTGCGAACCGACAGACCGAACGCGACGTTCTGCGACACCGTCATGTGGCGGAACAGCGCGAAGTGCTGGAAGACGAACCCGACCCGCCGCTCCTGCACGGTCTTGAAGGTGTGCTCCTCGCCCTCCATCCAGATCCGCCCCGACGTGGGTTCCTCGAGCCCGGCGATCATCCGGAGCACGGTGCTCTTGCCCGAACCGCTCGGGCCGAGGAGCGCGGTGACGCTTCCCGCCTCGGCCGTGAACGTCACGTCCTTCACCGCCTCGAACTCGCCGAATCGCTTCCAAAGGTTCTCGACCCGGATCGGGGTGCCCGGCATCTCGTGAGTGCCCGTCATGTCCGCTGCATCCTCTCCTGCCGGCGCTTGAACGTCTCGATCAAGACTAGAAGGACGATGGAGACGAGCGCCAGGGTGAGCGCGACGACGAACCCCGGATCGTCCTGGAACTGGTCGAAGGCACGGAGCACGTAGAGCGTCGCCGTCTCGGTCTGGCCGGTGATCTGCCCGCTCACGATCAGGACCGCGCCGATCTCCCCGATCGACCGGGCGGTGGTGAGCGCGATCCCGTACAGGAGCCCCCAGCGGATGTTCTTCAGCGTCACGCGGAAGAACGTCTGCAGCGACGACGCGCCCAGCGTGCGGGCCGCCTCCTCCTCGGTGATGCCAACTTCCTGGAGCACGGGGACGACCTCCCGGATCACGAACGGGATGCAGATGAAGATCGTGACGAGCACCATCGACGGCAGCGCGAACAGGATCCTGATGCCCTGGCTCGTGAACCACGGTTCGAACCATCCACCGAGCCCGAACAACACCACCGCCATCAGCCCCACGATCACCGGTGAGACGGCGAGGGGCAGGTCCACGAGCGCGCTCATCAACGCCCGGCCCGGGAAGCGGTCGCGCGCGATCACGAGCGCGACGATCACCCCGAAGATCGAGGTCACGATGACCGTGATGACCGTGATGACTCCCGTCAGATAGAACGCATGCTGCACGTCGGGTTGCCGCAACGTGGAGACGATCGTCGACCACCCCGCTTGGAACACGGCCCACGCGATGCCGATCAGGGGGGCGATCACCAGGATCCCCACGTACAGGAGCGCGATCGCGATGAAGCCACCGTGCACCAGCCGGCGACGCGTTCCCGAGGGGAGGACCGGGACCCGAAGCTCGCCGGGGTTGCTCATACGGCATCCTTGTTCCGCGCACCCACGAGACGCTCGGTCACCAGCACCAGGACGAACGAGATCGCGAACAGCAGGGTGGCGACGGCCGCCGCCTGGTTCGGCTGGAACTGGCTGGCGAGCTGGAAGATCAGCACGGGCGCCGTGAGCGTCTTGCCGATGATGTTGCCCGACACGATCACGACGGCCCCGAACTCCCCGATCGCGCGGGCGAACGCGAGCAGCCCTCCCGCGGCGATGCCCGAACGGAGCTTCGGCAGCACGACCCGTCGGAACGTGTACCAACGGGTGGCGCCGAGGACCCGGGCGGCTTCCTCCTCGGCCTCGTCGATCTCTAGGAGCACGGGCTGCACCGTGCGCACCACGAGCGGCAGGGTCACGAAGAGCAGCGCGAGCAGGATCCCCAGCTGCGCGAAGATCACGTGGATGCCGTTGCCCTCGAGGAACCCGCCGATGAGCGAGTTCGGTCCGTAGAGCGCACGCAGCATGACCCCCGTGACGAGGGTCGGGATCGCGAACGGGATGTCCACGATCGTCGACAGCCATCCGCGACCGGGGAACCGGTAGCGGACGAGGACGTACGCGATCAGCGTCCCGAAGACGATGTTGATGATCGCGGTGACGGCCGCCAGCACGAGCGTGAGGACGATCGCCTCACGAGCGCCGGGGGCGTTCAGGGCGTCGCGGAGCGATTGGAGGCCGTCCTCGAAGCCACGGGTGATCACCGCCACGGTCGGCAGGGCGACCACGAGCCCCAGGTAGAGCAGCGCCGTCCCTCGCAATCCCCAGCGCGCGAGGGCGCTTCGGATGACGACCGCCGGACGCCGTCCCGCCCCCGGCGGTCCCGGGGGCGGGACCGATGGTCGTTCCAGTGTCTGCGTGCTCACGCTACCCCTGTGCCGCAGCCAGTGCGTTGGTGAAGGCGCCTTCGGGACCGAAGACGGTGTCGTTCTGCAACTCGTCCCAGCCGCCGATGTCGTCCGTCGTGAACAGGTCGTCGATCGGCTGGTACAGGTCGCCGTCACCGGCCTGCGCGGCCCCAAGGTCGACCGAGCGCTCGTAGCCGACGGTCAGGAAGAGCTCCTTCGCCTCGTCCGTGTGCAGGAACTCCACGAACGCGTCCGCGACCTCCTGCACACAGTGCGCCTCGGCGTTCGAGTCGATGACCGAGACCGGCGTCTGGATCGCGACCGTCGAGGGCGGGATCACCATCTCGTCTTCCAGGCCGGAATTCTGCGCGGCGAGGACCGCGTACTCGTACGTGATCGCGACGTCGCCATTGCCCGCCTGGAAGTTCTTGATCGAGTCGTTGGCGCTCTTGTCCATCACCGTGACGTTCGCGAAGATGTCGGCGAGCAGCTGCTGAGCGGCCGCCGGGTCGTTCGCGGCGTAGCCGGGTACCTCGCCGCGCATAGCCGCCCCGTAGGCGGCGACGATGTTCCACCGTGCTCCGCCGCTCGATGCCGGGTCCGGTGTCAGGATCTCGACGCCCGGCTGGGCGAGATCGTCCCAGTTGTCGATGTTCAGCGGGTTGCCCGGCCGAACGTCGAACACGACGGCCGACGTGGCCACGATGCCACCCTCGGGGTCCTGCTTGGGGTCGTGGGTGATGAGCCCGGCGTCCTCGATCAGCTGGATGTCCGGGTAGAGCGAGAGCGCAGCGATGTCGGCCGGGAACCCGCTGATGACGTTCTGCGCCTGGGTCGTGCTGCCGCCGAACGAGGTCGAGAACTGGACCTGCTGGTCGTTGTGCGTCTCCTTCCAATCGGACTGGAAGGTCGAGATCAGCTTGCCGTACACGTCGTAGACGTTGCTGTACGCCGTGACGGTGACGATCGGCGACTCAGCCGGCGTGCACGCGCCGTCGCCGGAGACGGGCGACGTACCCGGGTCATCGGAGCCACCGTCCCCGCATGCGGCCGCGAGGAGACCGAACACCGGGAGCAGGACGAAGAGCCGGAAGCCAGTGCGAGATCGCAAGGTGCGCTCCTTTCGAAGGGAACCGGTTGGAGATCGGCTGCTGCTCGATCTCCGGTGGTCCGGTCGATCGAAAGGGTGAAGCGTCGCGGGAACCCGGCCTCCGTGGATACGGTCAGCCGAACGGAGCCATGGATATCAATGCGCCCCCCGTATTGTCAACCAACCGGGTGTGGTTCGGTGCCTATCGGAGACGGATCTTCTCGGCCATCTCGATCTGGACGACCTTCCCGTCCTGGACGACCAGGAGCACGGTTCCGAACTTGAGCTTGCGAAGGACCTCGATGACCTTCACGACGACCGCACGCTCCTCGTCGGTGAGGTGCGCGAGGTCGTCGGCGCTCTCCTGGGCCATGGCGCCGCCACCTTACCCCAGGCACGCGGGCGCACGGCCGCCCGAAACGGCGATGCATGTCTAGACTCGAACGGTCATCACGAGCGGACGGAGGGGAGCCAATGGCAGGCACGAACGAAGCGTGGAACGAGGTCGGCGATCGGTTCGCGACGTGGGGCCGTCGCGTGGCCGAGCGCTACAAGGAGGCGGGCGGCGCGGCCGGCGAGGCGGCTCGGGACAGCCAGCGCACGCTCGAGGACGCGGCGAGGGACGTCACCGACGCCCTCGATCGCGCGTTCACCGCGCTGGGCGACACGATCCGCGACGACGACGCCAAGAAGGACCTGAAGGAGGCGGTTCGCGCGCTGGGCGACGCCATCAGCGTCACGGTCTCGGAGACGGGCGACCAGATCCGGCGGCGCGTGGGCTCGACGGGCTCCGGTCCCGGGGACACGCCCGAGAGCGGGACTGCGAGCTCCACCGACAAGACCTGACGCTCGAAGCCGATTACCAGGCGAAGGCCTCCGGTGCGGTTCCGCCCGGGCCCGGCCAGATCTCGTCCAGCCGCCGCATCGCGCCCTGGTCGAGCTTCAGATTCAGTGCGCGCATCGCGCCTTCGAGCTGTTCGACGATCCGGGGACCTACGATCGGAGCGGTCACCACCGGGTTCGCGAGCAGCCACGCCAGCGCGACCTCGGCCGGCGGCTCGCCGAGCTCCGCGCAGAACTTCTCGTACGCCTCGACCTGCGGACGGTGGCCGCCGAGCTTGTCCTGCACCATGTTCGATGCCCGCCTCGTTCCTTTGGCCACGTCGCCGTCGAGCACGCCGGCGAGCAGCCCGCGCCACAGCGGGCTCCACGGGATCACGCCCATCCCGTAGTCCTCGCACGCCGGGAGCACCTCGAGCTCGACCGTCCGCTCGGCGAGGTTGTAGATGCACTGCTCGGAGACGAGCCCGAGGAAATGACGAGCCTTCGCGGCCTCGTTCGCCTTCGCGATATCCCAGCCGGCGAAGTTGCTCGAACCGACGTAGATGACCTTCCCCTGTTGCACGAGCGTCTCGAACGCCTGCCAGATCTCGTCCCACGTCGCCTCTCGGTAGACGTGGTGCATCTGGTACACGTCGATGTGGTCGGTCTGCAGCCGCCGCAGGCTCTCCTCGCAGGCGTGGCGGATGTGCAGCGCCGAGAGCCGGGACTCGTTCGGCCACGACCCCATCTCGCTGTAGACCTTGGTCGCGAGCACCACCTTGTCGCGCCGCCCGTCGCCCAGGGCGAACCAGTTGCCGACGATCGTCTCGGTCGTTCCGACGCCCTTGCGTTGCCCGTACACGTTCGCGGTGTCGAAGAAGTTGATCCCGTGCTCGAGCGCCCGGTCCATGATCGCGTGGCTGTCCGGCTCGCTCGTCTGCGGTCCGAAGTTCATCGTCCCCAGACACAGCGGGCTGACCTTCAGCCCCAGACGACCGAGATGGCGGTACTCCATACGCCTTCGAGTCTAGCCGGGTGCCGGGGATATCTCGGCGGCGCGGGCCGCGTCCAGCGAGCCGTCGCGTTCGGGGTCGCGGGCGCCCGGGTAGAACATGAACGCGACCGTCACGAGCGCACCGATCACGCCGGCGGCGATCAGCGTCGCGTCGACCCCGAAGGCGGCCGCCGCCGGCCCGACCACGGCGAAGCTGAGCGGCACGCCCGCGATCGAGATGAGCCAGTCCAGGCTCGACACCCGGCCGAGCAGGTGGCCGGGGACCAGCCGCTGCAGCAGCGTGAACCAGATCACGACCAGCGCCGTGATACAGCTCTCGGAGACGAACGCCACGGCCATCGCCTGCCACACGGTGGAGACCAGCCCGAACCCCGCCGTCATCAACATCCCCACGGCCCACGTGACGTAGAGGGCGGTCATCGCCCGTCGCGGGAGGCGCCCGCGTTGCCCCATCGCGAGGGCCACGGTGAGCGACCCCACGCCGCCCGCCCCGAAGACCAGCCCCAGGTCCGCCGCCGAACCCCCGAGATCGTTCCGCACCACGTAGGGCACGAGGACCTCCCACGGTCCCCACGTGGCCAGCAGGCTCACGGTCCCGGTGAGCATCGCCACCCAGAGCCAGGTCTTGCTCCGGACGTAGCGGAGCCCTTCCTTGAGGTCGGCCCAGGGCGACGTGCGTTCGTCCTCGGACTTCGCGTGCGGCCGCGTCCGCATCAGCCCGACCATGACCGCCGAGATCGCGAAGGTGGCCGCGTCGGTCACGAACGCCCACCCGGTGCCGAGCCCCGCCACCAACGCCCCGCCGACGAGCGGCCCGATCAGGGTCCACGCGACCGGCCGGACGAACTGTCCGAGCGAGTTCGCCTGGACGAGCAGTTCTTTCGGGACGACCTGCGGGACGATCGAGGAGAACGCCGGGCCGAACAGCGCCTGCCCGGCCCCGTACACGACGACGAGCACGATCAGCGAGGTCATCGTGAGCGTGCCGCCGATCGACATGATGCCGATCGTCGCGATCGCGATGCCGCGGATCACGTCGCCCGCGATCATCAGGAGCCGCCGATCGAGCCGGTCGGACAGGACGCCGGAAACCAACAGCAGGACGACCTGCGGCAGGCTCCAGGCGATCCCGACGGCGGCGAGCGCCGAGGGCGAGTTCGACAGGTCGTACGTCTGCCAGGCGATCGCGATGATGTAGATGCCGTCGCCGATGAACGAGACGGTCAGCCCGATCCACAGGAAAGCGAAGTCCCGCACCCGGAGTGGCCGCAGGATGCCGACGCGGTCGACGAGCTCGCGGACCTTGACCATCGACCGAGCATACGGACCGGCGGCGCCCCTTCACGGTGTGCGAGCATCGGGTGCGTGAGCGAGTGGGTCGTCCTGCTGCACGTGGCCGTGTCGTTCTGGTTCGTCGCCGGACTGCTCGGGCGCAACGTCACGATGGCGAGGGCGAGGTCGGCCAACGACGTCTCCACGCTCGTGGAGCCCGCAGACCCGAGCGGCCGCTTCGAACGCCTGATGGTGATCCCGGGATCGTTCGCCGTCCTGATTGCGGGGTTGCTCGCCGCCTGGGCCGAGGGTCAGCCGCTCGCCGGGAGCGATGACTGGTGGCTGCTGACGTCGCTGATCCTGTTCGTCGCGATCGGGGTGCTCGTGCCGACGGTGTTCCTGCCGCACGGCAAGGTCTTCGAAGTGGCGCTCGAGGACGCGAAGCAACGTGGCGAGGTGACGCCCGAGCTGCGGACGGCCCTCCGCGATCCCGCGATCCGCGACGCGCGAGCGATCGAGCTCGTGGTCGTCGCGGTGATCCTGACGCTGATGGTCACGAAGCCGTTCTGACCGGCCCGCCCTCGCGCGCCGGGAGGGAGTCGAACCCCCAACCTTCTGATCCGTAGTCAGATGCTCTATCCATTGAGCTACCGGCGCTCCGCTCAAGCATACCGGCGGAGTCCAACGCCCCTATTCCCCGGACCGGCATCCCGATCCAGAGAAGGAGAGGAGCGGGCGGGGCGAGTATCAGCCCCGCCCGCTCCGTCGATTCAGGATCCGTTCGCCGACTGGGCCCGGATAAAGAACTCCGTTCCCTCCTCGCTCGGCTTCGCATCGAGGACTGCGTCGTCCAGCGTCGACGCGAGCTCCTGCGCCACGACGACGCGCACGCCTCGAGCCTCGGCCTGGGCATCGGCGGGCGCAGGCTCGTCGATCGCCTCCAGCGAGATCCCGCCCTGACCGTCCGAGGTCCTCTCGGGCACGAGCCTGATCGCCTGGCCCTTGACCTCATCCTGAGCGAGGATGTCTCGGAACGCCGAGGCGGCCATATCCGTGATCTGGAGCATGGCGTTCCCTCCTTCCGTGGTCGCGGTCAGGGTTCCTACCCGCACGCGCGGGTTTCGAACATCCGGCTGACGACCGTCGTACGCTGACGTGGTGAGCGATCCGCAGCGTGGCACGAGTCCCAGATACCCGGATCTCCGCCATGCGTCGACGGCGGGACCCGCCGGACCACCGCCGGTGCACTCGGAACACGACATCGACAGGATCGCCTCGGAGCGGAGCCGAGAGGACGAAGCTCTCGGGGGACACGAACGCCCATCCCTGTGGAGCCGTCTGTTCCGTCGGCGCGGCTAGCGGCCCGGGCCGCCACCGTCAGCGGGGGTCGGGACGGTCGAGGTTCCAAGTGCCGGACCACCGAACACAGCCACTGCGCATCACTCAGCGGAGCCAGAGCGAAGCGCCCGATCGGGCGCTGGCCACCCTCGTGGTCGCTGTAGAGGAGCTCGATCGCGAAGACCCGAGGTGAGCGAACGACGTCGAGCAGGTCGGCGTACTCGGCGTCGTCGCGATCGCGGATCGCGCCCTGCCAGAACCCGACATCGTCACCGGGGACGTATAGATCCCGAAGCTGCCGGCGGAACTCATCCGGCTCGGCATGCGGATGGTCCTGGTGCAGGTCTTGGAGTACGAGGTGCCACCCCCATGGATCACCGCGACGCCCTATCCCGCGTTGCGAACCGACATCGCCAGGTAGAGGTTGTCGTCGGCGATCTCGGCGACCGCGCCGGCGCCCGAGAGCCGAGCCCACTGCTCGTCGCCCCACATGATCTTCTGCACGGTGTCCTCGAGCCGGGACGGCATCAGCAGTGGCCGGATCCCGATCTGCATCGAGTACTCGGCGACACGGGCCGCTCGGTTCGCGGCCCGCACGGCCACGAACGTCGCGAGGGCCAGCACGAGAGTGCCCAACGCCGTCGCGAGCGAGGCGGCCGTCGACCAATCCTCCGACACGGTCGACAACCTACCGAACGAAGAAAGACGATGCCGACTCGGCGTTGAAGTGCAATGACGTGTCTACTTCGAAGCCCGAGGGCAGCGTCTCGAACCCGTCACTCGAGGTTCGGGTCGAGACCGGCGGGTATCACACCTTCATGGAGAAGCGCGGCACCGAGGGGCAGGGCGAGGGCGGGGTTGAGCGCGAAAGCCCTTCCCAAGTACGGATGCATCGGCGGCTTCGCCTCAGGTTGCCCTTCGGGGGACTCGTGGGCGCACTGGCCGGTGTGGTGGTCGGAGGCCTGCTCGGACTCCTCTTCTTCGACCGTTCAGTAGCCATCTTGATGTCGATCGTTGCATCGGGAGTCTTCGGTTTGGGCGTCGGCATGCTGATCGCCGGCTATTCGAGCCTTGAGTCGCCCGATCCTGGTGCTGAGCCCTCCGACACGGCCCGGCCGGTAGCAGATCGCCCGAAGGCCGTGCGGGAAGAGCATCCGGACGCTCCAGATACCCCCACGACGGACCTCGGGGACTGAGGTCACGGCTCCTGGAGGAGCCACCAGAACCGAGCTCACCGTTCGCGCTCTCCAGCACGCTCGGATCCAGCGATCCTGATGGGGGTCTCTCTCTCTCTGCCTCAGCCCGGTCCCCCCCGCCTCCGTGGGACCGGGCCAGGCCAGAGAGCAGGTCGGTTCAGTTGTTGGCCGGCGCGGTGCTGATGTCCGCGAGGGCGGCCCCTGCCTCGCCGGAACGCGAGAGATCACCGAGGGTGACGACGCCGAGGGGTTTCCCCTCCTCCACCACCGGCAGCCGGCGGACGTCATGACGCCGCATCAGCTCGAGTGCGGCCGAAACCGTGGCCGTCGGGCCCAGGGTCGCCGCGATCGGCGACATGATCTCCTCGACCGGTGTGTTCGGGTTCCGCTCCTCGGCGACCGATCGGATCGCGAGGTCCCGATCGGTCACGATCCCCTGCACCTGGCCGGTCTTGTTGAGGACCAACACGTCCCCGATATCCTTGCGTTGCATCTTCTTGGCGGCCTCACTCAGGGGGGTTTCGAGTTTCACGGACTCGACCGGGGTCGACATCACTTCTCGAACCATACGAGCATCCATCGCCGCGGAAGACACGCCCGGCAGCCCGGTGCGAGTCGCGCCGGGCAGCGATGTCGCCCACGCCCGGACGTCCTTCATCGCATTCTTGGCGTTGACCATAGGTCGGTCGCCAACCTTCGCGCCGGTCACGTATCCGCCGGCGAATGCTGCAAGGGTCACGAACATCCCCATTCCCAGACACCTCCTCGATCGCGTTACGTAACGACTACCCATTCCGCACGGTCGCAACCGTGCCGCCCCGGCGGATGAGGGTGGACGTGAGGCCGGAAGGATGGAGGGAAGTGATTCGCGAAGGCCACGAGGGTAAGAGAGCCACATGACTTCTCGCGAGGAGCGGATGGCGCAGAACGAGGCCACCTCGAGAGAGGTCAACGAGGACGTCGAAGGGATGCACCAGGTCGATCCGCCCGGGAGGCGGATCCAGATCGTGTGCGAGTGCGCCCTCGATGGATGTGGTCGCGTTGTCGCTATCACGGTGACCGAGTACCGGCAGGTCCGGGGTGACCCGCGGCAGTTCGCGATCGTGCCGGAGCATGTCGTCGGAGACATCGAGCGGATCGTCAGCGAAAACGACCGATTCACCGTGGTGGCCAAACGGCAGGGAACCCCGGCCGACGTGGCGATCGAGGAGAGCCGCCGGCGCTCGTGAGCAATACGGCGGGTCCCACGAGCTCAGGCTGGCAGCCGTCTGACTCCGCCACGTTTTGGATGCGCATCGACCGGGAAGCCAACCCCGTAACGGAAAGGTGCGCGAAAGGGAGAGAACCCGGATGTGTATGTCCTGTGGATGCGGCGAGCCCCACGCGACTCACGGAGACAAGAGGAACATCGTTTATGCGGATCTCAAGAAGGCCGCTGACGCCTCCAAGATCTCGGTGAAGCAAGCAGTGCAGAACATCGAGAAGACGCTCCAGACCAAGAACCCTCGCTCGCCTGCCCCTTGATGACGCCCGTGAGCTCTGACCGGCTACGGCGAGCCGTACCCCGCTCATGAGTTCGCGCGAGGAGCGGATGGCTCGGAACGAGGTCGCGTCCCGGGAGTTCAACGAGGAGATCGAAGAGGCCTACCAAGGCGAGCCTCCCTCCAATCGGCTCGACATCGTCTGCGAGTGTGCGCTGAAGATGTGCGATCGCCCTATCGACATCACGATGGCCGAGTACCGGATGGTGCGAAGCGATCTACGGCAGTTCGCCATCGTGCCGGAGCACCTGATCGGCGACATCGAGCGGATCATCTACCAGAACGACCGTTTCGCCCTCGTGAGCAAGCGGGAGGGGACGCCGGCCGAGGTAGCGATGCAGGAGAACCCCGGAGGCTAGTGCCCCAGCCCTACCTGCGGAGACGGCAGGATTCGAACCTGCGAGGGAGTGTTACCCCCCTAACCGCTTAGCAGGCGGCTGCTTTCGGCCACTCAGCCACGTCTCCGAGGACGATTCTACGGATGGGTTCAACCGGTAGCCTGCCTGCGTGCCAGACGTCGTGGTCATGGGCGGCGGGATCATCGGGGCGGCGTGCGCGTTCGAGCTCGCGAGTCGTGGCGCGTCGGTCACCTTGCTGGAGAAGGACGAGCTCGCCGCCGGTGCCTCCGGCCGCAACCTCGGGTACCTCGACACGTCGAAGGATCCCGTCCTCGC
>Ga0268386_10000322_pt1 | contig 29391 bp, 20 predicted proteins | sample RVTome_15_FD_200260 | JGI IMG/M metagenome (GOLD analysis project Ga0268386, IMG submission 200260) | Soil microbial communities from uranium-contaminated site in the Upper Colorado River Basin, Wyoming, United States - RVT150D86... ... | reverse complement strand
CCGCCGGTGATCTGCTCGATGCGCAGCAGCACGCCGTAGCCGTGCAGCGCACCGAGCGAGACCGCCTTGAGGACGAGGACGTCGAGGGTGCCGGGCCGCAGGTCGACGCGGGAAGGCGTGGGCGTTCTCCTAAGCTATTCAGGAGAGTAGGGCAGCTCTCCTAAGCTGTCAAGGAGAATGATCGCCAGTGTGGGCGAGGTCCACGGTAGGCCGCCTGGCGTCGTGCCCGACACCGGCCTCGTCCTCCCTTGCCAGCCCCCGCGCCGCGGGTTAGCCTCAGCGGGTGACCGCAGGCCGACGACCGAAGCCGCGATGAACCCCGCGAAGACGCTCGTTCTCGCCGCGCTGGCCGCGGCCGCCGCCGCCGCCGCCGGGAGCGGCTTCCGCCTCCAGGGTACGCCCGCGCCACCCGTCGCCGGGGAGCCCGCCCGCGAGGACGCTTACCGCGCGAACAACCGCGGCGTCGCGCTGCTGGAGCAGTTCCGGCCGCAGGACGCCGCCGAGGCCTTCCGCGAGGCGCTCCGCATCGACCCCGGCCTGGCCATCGCGCGCGTCAACCTGGCGATCGCGCTGTTCAACGTCCCGGACCTCGCGCAGGCTCGCAGCGAGGCCGAGGCGGCGGCACGGGCCGCGCCCGAGGCGCCGCAGCCGCGCTACGTCCTGGGGCTGATCGCCCGCAGCGAGAACCGCACCGACGACGCGCGGGCCGCGTTCGAAAAGGTGCTCTCGATCGACCCGGCCGACGTGGGCGCGCTGGTCAACCTCGGGCAGCTCCACATGCAGCAGCGGCAGTACCCCGACGCGGTCGCCGGGTTCCGCTCCGCGGTCGCGGCCGAGCCCTACAACGCGACCGCGGTCTACAACCTCGGTCTCGCGCTGACCCGCTCGGGACAGACCGCCGAGGCCCAGCAGACGATGGAGAGGTTCCGCCAGCTCCGCGAGGGCGGCTACGGCACGCTGCTCGGGCAGAACTACCCGGACCAGGGCCGCTATGCGGAGGCCGTCGCCTCGACCGGCGCGGAGCCGGACCTCGTGGACGCGGCGACGCCGCCGGTCCGGTTCACCGACGCGTCCGCGCGGAGGCTGCCCGCCCCGGGGAGCAGGCCCGCCTCTCCCCCCGCGATCGCGTTCGGTCGGACGTTCGAGGGCGGGAGATGGGACGATGCCGCGCGGGCCGCGCTGGTAGCGGGGCTGGGCGGCCGGCCGACCCTGTTCGACCTCGAGGGCGACGGCGACCTGGATCTCCACGTCGTCGGTCCCGAGGGGCAGCGGCTCTACCGGAACGACGGGGGGCGCTTCACGGACGTGACGCGCGTGTGGGGCCTCGACCCCGCCGCCGCGGGGCTCGGGGCGGTGGCGGCCGACTACGACAACGACGAGAAGCCGGACCTCTTCGTCCTCCGGCCCGCCGGCCGGGCCACGCTCCACCGCAACACCGGGACCGCCTTCGCCGACGTCACCGAAGCCGCGGGCATCCCGGTGGACTCCGGCCTCTACGCGGCCGCCGCCTTCGTGGACGCGGACCACGACGGCGACGTGGACCTCGTGCTGGGCGGCCTGGCGGACCTGCGCGCGGGGCCCGCGGCCGGCGGCGCGTTCCCGGCGGGGTTCCCGGTTGCGCCGAGCGTCCTTCTCCAGAACGACGGGAAGGGTGCCTTCAAGGACGTCTCCGCGGCCGCGGGGATCGGCGACCTGGGGAGGATCGTCGCGCTGCTGCCGACCGACTACGACAACCGCCGCGACGTGGACCTCCTCGCCCTGCCTCACGGCGACGCCCCGAAGCTGCTGCGGAACCTGCGGGACGGCACCTTCCGCGACGCCGCGGCGGAGGTGGGTCTGACGGGAAGCGCGCCGTACCACGCGCTCGCCGCGGCCGACCTCAACAAGGACGGGTTCACCGACATCTTCTTGGGCGCGGAGGGCGCGGGACGGCTGCTGCTGAGCGACGGCCGCGGCCGGTTCGTCGAAGGGACGCCGCCCGAGGGCGCGCTGAACGCGACCGCCGCGCTGTTCCTCGACTACGACAACGACGGCCTCGTCGACATCCTGGTCGTCTCCAGCAACGGACCGCGGCTGTTCCGCAACGTCGGCAAGGGGTGGTCGGACGTGAGCGGCGCCGCCCTCCCGGCGGGCGCGGGCGACCTCGCGGGCGCGAGCCTGGCCGCGGGCGACCTGGACGGGGACGGAGACCAGGACCTCGTGTTCCGGACGCGCGCGGGAGGGCTCCGGGTGTGGGAGAACCAGGGCGGCGACCGCAACCGCTCCCTCAGGGTCCGCCTCGCCGGCCTGGTCAGCAACCGCAGCGGGGTCGGCGCCAAGGTCGAGGCCCGGGCGGGCAGCCTGCGCCAGAGGCTCGAGACCTACGCGACGACCCCCGCCGTGGCGCCCGCGGACATCGTCTTCGGGCTCGGCCGGCGGAAGGTCGCCGACGCCGTCCGGGTGCTGTGGCCGGCCGGCGTGCTCCAGACCGAGATGACCGACGCCGCCGGCGACGCGAGGCAGGCGTTCCTCGTCAAGGAGCTGGACCGCAAGCCGTCGTCGTGCCCGTACCTCTACGCCTGGAACGGCCGGCGCTTCGAGTTCGTGACCGACTTCATGGGTGGGGGAGAGATGGGTTACTGGCACGGGCCGGGCGTCTGGAACGTGCCCGACCCGGACGAGTACGTGCGGCTGCGCGACGACCAGCTCGTGCCCCGGGACGGCCGCTACGAGGTGAGGGTCACGAACGAGCTGGAGGAAGGGCTGTTCGTCGACCGGCTCGCCCTGCTGGCGGTGGCGCACCCCGCGGGCGTCGAGGTCTTCCCGGACGAAGGGCTCAGCGGCCCGGCCCGAAAGGGGCTGAAGCTGGTGGCCACGAAGGGGGCCCGCCCGCCCCGTGCCGCCACCGACGACCACGGGCACGACGTGTTGCCGCTGATCGAGCGCATCGACCGGCGCTACCCGGACGACTTCCGCCTGCTGGGCATCCGGGGCTACGCCGAGGACCACGGCCTCAACCTCGACCTGGGCGACGACGCGCCCGACGCGGCGCGCGTGCTGCTCACGGGCTGGACCGACTACGCGTTCTCCAGCGACAACGTGGCCGCGCACCAGGCCGGGCTCGCCATGAAGCCGCCCCAGGTCCAGGTCCGCGACGCCGCGGGCGAGTGGCGCACCGTCGCCGATCTTCCGATCCCGGTGGGCCGTCCCCAGACCGTGATCGCCGACCTGGCGGGGAAGTGGCTCAGCCGGTCGCGGCAGGTCCGGATCGTGACGAACATGCGCATCTACTGGGACCAGGTCCGGGTGGACGTCTCGGCATCGCCCGCGCCCTACGAGCCGGTGTGGCTCGACCCCGTGCGCGCCACGCTCTCCGAGCGCGGCTTCTCGGCGCAGGTCTCGCCCGACGGCAAGGAGCCGTACTCCTACGCTTACGAGCGCGTCTCCTGGGACTCGCCGTGGAAGGTCTTTCCCGGCCGCTACACGCGCGTGGGAGACGTACGCGAGCTGGTGCTCGAGACCGACGACCGGTTCGTGATCTCGCGCCCGGGCGACGAGATCGCGCTCAGCTTCGATGCGGCCCGGCTGCCCCCGCTGCCGACCGGCTGGCGGCGCACGTTCCTGTTCTTCGCCGACGGCTATAGCAAGGAGATGGACGTGAACTCGGCGACCCCGTATTCGCTGGAGCCCCTGCCGTTCCACGCCATGAGCCGGTATCCGTACGAGCCGCCCGAGGCGTTCCCGATGACGCCCGAGCGGCGCGAATGGATGGAGCGCTACAACACCCGGCTCGTCTCGGCGCCGATCCCGCCGCTGGAGCTGGCTCTGGAGGCCGCCCGGGAGGGGCGGCGCGGGGGGGACGGGGCGGCCAGGGTCCCGGGGGGGCGCTGAGCGTGGAGCCGATCCGGTACTCCGTGGCCGCGTGCCAGACCGACCTGCCGAATCCCCTGGGCCGGCGCGAGATGCGCTCCAACACCGACCGCATGCTGTCGATGATCGACTCGGCCGTGGCCGGCGCGGCTCCGTTCCTGCCCGTCCGGCTCGTGGTCTTCCCCGAGTTCGCCCACGCGGCGCCGGTGTTCCCGACCGTGGCCGAGCTGCTGGAGAAGCTGGCCGTCCCCGTCCCGAACGAGCACACCGATCGGATCGAGAAGAAGGCACGCGAGCTGGGCCTCTTCGTCCAGACCGGCACGATGGTCGAGGCCGACCCGCGGTGGCCGGGCGTGGCGTTCAACACGACGTGCCTGATCGGCCCGGAAGGCGTCCTCTGCAAGTACCGGAAGGTGAACCCGTGGATCCCGTACGAGGTCCACGCCAGCCCGCACGACCTGCCCGGCTACGACGAGCCGCTGTTCCCGGTCGCCGACACCCCGATCGGCCGGCTGGGCTGCGCGATCTGCTACGACTGGCTGTTCCCGGAGGCGATGCGGCAGCTCGCCGCCAACGGCGCCGAGGTCCTGATCCGGGTCTCGGCATACATGGACCCGTGGGGGGCCACCGAGCCCATGGAGTGGTGGACGCTCGTCAACCGCTGCCGCGCGCTCGAGAACATGGCCTACGTCGTGGCGGCGAACCAGGGCGCCAGCCTCCGGCACTACCCGCCGTACTCCTGGCCGGGCGGCAGCCAGGTCGTGGACTTCGACGGCCGGCTGCTGGCCCAGGCCTCGCCCGGCCCCGGCGAGCGCATCGTGGTGGCCCCGATCGACGTCACCGCCTTGCGCCACGAGCGCCAGGTCCGCCGGGGGCACCACTTCCTCGCCCACCTGCGCTCCGAAGCGTACCCGGTCTACCGATCGCACCACTACCCGCCGGAGGGCGCCGACGCGGCCTCCCTGTCGTACGAGGTGAACAACGACCGCATCGACGCCGCCAAGCGGCGGCTGACGTAGCTGCCTTGCGCGCCGAGGCTGTTGACGATCAGGCGGATCGCAGGGGAGCGGGCAGCATCTGAGCGGGGGTCGGATCCAGGCACCTCGCCGGGCCCTGCATGCCTGCTGACAGAGTCTTTCGAACCACGCGCTTGACGCTCACGCCCTGGACGATCGCCCAGGTCGAGGAGCTGCACGCGATGTTCTCCGAGCCGGAGGTGGGCCGCTACCTGTGCGACGGCGAGGCGATGCCGCTGGACCGGGTCGAGGAACAGATCCGGGCCAGCGAGTCGAGGTTCGCGGCGGGATCGCTCGGCGTCTGGTCGGGCCGCGCCCGACGCAAACGGACGGAGGTCCTCATGCCGAGCCTGCGTCGCTACAATAGGAGGCGAGCTGTGGAGGTCGAAGGATGCTCCAGGATCTCCGGCACGCCCTTCGCCTTCTTCGCCGCAACCCGGGCTTCGCCGTCGCCGCCGTCCTGACGCTTGGGCTGGGGCTCGGCTCCGCGATCGCTGTCTCCGCCGTCGCGTACGGCGTGCTTGTTCGTCCGCTTCCGATCCACGACGGCGAGCGCGTCGTCGCCGTATTTCAGACGAACCCGCGCATGAACAGTTGGCGGGAGCCCGTGTCGGGCCTCCGCTTCGAGGAGTGGCGCGCGCGGGCCGGAGTGTTCGCTGGGATGACTGCCGCGTCCAACCGGCCGCTCGATGTGATGCTCGATGGAGCCGCCGAGCGGGTCGACGGTGAGCTCGTGGCGGGCAACTTCTTCGAAGTACTGGGCGTGCCGCCGCTGCGTGGACGCCTGTTCACGGTCCAGGACGAGAGCGACGGCTCCTCGATCCCCTGTGTCGTCTCCGAGCGGCTGTGGCGCGGGCGATTCGGCTCGGCGCCGTCCGTCCTCGGCGAGCCGATCTCGATCGCCGGCGTGACCCTGACGATCGTGGGGGTTGTGCCTGAGGCTTTCGCCAAGTGGCGGAGCCCGGCCGAGGTCTGGATCCCGTACGATCTGACCCCTACCCTGCTGCCGCCCGAAGTGCTCGCCGAGGACGGTTACCGGCTTCTGAGCGTGCTGGGGAGGCTCCGCCCGGGCGTGACACTGGAGCACGCCAACGCGACGTTGGCAGCTCTCGACGCGCAGGTATCCGGGGCGCTCGGAGACCGCGGGCCGGGGGGTGTGGCGGTGCTGCCGCCGCGGGACGCAGTGACGGGTCCGGCGCTGCGCCGGTCTCTCGAGATCCTGGCCGCCGCCTCGGCTGTCATCCTGTTGCTGGCGTCGGCGAACGTTGCGAGCCTGCTCCTGGCGCGCGGCGTCGGCCGGAAACGGGAGTTCGCCACGCGCCGCGCCCTCGGAGCTTCGCCGGGGCGTCTCGGGCGGCAACTGCTCGCCGAGAGCGGCGTCATCGCGCTGGGCGGCGTGGGCTTCGGCCTTTTGGTCGCGAGCTGGACGATTCCCGTGTTGGTCGCCCTGGCGCCTCCGGAGGTCGCGCGCAGGGCCATGGTGGGACTCGACCGTCCGCTGCTGGCTCTTGCCGCGTGTGCCGCATTGGCGGCCGCCGTCTGCGTGAGCGTGCTGCCGGCCCTGCGCGTCCGGCGCTGCGACGTCGTCATGGACCTGCGTACGGGCTCTGCGTCCACGTCCGCTCCGGGGGCGCACCGCGCACAGGCATTTCTGGTGTTCGCTCAGATGGCCGTGTCGGTACCGCTCCTGGCTGCGGCCGGCCTGCTGGGGGCGAGCCTTGCGCGGCTGCTGGCGACCGACCCGGGCTTCGAGGCCCGACAGTTGCTGACGATGAGCCTGGCCCTGTCCGAGACGGCCTACTCCACGCCGGAATCGGCGCTCGCGTTCCATCGACGAGTGCTCGAACGCGTTTCGTCCATCCCGGGCGTCGAGGCCGCGGGCATCGGATCGGCGCCCGTGAAGTACCTCGTTCCCGGAGTCGTCCGGAGCACGTCGATCACCATCGAGGGTCGTGGCCGGTTCTTGAACGCAGAGTCCAGGACTGCGCCGCTCACGCCCGGCCGCCGACACGTGACTCCGGGCTACCTCGAGGCCCTGGGCCTCCGGCTGGTCGCTGGACGCCTGCTCACGGAGGCCGACGCAGCGGCCAGGACGCCCGTGGCGGTCATCAACCAGACGATGGCGCGGATGCATTGGCCCGGGCAGGACCCGATTGGCAAGCGGGTCAACTTCGAGGGGGTGCGACCGGGGCGTCCACTGCTGGAACCGTGGACGGAGATCGTGGGAGTCGTCGCCGATGCGCGGCAGGACCGTTTCCACGCGCCCCCGCGCCCGGAGGTCTTTACTCCGCTCGCCCAACGGCGGTCCGTGGCCCGCGAAGCCACCCTGCTGGTCAGGAGCTCGTTGCCTCCCGCCGGCCTGACCGCGGCCCTGCGCGCGGCGATCCAGGGGATCGACGCGAACGTCCCGGTCTTCGACGTTCGCACGATGACCGGCATCATTCGGGAAGCGACGGCCACTCCGCGGTACGGCGCTGGACTCGTCGGACTGTTCGCCGTGATCGCGCTCGCGCTGACGGCTGCAGGGATCCACGGGCTCGGTGCGTTCGCGGCCGCGCAGCGCACCCGCGAGATCGGCGTTCGGGTCGCGCTCGGTGCGACCCGAAGCGACGTCCTTGGGCTCGTCGTCGGTGAAGGCCTCAAGCCAGCCGCCTGCGGCCTGGTGGTCGGTATCGGCGCCGCAATAGGCGGCACGAGGCTGCTCCGGGGCCTCCTGCATGAGGTGGAGCCCTCCGATCCCGGGGTCCTCGCGGCGGCATTGCTGGTCCTCGTCTCCGTCGCGGTGGTGGCGGCGTACGGGCCAGCGCGCCGCGCCGCGCGCATCGATCCGATGGAAGCGCTGAGGACCGAGTAAGGAGGAGGCGGATGAGTCTAGTGTCGATCCGCCGCGCGACGCTGCTGACGGCAGCGCTGGTCGCGGCCGGTCCCGGTGCCGCGCGACCCGCGGCGCAGGGTCCGGGCACGACATCGCCCCGGCCGCTGGCCGCCGGCTTCCGCTACTCGGCCTACGGCCCGGACTACGACCCCGGTCCCGGCTACTGGAGACAGGTCGGGGAGCGGATGGCCGGACGCTTCCCGGGCTCCGTGCCGGGTGCGGTGTGGATCGTCGGGAGGCTCAAGGGCCAGGGCTGCGAGCTGAGCTTCCCGGGGAAGAGCGCCGACCCGCTGATCCAGTTCACGGACGAGGACGCCAACGATGCCGCGCTCGACCTGTTCGACGCCGCCGGCTTCCAGGTATGGCTGCAGGTGGAGCCGGGCAACGCTCCGCTCGAGCCGTTGATCCGCCTCGTGCTCGACCGGTACGGGCACCACCCGTCCGTGGTCGGCTTCGGTGTCGACGTCGAGTGGTACCGGTCGGTCGAGCGGCCCGAGGGCAAGGCCGTCACCGACCCCGAGGCGCGCGCCTGGCTGGCCGCCGTACGCTCGCGCAACCCGCGCTACGGCCTGTTCCTGAAGCACTGGCTCATCGAGATGATGCCGCCGACGGTGCGCGAGGGGCTGACGTTCATCGACGACAGCCAGATCCTCCCCTCGCTAGATGCGATGGTCGATGAGTTCGCCCGCTGGGCGAAGGCCTTCGCTCCCGCTCCGGTCGGGTTCCAGATCGGCTACGACAGCGACCGCCCGTGGTGGGAGAAGCTCGACGACCCGCCGGCCGAGATCGGCCGCCGGATCCTGGAGGCCGCCCCGAACACGCGGGGCCTCTACTGGGTCGACTTCTCGATCCTCGACGTGTTCCCGCCGGAGCGGCCGGCGTGGGCCACGCCCACGGGTCCTCCGGCCCGCCCCCTGATCGGCGTCAAGATCTACGAGCACGGCGGCGACCTCGACGCCCTGTTCGCCGCCTGGAGTGCGCTCGGCATCGACGCCGCGTTCGCTAGCGCAGCTCTGGCGGACCGGCGGGACTTCCGTGCGAAGGCCGCCGAGCGCGGCGTCCGTCTGTTCCTGATCGCGGCGGTCTTCTACGACCCGAAGGCGCTCGCCGAGGACCCGTCGCTGTTCGCGATCACCGCCGAAGGCGAGCCGGCGCGCCAGGAGTGGGTGGAGTTCGTCTGTCCGTCGCGTCCCGACTACCGTGCACGGCGGGTGGCGGCGACGGCGGAGGCCGTCCGTAGGATTCGTCCGGACGGGCTGTCGCTCGATTTCATGCGCCATTTCGTGTTCTGGGAGAAGGTCCCGCGACGGGCTGCGCTCGAATCCCTCCCCAACACCTGCTTCTGCGACCGCTGCGTGGCCTCCTTCGCCAGGCGGGCCGGCCTGGAGCTGCCCCGCGGGGCGATCGGCAGCCCGCGTGCGGCGGCGAGCTGGATCCTCGCCGAGCACGAAGCGGCCTGGACCGAGTGGAAGGTCGACCTCATCGACTCGATGGCCGCCGAGCTCGTGGCCGCGGCCCGCGCGGTGAAGCCGGACCTCGAGATCGTCCTGCATGCGGTTCCGTGGCGGCCCCTCGACTACGGCGGCGCCGTGCGCCGGATCGCGGGGCAGGACCACGAGCGGCTCTCGACGCGCGTCGACTACCTGTCGCCAATGACGTATGCGCACATGCTCCGGCGGCCCCCGCGCTGGATCCGATCGGTCGTCCGGACGCTCGCCGCGACCAGCCACGCCAGGGTCCTGCCCAGCATCCAGGTCCAGGAAGCGTACCGGCCGGGGGAGGCGCTGAGCGCCGAGGAGTTCGCCCGGGACCTCCGGGAGGCGCTGAGGACGCCTTCGGCCGGCGTCGTGTTCTGGTCGTGGGACGGCCTCGCGAGGGAGCCCGACAAGCAGGCGGTCGTGAAGGCCGTGCTCGCCGAGCGCGCGGTCGGACGCTGAGGGCCCGCGCATGAAGGTAGCGGTGGGCGCGCTGGCGGTGGCCGCGTCGATGGCGGCTGCTCCCGACTACGTCGCCGAACGGATCCGGGTCGACGGGTTCGAGGTCGTGCGCCTCCACGACCGCCGCCGCGACGTCGAGGTCCGGGTGGTCCCTGCCCTGGGGAACAACGCCTACCGGATGACGGTGCGCGGGAAGGACGTCCTCTGGTCGCCGGGCGGCTCGCTGCGCGAGCTCCACGAGAAGCAGGCGCTCTTCGGCAACCCGCTGCTCTCGCCCTGGGCGAACCGCCTCGACGCGGAGGCGTATGACGCCAACGGCAAGCGCTACGTGCTCAATCCGAACCTCGTCAACTTCCGCCGGGACGGCAAGGGCAAGCCGATCCACGGCCTCCTCGTCCACGCGTCTTGGGACGTCACATCGCTCCGGGCCGACGAGGGAGGCGCGGTGCTGGTCAGCCGGCTGGAGTTCTGGCGGCATCCGGACTGGATGGCACAGTTCCCGTTCGCCCATGCCCTTGAAACCACGCATCGGCTCGTGGACGGCGCGCTGACCGTAGAGACGGTGATCGAGAACGTCTCCACCGACCCGATGCCGGTCTCGCTCGGCTACCACACGTTTTACCAGGTGGGCGACGCCCCACGCGACGAGTGGGCCGTGCACCTTGCGGCCCGCACGCGCCTGAAGCTCGACGACGGCAGGATCCCGACGGGTGAGACGGAGCGCAACACGCTGGCCGATCGGCTCCCGCTGGCTGGCGTGCAGCTCGACGACGGCTTCGTCGACCTGGCGCGGGGCGCGGACGGCTCGGCGGTGTTCTGGCTCCAGGGCAGGAAGGAGCGGGTGGTGGTCGAGATCGGGCCCGGCTACCCGGTGGTCGTGGTCTTCGCCCCGGCGGGCCGCGCGTTCGTCTGCTTCGAGCCGATGAGCGCCGTGACCAACGCCTTCAACCTCGGGCACGCGGGACGCTTCGGGCCTCCTACGATCCCTCCGGGGGAGCGCTGGCGGGCGGGATTCCGGATCCGCACGGAAGGGTTCTGACCCGGATCCGGCGAGAGGCAGCCGCCGGGTGCGCGCCGCTCGCTTGACGCCGCTCCAACTGGTCACTAGGATGTGACCAGTTGGAGGGACGGATGAGCGAGATGGGTGCCGCTGACTTCAAGGCCCATTGCCTGGCGGTGATGGAGAAGGTGCGGCGGACCCGCCGGGCGGTCGTGATCACCAAGCGCGGCGTGCCGGTGGCCAGGCTGGTCCCGGTGGATCCGCCCAGGGAGAAGGATGCTTTCGGCTGTATGGCCGACAAGACCGTGAGCATCGGGGACCTGGACAAGCCGCTCTGGACGGAAGCGCACTGGAGGGACTTCGAGCGGCAGCGGAAGGAGCAGTGGCGGGCCTGGGAGCGGGAGTGGCGTGCGTCGGGCACGATAGCCGGGAAAAGGACGGTCGGTCTGCCTCCCGGCCTCGGGCGGAACCGGGCCTCTCGAAGTCGTGCGCGACGGTGTCGATGATCCTCGCCGACACCCAGGCCGCCGCCTGGCTCGCCATCCGCCCGCAGCGGCTCTCACGCAAGGCCGCATCCGCCATGCGGCGCGCGCACGCCGGTGAAGGCATAGGCATCGCGTCGGTCACGCTGATGGAGCTGGCCCAGATGCTGGTCGACGGAACGATCCGGGGCTCCGGCACGCCGCAGGAGTGGCTGCGCGAGTTCCTGCTCGAGACCGCGGTTGCAGTGATCGAGATCCGGGCCGAGACCGTTGCCGTCGCCGCCCACCTTCCGCCGGCGTTCCCATCCGATCCGTTCGACCGCCTCATCGCGGCCACGGCGATCGTCGAGCGGATGCCCCTCGTGACCTCGGACTCCCGCATACAGGACAGCGGGGTGGTGCGGACGATCTGGTAGGGGAAGCGGGGCGCCGCTCCGGCGGGGTGTCAGCTGGCCCCGAGGGCCACAGGACGTTCGGGCGACGTCGCCCGTCGGGCGGAGCCCGACGTCGATGCGAATGGCGTCGACCGTGCCCAGATCCGGACGATGCTCGCGCTGACGCCCGAGGAGCGCCTGCCCCGGGTCCCGGAGTTCGTCGAGTCCGCGATCGAGATCCGGGAGCTGAATGGCTGGACGCGGTCTACCGCCACGACCTCCGCGGGCTGCGGCCGGGCGAGTCGCACGTCTCCGGTCCCGGCCACCAGCTCCTGACGACCACCCTCGGCGACCTCGACTGCCTCGGCGCATCGACCAGGACCCGGCTGGCGAACACCCCTTGATCGAGCAGGGCGCCGCGACGGTCCCGAGTCCGGAAATGTGTCATGGGCGTGGTAGGGGCTTGACCGCGGGCCTCGGGGCAGGGTATAAGCGAACCGTGAACGTGGCGCGCCTCATGTGCTGTTGTTGTTGTTGTCAGGCCCGGGTTGCCCCCGGGGCCTGCGACCGCGCCGCGTTCGAGGTCCTCATGCGCTAGCCAGACCAGAGAACGAAGCCGGACGCGAGAAGGCCCGGGTGGCACAGCCCCCGGGCCTTTTGCTTTGCGTGAACGGCCGGGCCCTGAACCCCAGGAGGACGCGCATGAGGCGGCAGGAAGGCGGGGACGTGGCGGTGGAGGCGAGACCGGGGTCGGAAGCCTGGCCGGCGGCGGCCCAGGCGCTGGAGGGCCGGCCGCCGGCCGAGGTGCTCGCATGGGCTGCCGAAGCCTTCGCTCCGCGGGTGGCCTTCGGCACCGGGTTCGGGGCGGAAGGGTGCGTCCTCATCGACATCATCGGCCGCCACCGGCTGCCGATCGAGGTCTTCACCCTGGATACCGGGCTCCTCTTCCCGGAGACGTACGCGCTCTGGCGGCGGCTCGAGGAACGCTACGGGATCTCGATCCGGGCGGTCCGCCCGCGGCTGAGCGTCGAAGAGCAAGGGGCGGCTCACGGACCCCGGCTCTGGGAGAGGGACCCCGACACCTGTTGCGCGGTCCGCAAGCAGGCTCCTCTCCGAGCCGCCCTGGCCGGCCTCGACGCCTGGATCACCGCGATCCGCCGCGACCAGACGCGCGAGCGGTCGCAGGCGCGGACCGTGGAGCGCGACCTTCGCTTCGGCCTGATGAAGGTCAACCCGATCCTGGGCTGGACGACGGAGGATGTCTGGGCCTACCTGAGGCAACACGACGTCCCCTACAACCCGCTCCACGACCGCGGGTATCCGAGCATCGGGTGCTTCCCGTGCACGGGTCCGGTCCGTCCGGGGGAGGACCCTCGGGCCGGGCGCTGGCGAGGCAGCCGGAAGACGGAGTGCGGCCTGCACGCGAGCCATCCCGCGCGGGCCCTCCCGGTCTTCCGCGCCGCGGAGGAAGGCGGTGGCGATGCCCACCCCCGCTGAGCCCGGCGGAGGCCACGACGCGGCACGCCTCCTCCCCTTGTTCGTGAAGCTCTCCGGGCGGCCCGTGCTCCTGGTTGGGGGCGGCCCGGTCGCGGCATCGAAGCTCGGGTCGCTGCTGGACGCGGGCGCCGACGTCACCGTGGTGGCTCCGCAGGTCGTCGCGGAGCTCGAAGCCGCTCCAGTCCGGCTGCAGCGTCGCGAGTTCCAGCCCGGCGACCTGTCCGGTGCGTGGCTGGTCGTGGCCGCGGCCACGCCGGAGGTGAACCGCCGGGTGGCCGCAGAAGCAGAGCGCCGCCGCATCTTCGTCAACGCCGTGGACGATCCGGAGAGCGCGAGCGTCTACACCGGCGGTGTCTTCCGGCGGGGACGCGTGACCGTCGCGGTCTCGACGGAAGGGGAGGCGCCGGCCCTGGCCGGCCTGCTCCGCGAGGGCCTCGAGGCCCTCGTTCCGGAGGACCTGCAGGCCTGGGTGGAGGAGGCGCGTGTCCTCCGCCGGCAGTGGAAACGCGACGGGGTCCCGCTGGCCGGACGGCGTCCGCTCCTGCTCCAGGCGCTGAATCGCCTCTACTCCGACCGCGGGGGTCAACCGCGCCGGGTGGAAGCCTCCCCTGAGCCCGCTCGAGGCGCGGCGGCGGGGGCGTCGTGAGCGCGCTCGTGTCGCTGGTCGGCGCGGGCCCGGGAGATCCGGACCTCCTCACCCTGAAAGCCCTGCGCCGGCTGCGGGAAGCGGACCTGGTGCTCTACGACGCGCTGGTCGCACCGGCGGCCCTTGACCACGCCCCGCAAGCCCGCCGCTTCTACGTGGGCAAGCGGGCCGGCCGCCACAGCATGTCACAGGAGACCATCAACGCGCTCATGGTCCGCGCGGCCCGGCGGGGCCAGAGGGTCGTGCGCCTCAAGTGCGGCGACCCCTTCGTACTGGGCCGCGGCGGCGAGGAAGCGCTCGCCCTGGTCGCGGCGGGCATTCCCTTCGAGGTCGTGCCCGGCGTGACCAGCGCCGTGGCGGCGCCCGGACTGGCCGGGATCCCCGTGACCCACCGCGGGCTCGCATCGGGGTTCCTGGTGATCAGCGGCCACGCCGAGAGCGCGTACGAGCCGGTGCTGGAAGGCCTGGCCCCCCAGTCCGTCACCGTGGTGGTCCTGATGGGGCTCAAGTCGCGCGCGGCGATCGCGTCGCTGCTTCTGGAGCGCGGGTGGTCGGGGCGCACGCCCGCGGCGGTCTTGATGGATGCGTCCGGCGAAGATGCGAGGACGTGGACCGGTACCCTGGCCGTGCTCGCCACGGCGGAGGACGACCAGGGCGACGGCCCCGGCACGATCGTGATCGGCGAGGTCGTGTCGCTCGCGTCGCGGCTCTACGGAGCCCAGGCGGCTCCCGGGCGGCTGGCGGCCGCCCAGCGGTAAGGGGGTGCCAAAAAATAACCTAGCACGAGCGTTCAGTGGCTCGCCGCGCCCCTCGCGCTCGGCCTTCGCGCGACTGTGCGCGTTATTTCTTGGCACCCCCTAAGAGAAGGAGGTCCGATGCCCACCCTCGAGGAGCAGCAGGCCCGTCATCAGTCCACCCTGGGCCGCGCACGGCTGTCCTTCGCCGACACCGCGGACATCGAAGAGTTCGTCCGCACCCTGGAGAGCTTCGAGCGCGGGGAGCTGAGCCCGGACCAGTGGCGCGGGTTCCGCCTCGTGCGCGGGACGTACGGCCAGCGCCAGACCGGCGACGCCTCGATGCTGCGGGTCAAGATCCCCCAGGGGATCCTCGACACCACGCAGCTCCAGGCGCTGGCCGACGTGGCCGAGACGTGGAGCCGCGGGTTCGGGCACATCACCACGCGCCAGAACCTGCAGTTCCATTTCATGGAGCTGCACCACGTGGAGCTCGCGATGGGGCGCCTGGCCGAGGCGGGACTCACGACGCGGGAGGCCTGCGGCAACTCGGTCCGGAACGTCACCGCGTGCCCCTACGCGGGGGTGGCCGCGGAGGAGGCCTTCGACGTCACTCCCTACGCCGAGGCCCTGACCCGCTACCTCCTCCGGCATCCGCTCAGCGCGACGCTCCCGCGGAAGTTCAAGATCGCCTTCGAGGGCTGCCCGGAGGACCACGCCTTCGCCGCCATCAACGACATCGGCTGGTGGGCCCGGCGGGATGGGGGCGGGCGCCGCGGCTTCCGGGTGACGGTGGCCGGGGGGACGTCCATCCTGCCGCGCTCCGGCGCGCCCCTGTACGACTTCCTGCCCGCCGGGGAGATGCTGGCGGTCGCCGAGGCGATCGTCCGTGTCTTCCACCGCCTGGGCGACTACAAGCACAAGCAGCGCAACCGGATGAAGTTCCTGATCCGCGACCTGGGGTGGGACCGCTGGCGGGAGGAGTTCGGGGCCGACCTCGCCCGGGTCCGCACGGAGGGAACGCCGCCGCTGCCGTTCGATCCGGAGCGACCGCCGGTCGAGGAGGAGCCGTCTTGGACGCGTGCGACGGCACCCTCGTTCGACCGGACGGCCGACCGTGCGCTCGCCTCGCAGGTCAGGGGACCGGGGATCCTGCCGGAGGTCCGGCCTTTCCTCCCCGTCCTGAACGGCGATTTCGACCGCTGGCGGCGCGGCAACGTGCGGCCCCAGAAGCAGCCCGGATATGCCGTGGTCGTGACCACCGTGCCGCTGGGAGACGTCACGGCCGCGCAGCTCCGGATCGTGGCCGACCTGTCGCGCGCCTATTCCGACGGGACGGTGCGCGTCACCGTCGACCAGGATCTGGCGTTCCGCTGGGTCCCGCTGGGCGCGGTCGCCGACCTGTATCGCCAGCTCGCCTCTGCCGGCCTGGGTCTGCCCGACGCGGGGACGGTCGCCGACGTGACGAGCTGCCCCGGGGCGGAGTCCTGCAAGCTGGCCGTGACGCAGTCGCGCGGGCTGGGCCGGCTGCTCGGCGAGCACCTGCGGGCGCGACCGGAGCTGGTGGACGCGGCGCGGGAGCTGAGCATCAAGATCAGCGGCTGTCCCAACGGCTGCGGCCAGCACCACGTCGCCGGCCTCGGGTTCCAGGGCAGCGTGCGCAAGCTCGGCGACCGGGTCGTGCCGCAGTACTTCGTCATGCTCGGCGGCGGCTCGGAGGACGGCGGCGCCCACTTCGGGCGCCTGGCTGCCAAGGTGCCGGCGCGGCGCGTCCCGGAGGCGGTCGAGCGGCTGATCGGGCTCTTCCGCGCCGAGGGAGCGTCGGGCGAAGCGCCGGCCGCGTTCCTCCGGCGCCTCGACCCCGCCCGGGTGAAGGAGCTGCTGGGCGACCTGGAGGCGCTCACGCCCGACGACGCGGTCCCGGCCGACTACGTCGACCTGGGGGAGAGCACCGAGTTCAAGATGGAGGTGATGGAGGGGGAGTGCAGCGCCTGACCCGTGCTCCGGGTCGGCGCGGCACCGCCCGCCGGGTGCTACCCTCTGTCCTGCCCGGCCGACGCTGAGCGAGGCGCCCGGCCGGGGCGGGATCGAGGTGCGCTCATGAACCACCATCACAAGAACCTGGCGATCCTGGTGGGAGGCGGCCCCGCCCCGGGGATCAACAGCGTCATCAGCGCGGCCACCATCCGGGGCGTGCTCGAGGGCGTCGAGGTCATCGGGATCCGGGACGGCTTCGAGTGGATCTTGAAGGGGGACGTGGACCACGTCACCCCACTCACCATCGACGGCGTGAGCCGCATCCACTTCCGTGGCGGCTCCCACATCGGCATCTCCCGGGCGAACCCCACGCTCGACCCGCAGCACCTCGAGAACACGGTCATCTCGCTCCTGCGGCTCAACGTCACGCGGCTCATCACCATCGGCGGCGACGACACCGCCTACTCCGCCATGAAGCTGGAGGAGAAAGCGGGGGGGCGGATCCACGTCGCCCACGTCCCCAAGACGATCGACAACGACCTGGACCTGCCCGCCTACGTGGACACCTTCGGCTTCCAGACCGCCCGCCACATCGGCGTCGACATCGTCAAGAACCTGATGGTGGACGCGAAGACCACCTCCCGCTGGTACTTCGTCGTCACCATGGGGCGCAAGGCCGGCCACCTGGCGCTCGGCATCGGCAAGGCGGCCGGCGCCACGCTGACCCTGATCCCGGAGGAGTTCGGTAACGGGCCCACCCCGCTGAAGGTGGTGGTCGACACGCTGGCCGGGGCCATGATCAAGCGGCTGAGCTACGGCCGCCGCGACGGCGTCGCGGTCATCGCGGAGGGGCTCGTCCTGAGCATCGACCCGGCCGACCTGGCCCGGCTGGACGAGGTCGAGCGCGACGCGCACGGGCACGTGCGGATCGCCGAGGTCAACATCGCCGAGATCCTGAAGGCCCAGGTGGCCGCCCGGCTGAAGGCCTTCGGGATCAAGACCACGATCGTGGCCAAGAACATCGGCTACGAGCTGCGCTGCGCCGACCCCATCCCCTCCGACATGGAGTACACACGCGACCTGGGCTACTGCGCGGCCAAGTACCTGCTCTCCGGCGGCAACGCGGCCATGATCTCGTTGCAGGGGGGCCACTTCATCGCGATCCCGTTCTCGCACCTGCTCGACCCCGTGACCGGCCGCGCCCGGGTGCGCACCGTGGATACCCATTCGACCCGCTACGCGATCGCCCGCAGGTACATGATCCGGCTGCGCCGGGACGACTTCGAGGACCCCCACGAGCTGGCCAAGTTCGCCGCCACCGCGGGGATGAACCTGCAGGAGTTCCGGAAGGAGTTCGAGTACCTGATCGCCTACGAGCCGCCGCCGCTGGTGCTCTACCCGCGGGAGGGGGGGGGCAGCGGCGACACGCCGGAGGCGGCGTCGAAAGAGGAGCCGGCGGAGCCGAGCCGGGGTCAGGCCGGTGGAGCGGCCAGGAAGAGGGCGTAAGCCGGGTTGTCCGACTCCGACACGAACCGGTAACCCAGGCTCTCCAGGAACGCCTCGAAGGCCCCCCGGTCGGCCTCGTCCACCTCGAAGCCCGCGAGCACGCGGCCGAAATCGGCCCCGTGATTGCGGTAGTGGAACAGGCTGATGTTCCAGCGCCCGCCGAGCTTGTCCAGGAACTCCATCAGCGCGCCCGGCCGCTCAGGGAACTCGAAGCGGTAGAGCCGCTCGCCGGCGACCCCGGGAGCGCGTCCTCCCACCATGTAGCGCACGTGCAGCTTGGCGGTCTCGTTGCCCGACAGGTCCACGGTCTCATAGCCTCGGGAGCGCAGCCGTGCCGCGATCTCCGGGCCGTCCTGCCGCGAGGAGGTCCGGATCCCCACGAAGATGCGCGCCGCGTCGCGGCCGCTCAACCGGTAGTTGAACTCCGTCACCACGCGCGCCCCCACGGCAGCGCAGAACTCCCGGAACGCCCCCGGCCGCTCGGGGATGGTGACCGCGAAGATCGCCTCCCTCGCCTCGCCCAGCTCCGCCCGCTCCGCCACGAACCGCAGCCGGTCGAAGTTGACGTTGGCGCCGCTCAGGACCGCGGCCAGGCGCTGTCCCCGGGGGGCCTCCTGCTCCACCCACTTCTTCAGGCCGGCCACGCCGAGGGCGCCGGCGGGCTCGGGAATCGTCCGGGTGTCGTCGAACACGTCCTTGATCGCCGCGCAGACCTCGTCGTTGCTGACCCTGACGACGGCGTCCACCGCGGTCCGGGCGATCGCGAACGTCTCCGCGCCCACCTCGCGCACGGCCACGCCGTCGGCGAAGATGCCCACCTGGTCCAGCCGGACGCGCTCGCCCGCCTGCAACGATCGGTACATGGCGTCGGCCTCGAAGGGCTCTACCCCCACCACCCGCACCTGCGGCATCAGGTGCTTGATGTAGCCGGCGATGCCCGCGACCAGCCCGCCCCCGCCCACCGGAACGAACACCGCGTCGAGGCGGCCGTGCGCCTGCCGGAGGATCTCCTCCCCGATCGTTCCCTGTCCGGCGATGACCAGCGGGTCGTCGAACGGGTGGACGAAGGTCAGGCCGGTCTCGGCGGCGAGGACGTCGCAGCGAGCCTGGGCATCGGAGTAGCTGTCGCCGGCGAGGACGACCTCGGCGCCGAGCGCGCGCACCGCCTCGACCTTGATGTCCGGGGTCGTCGCGGGCATCACGATCACCGCCCGGATCCCCAGGTGGCGCGCCGAGTAGGCGACGCCCTGGGCGTGGTTCCCCGCGCTGGCGGTGATCACGCCCCGGTTCCGCTCGGACGCGGGAAGGTGGGCGATCCGGTTGTAGGCACCCCGCAGCTTGAAGCTGAAGACGGGCTGGAGGTCCTCGCGCTTGAGCAGGACCGTGTTGTCCAGGCGCGCCGACAGCCGCGCCGCCGGGTCCAGCGGCGTCTCCCGGGCCACGTCGTAGACGCGGCTGGTGAGGATCCGGTGGAGGAGCGTGGCTCCGTTCGCCTTGCCTCCCCGGGGAAGCTCCCCGCCATCCGTGGACCCCACGACCGCCTGGCTCGCGCCCATGTCGCTCTCCAACAAAAAAGGCCCGCGGCGTCGTCGCCGGGGGCCTCGTTCCGCCTCGCGCCTTGGCTCTTCGGCCTTAGCGCAGGGCCGGGGCCCCGTGGCGAATCCGAATGGCGATCGCCATGGGCCCCGCATGCGGACGCCGCCCGCCCACGGTTCCGGCACCGAGCTGGGGCGTCCGCACCATCGGGGGGGAGTATAGCAGCGGTCGCGGGAAAGCGGAATTGCGCGCACTTCCTGGCCGCCGGCTTCGACGTTCCAGCCGGCCCGAAGAACGAAGGACGTTCCAGCCGGCCCGAAGACGAAGAAGGAGGAGTCCGACGAAGGCGTTCGGGGTAGGCTCGTGCCTCACGCACGAGCCACCCGGCCGGTCCGGGGCGGGTGGCGCCGAAGAGCGCGGTGGGGTGGCGCCGGCCGGGGACGGGAGGTGCTCGTTGGCGGACTCGATCGATCGACGAGGGTTCTTGGACAGGGCGGCCGGGGCATGGATCGGCCTCTCGTCACGGACGGTTCAGGGCGGGGCGGGGTCGACGGGGTGGACGGCCGGGTCGACCGCGGCGCACGCGGCCGTCGATCCGGAAGGGGCGCCCATCCTCCCGCCGAGGGTCAACGGCGGCATCAACATCCAGCCGGTGCGGCGGCTCGACATGCCGGGCCGCGAGGAGGGCCTGGTCATCGCTCCGGAGCTGGTGGCGCTCCAGCTCCAGGCCGTCTACGCGCTCGGCTTCGACGCGATCCGGATCACGGCGCCCCACGGCGACCGGCGCAACTTCCTGGCCGCGGTCCCCTACGTGCGCGCGGCGCGTGCGCTCGGGATCGACGCGCTGGTCGTCCTCTCGAACTTCGCCGGCTTCACCAGCGCGCGGGTGCTCTGGGACGCGCAGCAGAGGCGCCGCCACCTCGAGCTGTACGACAGGGTCTTCACGCCGCCGCCTCCGCCGGCGGGGACCGGGGAGCCCGGCCTCGCGCGCGTGGGCGAGGTGGCGCTCCAGATCCTGAACGAGCCCACGCTCTTCTTCGCGGTGCCCCCGGACGTCTATGTCCGCGAGATCCTGCGGCCGTCGTATGAGGCGCTGAAACGGATCCACCCCGGCCTTACCGTCGTCTCGGCGGCCGACGTGGGCACGCCGGAAGGCGTGCCCCGGGTGCGCGCCATGTTCGACGCCGGGCTCGAGGACGCGTGTGACCGCATCGCCTATCACGTGTACGACCGGTCCTTGATCCCCCTCCTGTCGCCCAGCGTGCGGAACGCCGTCTGGATCACGGAGTCCGGCGCCGAGGGGACGTCGCGGCACCTGGGCTGGGTGCGCGAGACGTTCCCGGAGATCCAGGCCCGGATCCCTGGGGTCTCCCGCATCTTCTATTTCCAGCTCTTCGACACCGACCCGGGCCGGTTCCGGCTGATCGACATCGAGCCGGAGGGAGCTTCCTACCGCGCCGTGGTCGAGTCCGTGGACCTGCACGCCCACTTCGCCGCCAACGTCAGCCGCGCGGCGGGCGGTGACCCGCTCCTGCCCTTCGAGGTCCTGGTCCCCGACGTCCGTGCCTACTTCCCGACCGCGGAGGACGCCGAGGCCTACGACGGGGTCTTCCTGGGATGAGGCGTCTCGCGCTCGTGGTGCTCCTCCTGGCCGCGGCCCACGGGCGGGCGCAGGCGGAGACCGGTCCCGGCGACCAGGCGGTCCGGCCGGGGGCGCCCTCGAGCCTGCAGTATCCCTTGCCCCAAGCCGAGCCCGAGTTCACGAGTCCGGGCGAGCCCTTCGAGCTGTACGACCTGCGGTACGGGTTCAGCGATACGTTCTCGACGACCCACTCGTTCGCCGCCCGCGTACGCGTGGGCCACCTGGGCCTCGCCGGGGTCGAGCTCGAGGGCGAGCGGCGCCTCCTCACGCTGGAGACGCACCGGCTCTTCGTCTCGACCGGCGGAGCGGAGGGAGCCTACGACTTCTTCGGCAGCTACCGGGCGCCGTGGTTCCTGCTGTCGGGCTTCGCCGAGCGCCGGCCTGGACGGGAGCGCGCCTGGCTCCTCGGCCCGACCCTCGCGGTTCGGGTGGCGCGGGGCCTGGACGTCGTCGGCAGGACGTCCGGGGACACGGGCGAGCGAGCGGGCCGTTTCCTGCGCGCATGGTCGGTCGGGTTCCTCTGGCAGAGGGGAGCGCGCCTCGAGCTGGCGGGCGAGTACGCCCGGGCCTGGGAGGCGACCGGCGGACGACACGAGAACGCCCGCCAGGCCGGGAGCCTCGGGGTCCTGGCCCAGGTGGGGGTCGCCGAGCTGTCGGCAGGGGGGTCGATCGAGGAGGTGCGCGGGCTCTTCTCCTACCGCCAGGTGGAAGGCGAGGTCGAGGCGCGAGCGACTGTCGGGCCGCGCCTTCGGCTCGATGGCGGAGCCTGGGCGCGGTCGGAGGACCTGGTCGGCGAGATCGCCCAGACCTACCTCGGCGCCGTCACCTGGTTCGCGCGGCCCTTCCGTCTGCCTCGCTCGGGCCGAGCGGCCGAGACCTCGGTGGCGCTCGCGCGCCATGCCGTCGCTCGGGGGCTCTTCGAGCGGCGGGCCTTCGACCCGGACCAGATCCGCGCCCAGCGCGAGCGGCTGTCGCTGTCTCCCTGGCGCGAGGAGCTGAGCGGGGAGATGCGCGCCCTCTACGAGGCACAGGTCGGCGAGAGGGCGGTGCCGTCCCTCGGCTTCGAGATCGAAGCCCGGAGGGACGTCCTTTCCCGCCTCCGATCGCGAACGCTGCGCGCGACCGTCGGGGTGGCGTGGCCGCCGACCTGGCCCTGGCTCGGGCGCGAGGACGCGGTCCCGTTCCTGCGCCTGGACGTCGAGAGGGAGCGCGTCCTCTCCGGACCCGGCTACGAGTCGATCCGCTACGCGCTCGGGCTCACCCTCTCGTTCAACCGCGAGATGGATCTGCTTTTCCGCTGGAGCCGCGAGGAGCCGACTCCTCTCGATCTGATCCGCGGAGTCGGCGAGCGGCGGACCGTGGAGCTGTCTTACGTGTACGCCTTTGGGCGGTGAGATCCGCAGACCTACGGAATCGTCGGAGGCGGCGCCAGCCGCTCTCGAACTCGTAGGGCGCGCCGGCAGACCCTCGTGGGCTGGCGACCGCGGCGGGTTTTCTCCTGGCCGCACAGGCGCCGGGCGCGGTATCCTGCGTGGCCCGGTCGCGGAACGGCCCGCGGGGCAGGAGATCGATCCCAGATGGCTCAGGACGTGATCAACTTCACCCGCGGTGTGCCCGCGACCGAGTCGTTCCCCCTCCAGGACCTCGCGGCCGCGGCGAAGGCGGCCCTGGAGGAGCACGGGGCCGTCCTGATGCAATACGGGGCGTCGCGGGGACTCGCGCCGCTACGGGAATGGCTGGCGGAGTGGCGCGGCGTGCCGGTCGAGCAGGTCCTGACCGCCAACGGATCGCTGCAGATCATCGACCTCGTCTGCCACCGTCTCCTGCGGCCCGGAGACCTCGTGTTCACGGAGTCGCCCTCGTACGACCGCACCCTGACCCTCCTGCGGCGGCACGGCGCCCGCGTGGTCGGCATTCCGTTGGACGCGGACGGGCCTCGCCTCGACGCGCTGGAATCCGCGCTGGACCGGGAGGTTCCGAGGCTCTTCTACCTCGTCCCGGACTTCCAGAACCCGTCGGGCACGACCTGCTCGCTCGAGAAGCGGAAGGCGCTCGTTTCCCTGGCGGATCGCCACGGGTTCTGGCTCCTCGAGGACGCGCCCTACCGGCCGCTGCGCTACACGGGGACCGAGCTTCCGTCGCTGTTCGACCTTGGCCCGCAGCGCACGCTGCACATGCTCTCGTTCAGCAAGCTGATCGGGCCGGGCGTGCGCGTCGGGATCCTCTATGGGAGCGCGCCGGTGCTGGAGCAGGTGGCGAAGGCGGGGGAGGATACCTACATCAGCCCGTCGCTCGTCGCGCACGGCGTCGCCTACGAGTACCTACGCAGGGGGCTCCTGCCGGCCCAGCTCGAGAGGCTCAAGGCCCTCTACGCCCCGCGCCTCGGTGCCTGCCTCGCCGCCCTGGAGCGGCACCTCCCGCGCGCCGAAGCCGTCCGCCCCGAAGGCGGGTTCTTCGTCTCGATCACGCTGCCGCAGGGTACCGCGAACGCGGCGGTCCGTGAGGCCGCCCGCGGCCACGGACTCAACCTCGCCGACGGCCAGGCCTTCTTCCCGGCTGGCGGGGGCGAGCGGTTCCTGCGGCTGCCGTACTGCGCCCTCGCTCCGCAGGAAATCGAAGAGGGCGTGCGGCGGCTGGCAGCCGCGGTGGCCGCATCCGGACCCAATCGGTAGCTGGCCCACCTCACATCCCACGAGACCGCCTCGCTGTCGGGTCGTCGTCACACGAATGAGTTGGTCTCGTCGGATCGCGACGGTTTTGTAGGGATGCGGGCGGCCGAGCCTCGGTGCCTCACTGGGCACAAGTCTCTAGTATACAGATGGATCCGGGGAGAGCCCCAGATGCGGTGCTCTGCGGTACACGTCTTGCTGGCCGACTCGCAGCCATGCACCGGCAGGAGACCATCGATCGCTCGTCGGTCCGTCCCGACCGCGTGGCGGCCCTCGAGAGCCGCCAGGAGCGGCTCGACCGCTTCCGCCGGTTCCTGAAGCTCGAGACCGAGCGGCTCCGCATGAGGCACCGGATGGGCCTCGGGGGCGTCGAGATCGCGGCCGGCCGCAGCGATCAGGTCGACGCGCTGCTCGAGGAGCTCTGCCTGGAGATTTCGGTCGAGGGCGGCGAGGCGGCCGGGGGCGCGCTGCCGCCGTGGGCGGTCGTGGCCCTCGGGGGGTATGGCCGGCGCGACCTTGCTCCGCACTCCGACGTGGACCTGTTGTTCCTCCATCCTGGCGGCGGCTCGGCCGAGCTGAAGCCCTTCGTGGAGCGGACCCTCCAGGTCCTCTGGGACGTGGGGCTCACGGTGGGTCACAGCTTCCGCTCCCCCCGAGAGTGCGTGGCCGAGGCGCGGCGGGACCTCCACTCCCGCACCGCCCTCATCGACGCCCGCCTGGTGACAGGCAACGCCGCCCTGTTCCACGCCCTCTCGCGGCAGCTCGACAGCGACCTCCACGCCAGCCGGCGGGCGACCGACGGGTTCGTGGAGTCGATGAAGGTGGAGCTGCGCCAGCGCTGGGAGAAGTTCGGCGGGGCGGTCTGCCTGCTCGAGCCGAACGTCAAGGAAGGGCCGGGTGGGCTCCGGGACCTGCACGCCATGCTCTGGGTGGGCCACGCTCGCTGGGGAACCCGCGGCCTGGCCGGGCTGAAGGCCGAGGGCTGGCTGGGCGAGCGGGAGTTCTCTTCGGCGCGCCGGGCGAGCGGGTTCCTGTCGCGGGTCCGCAACGAGGCGCACTTCACCGGGGGACGGAGGACGGACCTCTTGACCCTCGACGTCCAGGGCGACCTGGCCCGCAACCTCGGCTACGTCCCACGCGGAGGGCTCCTCGCCTCCGAGCTGCTCATGCGCGAGTACTACCGCCGCGCCTCGGAGCTGCACGAGTGCTGCCGCGCCTTCATGCGGGTGCACCTGAAGGCGCCGCGGCGGCAGTTCCCCGGGCTCTCGGTCCGGCGGCGGCCGCGCAAGGGGTTCGAGGTGCGGGGCGGCGAGCTGACGCTGCGTTCCGGCGGATCGGCGCTCCACGGCGGCCCCGGCGCGGTCATGGACGCGTTCCGCATCGCCCAGGAGGAGGGCGTCCCGCTCTCCGAGGACCTCAAGTCCGCGATCCGCGTGCGGACCCGCCTGATCGGGCGCGGGTTCCGGGCGTCGCGGGAGGCCACCGGGGCGTTCCTGCGCCTCGTGCAGAGGCGCGGGAGGGTGGCGCCGGCCTTGAGGGCGATGCACGAGACCGGGGTGCTGGCCTGCCTCGTCCCGGAGTGGGCGCGGATCACGTTCCTCGTGCAGCACGACTTCTTCCACAAGTACACGGTGGACGAGCACACGCTGAAGGCGGTGGAGGCCCTGGACGAGGTCGCGGCGGGGCAGGACCCCGCCCTGGCCCCGCTGGGGCGGCTGTTCGACGAGCTGCCCGACGTCCTCCCCGTCTACCTCGGCATGCTGCTCCACGACATCGGCAAGGGGCGGGGCGGCGGGCACGTCGTCAGGGGGGTTGCCATCGCCCGCCGGATTGCCGGGCGGCTGCGGCTCGCCCCGGAGACGGCGGAGAAGATCCTCTTCCTCGTCGGGGCGCACCTCGAGATGTCCCAGGTCTCGCAGCACCGCGACCTCACCGAGGCCAGCCTGATCGACGCCTTCGCCGCCCGCATGGGCTCGCTCGAGAGGCTGAACGCGCTGCTCTTGCTGACCTACGCGGACCACCGGGGCGTCGGCCCCGGGATCTGGAACGAGTGGAAGGCCACGCTGCTCTGGGAGCTGTACTCCCGGACGCGCCCGCGGCTCGCCGGGGGCGAGCCGCGGGAGGACGACGGTGACGCCTCGGCGCGGGAGCGCGCGTTCGGGGAGCTGCGGTCCGAGGCCCCCGGCGAGGAGGTCGAGGGATACCTGGCCGGCCTGCCGGAGCGCTACTTCCGGGCCACCGACGCCGCCGGCGTGGTCCGGCACTTCCGCCTGCTTCGCGGCCGCGGGGCGCGGCCGTTCGCCTGCGAGTGGCGCGACCTGGGGGACGGGCGGGGGACCGAGCTGGCGCTCACCGCCGAAGACCGCCCGGGCCTGTTCGCCGCGCTCGCCGGCACCCTCACCGCCAGCGGCGTCGACATCCTGAGCGTCGACCTGTTCACGCGCGCCGACGGCGTGGCGCTGGACACCTTCCACGTGGCCGAGCTGCCCGGCCACCGCCCGGTGGCGCCGGGCCGGTGCGCGCGGATCGAGTCCGCCCTCGCCGAGGCCGTGGCGGGCCGGGTCGACGTGGGCCGGTCGGTGGAGCGGTGGAGGTCGCGTGCCCCGCGGCGTGCGCGGCGGCACTGGGGCCGGACCGCCCGGCCAGCGACGGTACGTTTCGACCAGGAGGCCTCGGCGGTTTCGACGGTGGTGGAGGTGAAGGCCCCGGACGAGCCGGGACTGGCGTACCGGATCGCCTCCACCCTCGCCGAGCTTGGCCTCGACATCACCTTCGCTCGGGTGGCGACGGCGAAGGCTCTCGCACTCGACGTCTTCTACGTGCGGGGAGGCGACGGAAGCAAGCTGGCACCGCCGGCGATGCGCGAGGTCGAGGAGGCCCTCCTGGCCGCCCTCGGGTCGCGCCCGCGGGTGCGGGCCCACGGATAGGAGGCCGAATGAAGAAGCTGGAAGCCATCGTACGCCCTCACCTGATGGACGCGGTGAAGAACGCGCTCCAGGAGGTGGGGGTGGTGGGGATGACGGTCACGGAGGTCAAGGGCTTCGGGCGCCAGAAGGGACATACCGAGACCTACCGCGGCAGCGAGTACAAGGTCGAGTTCCTTCCCAAGGTCAAGATCGAGGTCGCGTTGCCGGACGAGCTGGTGGACCAGGCGGTGGAGGCCGTGCTCAAGACGGCCGCCACCGGCAAGTTCGGTGACGGCAAGGTGTTCGTCAGCTCCCTGGAGGAGGTCGTGCGGATCCGGACCGGGGAGCGTGGAGACGCGGCGCTCTAGGCGCGGCGGCCTTCGCCGCCGGCGGAACGGAGGAGATTGAAATGGATCTGGCTCAGACGAAAGTAGCCCTGGATACCCTCTGGGTGGTGGTCGCCGCCTGCCTGGTGTTCTTCATGAACGCCGGCTTCGCCATGCTGGAGACCGGGCTTTGTCAGGCGAAGAACGCGGTCAACATCCTGGCCAAGAACTTCATCGTGTTCGCGGTCTCGTCGATCGCCTTCTGGGTGATCGGCTTCGGGCTGATGTTCGGGGACGGGACGTCCCTCGTCGGCCTCAGCGGCTTCATGCTCGGCGGCGCCGACAACAGCCCGGCCACGGGCGACGCCTACCAGGGGGTCTTCGCGTCGCTGAACTGGACCGGAGTCCCGCTGGCTGCGAAGTTCTTCTTCCAGCTCGTGTTCGCCGGGACGGCCGCCACGATCGTGAGCGGCGTGGTGGCCGAGCGGATCAAGTTCTTGAGCTTCATCCTGTTCTCGTTCTTCCTGGTGGCCTTGATCTACCCGGTGGGCGGGCACTGGGCCTGGGGGGGCGGGTGGCTCGGCACGGCCGGGTTCAAGGACTTCGCCGGCTCCACGGTGGTCCACAGCGTCGGCGGATGGGCCGCACTCACTGGCGTCATGATCCTCGGCCCGCGCATCGGCAAGTACTCCAGCACCGGGAAGGTGCAGCCGATCCCTGGACACAACATGAGCTTCGCCACGCTGGGGACGCTGATCCTCTGGCTCGGCTGGTTCGGGTTCAACCCCGGCAGCACGATGGCGGCGGACGTGGCTGCCATCACCACGGTCGCGCTGAACACCAACATGGCCGCCGCCGGCGGTTGCCTCGCCGCCACCGCCGTAGCGTGGATCGTCCTGGGCAAGCCGGACCTGAGCATGATACTCAACGGCACCCTCGCCGGGCTGGTCGCCATCACTGCGCCGTGCGCCTTCGTGAGCCTCGGCAGCTCGGTGATCATCGGGCTGCTCGCCGGCGTCCTGGTGGTGTTCGCGGTCCTGTTCTTCGACCGCGTCAAGCTGGACGACCCGGTGGGCGCCCTGAGCGTGCACCTCGTCAACGGCGCGTTCGGAACGCTGGCCGTCGGGCTGTTCGCCACCGACGGCGGCCTCTTCACCGGCGGCGGGTTCGCCCTCACCCTGACCCAGATCAAGGGGATCGTGGCCGTGGGCGCATTCACCGCCGTCGCCAGCGCGGTCGTCTGGTACGCGCTCAAGGTCACGATCGGCATCAGGGTCACGCCGGAAGAGGAGCGCGAGGGCCTCGACACGGGTGAACACGGGATGGAGGCGTACCCCGGCTTCACCGCCGCGCCGTCCGGGGCGCTCCAGATGTCGAAGGCCTGAGGCGGGAGAAGCCTAGGGCCGCCGAAGCGAGAAGTGATCCGGTGGCGCGCCGCGGCAACGGCGCGCCACCCAGTTGTCCCTTCAAACGAACTGGAGTGGAACGATTATGACACGTGCCAGCCTGCTCTCGAGACGGATCCTGGGGCCCCTTTTCGGCCTGGCGCTCGCGGCCCTGCCGGCGTTGGCCCAGGATCCCGCGCCGGAGCCGTCCCCCGAGCCCGAGCCTCCCGCCATCGACGTCGCGGGCTTCGTCGACGTCTACTGGGGATACAACTTCAACGAGACCGAACCGGTCGCGCTGCGCACCTTCGACATCCAGCACCACACGTTCGCCCTCAGCCAGGCCGAGGTGGCCTTTTCCAAGGGCGTCAGCACCGACAGCCGCGTCGGCTTCCGCGTGGACCTCGGCTTCGGCCCCACCGCGGACCTGGTGGCCGCGTTCGAGCCCGCCGAGGACGGCCAGGAGGTCTTCAAGCACGTGCAACAGGCCTACGTGAGCGCCCTGGCCGGCGACAAGGTGCAGTTCGACGTGGGCAAGTTCGTGACCCCGATCGGGGCCGAGGTCATCGAGTCCCAGGACAACTGGAACTACACCCGGTCGGTGCTGTTCGGCTTCGCCATCCCGTTCTACCACTTCGGTGTGCGCGCCACCGTCACGGCCAGCGACAAGGTCACACTGAGCGGGTTCCTCCTCAACGGCTGGAACAACGGCACCGAGGTGAACGACGACAAGACGTTCGCGTTCGGGGCCACGGTCAAGCCCAGCGACAAGGTGACCTGGATCGGCAACGTCATCGTGGGAAAGGAGGCTCCCGGGGCCGACACCCGGACGCTGTTCGACACCACGCTCACGCTCACCGCCAGCCCGAAGCTCAGCCTGATGGGGAACTTCGACTATGGCACGGAGGGCGACGTCTCCTGGTGGGGTCTCGCCGCCTACGCGAAGCTCCAGGCCACGGACAACTGGGCGCTGGTCGGCCGGTACGAGTACCTCGACGACGGGGACGGCGGCTTCATGACCATCGGGGGGAGCG